>Ga0326727_10001195_pt1 | contig 98680 bp, 96 predicted proteins | sample MB2enrmetagenome_FD_207643 | JGI IMG/M metagenome (GOLD analysis project Ga0326727, IMG submission 207643) | Lab enriched peat soil microbial communities from McLean, Ithaca, NY, United States - MB29MY | ecosystem: Environmental > Terrestrial > Soil > Wetlands > Peat | place: USA: New York... | reverse complement strand
TTCTCGGCGTCGGCGACCAGGAGGATGCCCGCCGGATCGACTTGGCCGGCCACTTCATGGGCTTCGGTTCTGGATTCGCGCTCGGATTGGCCTATGCCGCCCTGGAGCGGGTCACGAATAAAAGCGGCCGACCCTTCTCCCGCTGGCTGGGAGGGGCGGCTACCGCCATGTGTGTTCTGGCCTGGGCTTGGGCCTTACTTGCCTGACTTGTCGGTTCCGTCCGTACAGGACCCCCGACCGGGGGCCTTCCGGCGCGGCATTCAGCCCCCGCCTTCGGCTTTCGGAAACAGCAGGTTCACGAGCAGGATGACACCCACGGCCACGGCGAAAAAAATCAGTGCGTCCAGCATTCTACTCCTCGGCTCGGTTGTCTTAAATGTATTATATTTATCGATTCGAGAAATGAAAAGGGAAGAAGTTCCTTGCGTTGATATCGCGCAAGAGGGGCGTTTCAGGTCGCGCAAGACCCGAGCGACGTCTATGCGCAGTGCCGTGTGGACCTGGTGGGCGGCCCGCCGGTAGGGGACTCGGCTTGACAGGTCTCTCAATTCCTTAAATTCTTTGCGCAAGCCTGGGAAATCCGTTAGCGTCCGCATCGAGCCGAGAAAAAACGAAATCGCCGGAGAATCGCATGGAGTCGCGTCGCGTCCTGTCCGAGAAGGAAGAGATCCTCTACCAGACCAAGAAGCATTGGGCCGTTTTCATCAAGGCGGCCGTTTATCTGGGGTTGGCCGTGCTGGTCCTGGCCGCCAAGGGCCCCATCCTCATGCACGTGCCCTACACGGCCCAGTACGAAGACGCCCGGGGCGAACGCGCCCAGGCTCCGACCAAACAGAAATCCCAGGCGCCGCAGGACAAGTCGGACGCCTCCCCCCTGAAGGACCCGCAGACCCAGGACGACATAAAGCGCGTTCTGGTGCCAGTCGTCTCCTGGACGGTCACGGGCGCGTGCTTCGCCCTGGTGGTGGTTCTCGGACTGATCGGTCTGGCCCTGCTGATGGGATTCTTCAGCAACAAGGTGATTATCACCACCAAGCGGGTCATCCAACATGACGTACTCTCGGGCTCGCTTTCGTCTCTCACCCTCTCACGGGTCGAGTCCGTGCGCGCGGCCACGGGGCTCCTGGGTTCGGTGTTGGGCTACGGCAAGGTGATCATGGTCATGGGCTCGGGCCAGAAGGTCTCCATCGCCAACCTCAGACGGCCGCATGAGTTCGAGCGGGAACTCTTCGGCGCGAAGTGATTGCCCACCGCTGGCTTTGGGCGTATGGTCCGCCCCGTCGCAAAGGGCGGACCACTGAACCATCATGCGTTTTCCTTCCAGACCCCGCATTCTGAGAATCGGCATTCTTTTTAAGCTGATCCTGGTGTTCACCTCCATCCTGGTGATCATCTACTTCACCAATTCCAATATCTTCGACTATCAACGAGGAATCGTGAACATCTCCCGCGAGGTGGTGAAAGTTCGCTTCGAAGTGCTCTCCATCTCCCAGGATCTCGTGGACAGTCTGCTCTCCATGGAGGAAAATCAGAAGAAATACGACGTGCTGCGTCAGGACAACTACAAGGAATACTTCGCCACCGCCTTCAAGGACTACCGGCGCAACCTGGGCTCCATCCAATGGTTCAGCTATCCGGGGTCAGACGTTTGGGCCAAGCTTCAGGAGGACTTCGAGAAGTCCATCCCTCAAGCTGCCGACCCTGCCGAATTGGTCAAGGCACAGCCGCCCTGGGTGCCCCAGGAGAAGCTCAACGCCTGGCGCGAGACCATCCTAGCCGCCAAGCAGGACAACGAGCGATTCATCGAGTCCAGCATGCGCGAGCTCTACGTTTGGAGCGAGCGGGCCGTGCGCGCCGGCATGATCGGCCTGGGGGTGTCCATGGCCGTGGCCCTTTTGGGCAGCGCCTACTTGACCTATTCCTTCTTCAGGCCTCTTCGCGAACTGCGCAGGGGCATCCGAGCCTTCACTCACGACGGCAGGCTGGAATCGGTCCGGGTCATATCCCGCGATGAACTGGGCGAACTGGCCCAGGCCTTCAACGAGATGACGGCCCGTCTCAAGGAAGAGGAGAAGATGCGTACCGACTTTATCGACATGCTCAGCCACGAGATCAGGACTCCGCTGACCTCCATCCGCGAGTCCGTGAACCTCATGCGCGAGCAGGTGCTGGGCGAGGTGAGCGAGCGTCAGAAACGTTTTCTGGACATAGCCTCCTCGGAGATGGATCGCATCTCCAAGCTTCTCGCCAGGCTCATGCAGGTCTCCAGCATGTCCTCACGCTTCATTTCGCTGAACTTCAAACCCATGGACCCCGTTCAGCTGCTTCACGAGACCGTGGACAAGGCCATGCCCTCGGCCGAGGCCAAGAAGATCGGCATCAGTGCCCACGCCGTTCCCGACGTGCCGTCGGTGATGGCCGATAGCGAACATCTGGGCCAGGCCCTCCTGAACCTCATCGGCAATGCTGTTAAGTTTTCGCCGCCGGGCTCCACGGTGGAGGCTTCGTTGCAACTGGCCGACGGCGGCAACCAGCTGCTCTTCTCCGTGGTCGACTCCGGGCCGGGCATACCCGAGGGCGAACAGCCCCTGGTGTTCAATAAGTACTACCGGGGCGAAATGCTCAAGAACACTGCCGACGGCATCGGCCTTGGGCTCTCCATAGCCAAGAACATTGTCGAGGCCCACGGCGGCAAAATCTGGCTTTCCAGCAGGCCGGGGCGCGGCAGCACCTTTTTTTTCACCATACCCATCGCCAGGGAGACCCAGTAGCATGCACGCGAGAACCTTCCAGCAACGTCGCATTTCCGGCTTGATCGTCCCGGCGGTGCTTCTCGTCCTGACCGTGGCGGCCTGCGTGCCCAGGAAGCCGGCTCCCGAAGCGCCGGAAGCATCCCCTTCGGTCCAGGTCAACCCCGACGCCATGGACGTTGACACCGCCTATTCCGAGGGAATGCAAGCATTCTGGACCGGTAATTTCAAGACCTCCGCCGTTTTGTTCGAGAACCTGGCCGGCAGGGTGGACGACCAGGCCTTCCGGGCCAGGGCTCTCTTCGGCCTGGCCTGCTCCAGGCTGGCCAGCGCTCAGAATCAGGAGGACTTGAATGCAGCTCTTGCATCTTGGCAAGAATGGCAAGTTATTTCAACTGGTTCAACGGATCTGACGGATCCGCGCATGCTCACCCCATTTCTGCTCAACCCGAGACTTTTCACTCCGGCCAAGGATTCCCACGAATCAAGGCCGCAGCCCGCGAGGCAGACCGCAGGTGAACAGGATCTGGCGAAACGATTGCAGGAAAAGGAAAAACAGGTATTGCTCCTGCAGAAGCAGATCAAAGCCCTGGAAGCCATCCATCAGGAGATCCAGGAAAAGAAGAAGATGTCCAACTAAGAGCCATGACAGCCGCGCAGCCTCGTAAGACCATCCTCGTCGCCGACGACGATCCGCATATCCAAGCGGTCCTGGAGGCGCGCCTCGTCTCGGCCGGTTACGAGGTCATCCTGGCGGCTGACGGCCGTGAAGCTCTCGACATTCTGGCCGGCACCTCCGTGGACCTGGTCATCTCGGACATCCGCATGCCGGGCCTCAATGGCCTCGAACTCCAGGCCAGCCTGGAAAAGACCGCGCCCAAGCTGCCCATCATCTTCCTGACAGCCTACGGCTCCATTCAGGACGCAGTGAAGGCCATCAAGAGCGGGGCCGTGGACTACCTGACCAAGCCCTTTGAAGGCCGGGAACTCCTGGACAAGGTAAGCAGGGCCCTCGCCAAGTCCGGCCACGGTCCGAGCTTCTCGGCTTCGGCCTCTTCCGGGGACGGGGCCATGTGGCAGACCACCTCCCCCAGGATGCTCGAACTGGCCCGAATGGTGGAAAAAGTGGCCCAGCGCGATGTGAACGTGCTGCTGCTCGGGGAGTCGGGCACCGGCAAAGAGCGCATCGCACAGCTCATCCACGCCCTGAGCCCCCGGCGGGATCAGCCGTTGGTGGTGGTGGACTGCGGTTCCACTCCGGCCACTCTCCTGGAGTCGGAGCTGTTCGGCCACGTGAAGGGCTCCTTTACTCACGCCGTGCGCGACAAGAAGGGTCTCATGGAGGAGGCCAACAAAGGCACGCTGTTTCTGGATGAGATCGGCAACATTTCCACGGAGATGCAGGTGCGTCTGTTGCGTTTCCTGGAGAACCATAGGATCAGGCGCATCGGCGATACTCGGGAGATCGCAGTGGACTGCCGGGTCATCGCCGCCACCAACTCCGACCTGGCCCAGGACGTGGCCGAAGGCTCCTTCCGCGAGGATCTCTACTACCGCCTGCGTGTGGTTACCATCAACGTTCCCCCGCTCCGGGAGCGCAAGGAGGACATCCCACTCCTTGCCGAGCATTTCGCCCAGACTTACTGCAACCAGCAGGGCATGGACCCGGTTCGCCTACCCCGGGAGACCGTGGATTTCATGCTGGAGTACTCCTGGCCGGGAAATATTCGGGAACTCAAGAACGCCGTGGAGGCGGGCATCGTGCTCTGCCAGGGAGGGGTGTTGACGCCCCAGGACCTTCAGGTGGCCCCTGCCGCCGCCAAGGTCCCACAGGTCCAGGGAGCCCTGTCCCTGGACGAGAGCGAGAAGCTGGCCATCATCCGCGCTTTGGAAAAGTCGAACTGGGTGCAGAAGGACGCGGCTCCGCTTCTAGGCGTCAGCCGCCGTGCGCTCAACTACAAGATTCAGAAGTATGAAATCGCGATCCCTACCCGGCGCAAGGCAGCAAAGCCCTAGGAGGGGCTTTTCTTTGCTGACAGGAGTCCGTAAGTGGGTGGGCGTAAGCTGAGTGCTGCGTGCGTTGCTTCGCGGCGCACCTCCCGGGCTTCCAGAATCCTGTCATAGGAATGGTCCGGCCAAAAGTTCACGTATGGCCAAGCATTACTCGATCCCAGCTCCTGTTCCCAGCGCAATTAAAGCCGTGACCAGGCTGGGCTACTGGGTCGGCGGTACAAGCGGCTGGTTTAGGGCGTTGGAGATCGCGCTCAGTTCACTGAGGGCCGAACCCACGGTGACCCCGGCAAAATTTGCTGCCAGGGCTTGAATGTCCTTGACCAAATTGTCAAGATCCGTGCTAAAGTTCTTGGAGGCGCTGGAAGGATCGGCCCCGCTCGAGGTGTTGGCTTGGGCCACAATCGAGTTCAGGATGCTGGCGTTGCTGGCCTGGGCAGCGGCTGAACTCAGGATGCTGGCGTTGCTGGCCAGGGCTGTAGCCGAGCTCGACGTGCTGGCGTTGCTGGCTTGAGTTGTGGCCGAGCTTACAGTGCTGGCGTTGCTGGCCTGGGTTGTTGCTGAGCTCAAGGTGCTGGCATTGCTGGCCTGGGTTGTGCCCGAACTCACGGTGCTGGCATTGCTCGCGACCACGGAGGCAGAGGACGTCGGGGTGGCAGCCGCCTGGGCCTGTGTGGCGGAAGACTGGTTCGTTGCGCTCTGCAGGGCGATCATGTTTTCCAGGGTCATGAACACCGGGATGTTGCCCTGGCCGAAGGCCATGGCGGCCTGCAGGTTGAGACTTTGCAGCACGGCTTGCTGCTGAGTCTGAGGAGTGGCCGTGGTTTGGGAGGTCGACTGACTGGCCAGATTGGTTTGAATCTGGTTGATCTCCGTAGCCAGAATGGACGCCGGGTCGGTAGCCGGGAGTTGGGCCGCCTGGGCCTGGGAGATCTGAGTGGCCAGGGTCGCGGTCGGGTTCACCGCCGGTGTTTGCGAGGTCTGGCTTGCGGTCGTCTGGCTCTGGACGTTCGCGGCGAGCATCTGGGTCAGTTGAGCCGCGAACAGGTTCGGGTCGCCATACGCCGCAGTCGTTGCTGCGGCTTGTTGCGCGAGCTGCGTCGGATCCAACGCAGATGGATTGAATGTAGCGACTGTACTCATTGTCATATCTCCAGAGACGTGCACCCGGTGGAGGAAAAATATGCCGGGCGGGAACTTCCTTGCCGGATAATGAGCAATAGGCATGCCCCGAGTCATTCAGGTACCGAGCCCTCGCGGCTCCGTGCAGGTGTAACTTGGTCCGGCTTTGGGGAGTCATAAATGAAACTCGTGAACGGTTAAGGTTTTGTTCCGGGCAACGGCCCCCCTATCCACCCTTGGTCACGGTTGCAAAAGCATATGGGAATCTTACGTCTTTTTCTGGCCCTGACGGTCTGCCTGAACCACATCATCCATGTCCCCGGGAGTGTCGCCGAAGTCCCGTTCGGCCCGGGCGCATCCCTAGCTGTCGAAATTTTTTTCATGATATCAGGATTTTACATGGCCCTGATTTTGGGGGAGAAATACACCGGGACCAAGTCGCTCCGACATTTCTACAAAAATAGATTTCTCCGAATTTACCCGGCGTATTTCTTTGTTCTGGTTTTGTACCTGCTCATCAGCTTTTGGTTGCGGATTGAAAGAGGCCATTGGGTTTTTCTTTCCGAGGCCGCGGCCATGTTCTCCCGGAGTGACTGGGGCACGCAAATCTACACCACGGTGGCCAATTTCCTCCTGGTGGGGCAGGATGCGTTGTTTCTGTTGCAACACTGTCCCGATACTGGCGGATTGGGCTTGGGGTGCGCCGATACGGGCGGAACGCTCCCCCCATGGATGATGTTGGTGATGCCGCAGGCCTGGTCCATTGAGCTTGAAATGTTGTTTTACCTCCTTTGCCCTCTGCTTGTGCGGTTGAAGACCCGGACGTTGGTGATCGGAGTACTGGCCCTGCTGTCCATTAAAATGTATGTAATCAACAAGGTGGCTGCCGGTGATTACTTTGTTATCCGTTTTCCGCCCTTCGAGTTGGCCCTTTTTGCCATGGGTATCATATCCTACAGGGCGTATCGGGATTATTTAAAATACACCGTGATAAATAGAATTGTGTATTCTATAGTTTTTTTTATGTTTTCATTTCTATTTTTATGTTCGTGGATGCCAAATGAAAGTGTAAGGATGTTTGTGGTGTATTTCGTAGCCTTTTATTCGATGCCATTCGTGTTCAGATTGTCCCGGGACAGCAAGGTCGACAGGGTCATAGGAGACTTGTCATATCCTATATATCTCGTTCATCAGGCTGTCATTCAAATGGTTGTATACTGGTATAGCGGACCGTATCCGGTGGCTGTTGCGTTGTGTATCGTAATTATCGTTTCCCTGTTTATCTGCCAGTGTATTCAGCGGCCAATAGAGTCTCTACGCGCATATCGGAGAGTTTCGGTCAAACAGTACGCTGTGTCCTGAACAACCGGCAGATGACGGGACGCGGCCTCCTCTTCAGAAGAAACGCCCTCTGGTTGGTCCGCATCGCTGGAACGCCTTTTGCTTGAGTTCCGGCGACGCGCACAAAGGGGGAAAATATGAGCATCACCAACGTCACCACCCAGAGTCTGATCGCATCCCTGGGGTACCTGGACCCGACTGCCACCGACTCTACCGACGCCTCTTCTTCCGACCCCCTTCTTGCCGCCTCCCAGGCAGCGACTCCCTACAGTTCCTCCAGTTCGTCCAGCTCAACCAGCACCAGCTCCTCTGCCACCTCCATCTCGCAGGTGGGCTATATCCTCAGCTCCTTGTCCTCGCTGAACAAACAGGACCCCGCCGGTTTCAAGCAGAACGCCGCGGCCATCTCCAAGGATTTCCGCTCCGCCGCGTCGGAGTGCTCCAACACTCTACAACGTTTCTCGCTCGAATCCATGGCCGACCAGTTCTCCAACGCCTCGATCTCCGGGAGCATGTCCAGCATCAACCTGGCGAGCACATCGAACACAATGGTCAAGGCCTACGCGGGACAATCGAGTCTCAGCCTGCTCGATTGCATGACCGGGAGCAGTTCGCAAGGAAGTGACTTTTCCAGCCAAGTGACTTCGATCCTCAACCAGAACCTGTCGAACGTGATGCCGAATCTCTCATCGTAGGCTTTCTTCCAAGAGGCTTGAGGGTATTTTTGGAATTTAACGTGATAAAGGGGGCCGTAGCCCCCTTTTTTGCGTGTAAGCCAACCGGCCAACCCACAGCCAGTCGATTAGCCGGCTTTTCGTCCGATCCGATGCCCCGAGGAGAATCCCCTCAGTCGATGCCCAGGCTCTTCCAGATGGCGCCGATCCTGTCCTTCACCTCGGGGCTCATGGCCAGGGCGTCGGGCCATTCTCGGTGGTGGCCCTCCTCGGGGGTCTTCTTGGTGGCGTCGATGCCGATCTTGCCGCCGTAGTGGGGCAGGGGGCAGGCGTGGTCCAGCGCGTCGGTGGGGCCTTCCACCACCACGATATCCCGGCGCCAGTCCACGTTGTTGCCAAGACGCCACAGCACCTCGCTCACGTTCTGCACGTTCACCTCGGCGTCCACCACCACAATCGCCTTGGTGAACATCATCTGCCCCAGACCCCACAGGGCGTACATCACCTTACGGGTCTGGCCGGGGTAGCGCTTGTTGATGCTCACAAAACACAGGTTGTGGAACACGCCCTCCAGGGGCAGGTTCATGTCCACCACCTCGGGCAGCTGTTTTTTGATCAGCGGCAAAAACAGACGCTCCGTGGCCTTGCCCATGTAGCAGTCCTCCATGGGCGGGGGACCGACCAGGGTGGCCGGATACACGGCGTCCTCGCGGTGGGTGAGGGCCGTGACGTGGAACACGGGGTAGTCGTCGGCCAGGGAGTAGTAGCCGGTGTGGTCGCCGAAGGGTCCCTCGCGGCGGCGCTCGCCGGGTTCGACATAGCCCTCCAGCACGAATTGGGCGTTGGCCGGGACCTCCAGGTCCACGGTCTTGCATTTGACGACCTCCACCGGAGACTGGCGCAGGAAACCAGCGAAGATGAATTCGTCGATCTCGTCCGGGATGGGCGCCGTGGCGGCGTAGGTCATGGCTGGGTCAGCGCCGATGGCCACGGCCACGGGCAAGCGCTCACCGCGTTTTTCAGCCAGATAGTAGTGATAGGCCCCGCCCTTGTGTTTGTGCCAGTGCATGCCCGTGGTGTTTTTGTCGAAGACCTGCATGCGGTACATGCCCATGTTGCGGGTGCCTGTCTCGGGATTCCTGGTGATCACCAGGGGCAGGGTGATGAACGGCCCCGCGTCGCCGGGCCAGGTGGTCAGCACGGGCAAGATGGAGAGGTCCACGTCGTCGCCGGTGTATACCACGTCCTGGCAGGGGGCGCTGGAAACCTCTTTCGGAAAGATGTTGGCCATCTTGGCCAGCTTTGGGATGAGCTTCAGCTTCTCGATGATGCCGCCCGGCTTCTTGATCTCCAGGAAGGTCTCGATGTGCTCGGCCAGGGCGTCCAGGCTTTCCACCTCAAGCGAGAGGTTCATGCGGTTCACGGAGCCGAACGCGTTGGTCAGCACCGGGAACCGGCTGCCCTTGACCTTCTCGAAGAGCACCGCCGGGCCGGCGGACTTGCTCACCCGGTCCGTGACCTCGGCGATTTCCAGGTGCCGATCCAACTCGACGCCGACTCGCCGCAGTTCGCCAGCCTTTTCGATGGCTTTGATGAAGGCCTGAAGGTCTTTGTATGCCATGAAATTCTCCGTGGAGATGCGTTAATGGGAAGAGATAATCATATTGTGTATCGGGCCATCCGTCGACGTCATCGAGCCCAAGCAATGCCAAAACTTTCCGCCAATCCCAACTCTTCCGCTTTCTCCCTCGTGGGCATACCGTCTTTGGTCAGTCCGCGGATGGCGTAGTATTTGGCCCGGGCGTCCAAAAAATCCTGACGGGGCACGGGACGGATGTCCTCGGCCAGTCCGTGAATACCTGCCGGTTCGAAGAAGCGGGTTGGGATGTCGTCGTCGATGCTTGAGAACCCTAGGCGGGCGTTCATGATGCGCTCGCGGTAGCAGATGCGCTCACCCAGCCTGAGCAGGCCCTGGGTCGAGGAATTTTCGCCGGTGACCGCCTGGTAAGCGGCCGCGTATTCCTCCAGCGAGGCTCCGAAAAAGATGAACTTGCAGGCCGTGAGCGAGTCCACCACTGCGTTGGTATCCTCGGCGATCTTGATGATGCGCGCCTTGCCCAGGAAGCTGAAGCGGTCCGTAGCCACGGGCTTGCGCAGGATCTCATGGCTGACCGGGTAGGCACGCAGATGGCAGCCGCCGCGCGTGGACAGGGCGTAGGCCAGGCTCATGCCGTAGGCCCCACGTGGGTCGTAGGCGGGCAGCTCCAGTCCCTTCACGGTCATGGCCGCCTCTGGGCGGCCTTTGGACGCAGCGTACCCAGCCGCGCCCAGGCCTAGTTCCGGCAGGCGGCCCCGGCCGATATCCTCCAGGATTTCCAGCACACGGTCTGGAGTGAGACGCGCGCCGGTGATCTCGGCATGGCAGGCCAGGGTCACGGCGCTGGAGATGGTGTCCATGCCCAACTCGTTGCACAGGGAGTTGGCGGCCACCACCAGTTCGATGTCTTCCAGGCCGATCAGGGCCGTGAAGTGGGACATGGTCTCGAATTCGGGTATGGAGCGCCCATCCGCCGCCACCTGCTTGCACTGAATGTGGCAGCCCCGACAGCCGTGCTTCTCGGTCCGGTAGCGTTCCTTGTAGCGTACGGCGTTCAGATGCCCGGCCGGGGCGAAGTGCGAGGAGCGGAAATTGTCGGTGGGCATCATGCGCCTGGAGTCCATGAGGTCGTAGAGTGCGCCCGTTCCGAAGCAGGAGAAACCGTGACCGCCCGAGAGAACAGGCGAGGCCGCCACCAGCCTGAAAATGTCTTCCCGGGCCTTTTTCAGTCCTTCGGGATCGGCCACGCGCACCTTTCCGGAGCCCGCGACCGACAGGTACTTGAGGTTCTTGGCCGCCCAGGAGAGCCCCAGGCCGCCGCGCCCGAAGGCGTGGTGTGTGTCCACCATGACGTTGGCGAAGCGCACGCCGGCCTCCGCGGCAGGGCCGACGACGGCCAGCGAGCCCCGGATTCCCCGGCCCTGCTGATCCCCATGATTGTCCAGTATTTCGCGGACCTCGCTCCGTGTGAATCCGGCCAGGACGGAGGCGTCGCGTATCTCCGCCCGGCCGTCCTCGATGACGATGCCCACCGGGTGCTTGGCCCGCCCGGTGACGATCAGTCCGTCCAGCCCGGCTCGTTTGAGCTGCGTGCCCAGGTCGCCGCCCGCCGAGGCATCACCGTAGGTCCCGGTAAGCGGCGAGCGGGTGGCCATGGATGCCCGCCCGGAAGTGGGTGAGATGGTGGCCGCCAGAGGGCCGGTGAACAGGCACAGGGGCATGTCCGGGTCGTCCCAGGGCAGGTGGATCAGCGGGGCCAGAAAATGTCCGGCCAGGCCCTTGCCGCCGATGTTTCGGCGCAGGACCTGCCTGTCTAGGGGCTCGCGGGAGATTGTCCCGCTGGAGAGGTCCACACGCAGCACAAATCCCGTCCATCCGCACATGGCACCGTTCCCGCCATGATCCTCTGGTGGGTAGTTTTGGGAGGAGTTTGCTGAGGCCTTCTCGAGGTCGTTCATGGAGCCGTTCATGGGCTCGGTGCATACCTGTGCCCGGAGGGTGGGGCAACCTCTAAGTTGCTGGGGTTGGGTGGGCTTTTCCTGATCCGACACTTCAAACTCAAAAAACGGCTGCCATGGCTCTAAAGCATTTTCCAGATCCACCGATAGTCCCAGCGGGGAGAGGAGATTGCGGCGCGGCTGTTCAAGCCACGCGGGGATACCGCGCCGCAATCCGGTGGACACTTCCGTCCGCCGCATCCAGTCGAAGCGAGGTTTGATATGAACGCTCTCAGGAAAACCGCTCTCCAGAAATCAGCCGTCCCGGTACCCTTGCGGTCGGCCCTCGTGGTCACGGCCAACGAGGGGCACGCTAGGGTGGACCGCATCAGCTTGAAGAACGCCAAGGTGGTCGTTTCCAGGGCCGTGCCCAGCGGCCGGGCCGCCCGCGAACAACTGCTCAAGTTCGGTGCGGACGTGGTGCTCGTGGACGACCTTCTGGCGGACGGAACGGGCTGGGACTTCATGCGTTCTCTCAAAGCCGACCCGAACCTGCGCCACATCCCGGTGGTCCTGGTCAGCTCCACCGGAGACCGGGAACAGGTAATGGAGGCCATCCGGTTGGGCTGCGTGGGCTATCTGGTACGCCCGTATACCCTGGACACCTTCTTCAAGCATCTGTCCCAGGCCCGCCAAGCCAAGTGCTACCTGAGCGAGGAAATGACCAAAGTGGGCGAATGCCTCGACTTGGTGGAGTCTGGACAGGTCGAAGAGGCCCTGCCCCGCCTGAAGAAGGCCCTGGAAACCCCGGACGACGCCCGCCACTACTACGAACTCGGCCTGCGTCACCTGACCCGGGAGGAGTACTCCCAGGCCGTGGAGTCCTTCACCCGGGCAGTGCGTATAAGCGCTCTGATGGCCGAGGCTTATCTGGGCCTGGCCCGCTGCTGGCTGGCCTTGGGCGACGAGGTGCGTTACCGCAAGGCTCTGACCCAGGCAGCGGCGGTCTGCGCCAAGAGCGAGCGCTTCGAGCACTACCGGGACGAATTCCTCAATATACTCAAGGAAGACGCGCGGGAGTTCAACCCCTTCGTGAGCCTGGGCATGCGTCTGGCACGCGAGATGGACTGGGACGGCGCGCTGATGTCCTTGAAGAACGCGGTCTGGCTGTCCCCGAACGACGCCACGGCCCACATGGAGCTTGCTAAAGCCTACCACTTCAAGCGCGAGCCGGAACTGGCCAAGAGGAGCGTCAGCCAGGCGTTGATGATCGACGTCCACGACGAAGAGGCCCGCTCGCTCTATCAGCGCTGGACCGGCCAGGTCTGGGGCGAGCAGGCGGAAGCGGCCGACGACCAGACGGAATTTGAGAGAAAGGGACTCATCCCGGAGATGATACCGGTGATGCTGAACGGAGTGTTGTATCTGGCCGGAGTGGTCACGGAAGGCATTCACCGGTTCAGACGCGACTACGCGTAGGCCGCGACCCAAGAGGGATGGGGCAGGGGAGACTGGCTCTGTCCAAGACGGGGAAACGGCCTGCGCGCAGTCGCGCCGCCCAAGGGCAGGCAGGGACGCGACGCCTTTGCGGGAAAACGGAGAACCGGCGGGTCAAGCCCTAAAAGAGGGCTTGCCCGCCGGTTTGATTTTGATTTTGTGAGAGAGTCGAATGTTTACTTCTTCGTCGTCTTCGCCTGATCCCCGCTTCCCCCGCCGGGCTGGCTCCCTGCCTGCGGGGCCGGCTTCTTGCCACCGGCTGGCAGCACAATCTGGGTGGCCACCAGTTGGCCTTCCGTGAGGCCGGAGAGTACTTCTGTCTCGTGCAGTCCGGACAGGCCCAGTTTCGGTTTGGTCCGGAGGGCCTTTTCGCCGGAAACCAGGAACACCACCTGTTCGTTGTCCACCCACTTGAGCGCGGAGTTGGGGATGGTCAGCACCCCGTGCTTCTCTTGCACTACGATTTGGCACTGGGTGGTCATTTCGGGGCGAAGCTTAGTGGCCTCCTCGGGGCTCAGGCGCACCAGGGCCTGGTAGTAGACAATGTTGTCGCGGATTTCCGGCTGGGGATAGATGGTGTCCACCACGCCCTTGAAAACGGTGTCCGGATAGGCGTCCACCCGGAACTCCACGGGCATGTCCTTCTTCACTTGGCCCACGTCGGTCTCGTCCACGTAGATCCACATTTCCAGACGGGTGGGGTCCAGCACGGTGATGAGATTGGCCACCTGCAGTCCGGCCACCACGGTCTCGCCCTGCTGGGAAGAGACCTGGCTGACCACGCCGTCGATGGGCGAGACGATCGTGGTGTAGGAGATACGGGTAATGATGGTTTGGAGGGCAGCGTCGGCTTCCTCAACCGCCTTGGCGGCCTTGACCTTCTCCTTGAGGAATTCAGTCTGGTTGAGTTCCAGGGTTGCCCTACGGGCTCGCACGGTGTTTTCCGTGACCAGATCCTCGCGTTGGGCGGCCTCCTGGGTGTCGCGGGCCACGAGGTTCTGCCTGAGCAGCTGGTTCTGGCGGTCGGAGTTGGCCTTAGCGTAGTCCCACTGGGCCTCGGCCAGCTTGAGCTGGGCATCGGACTCTGCGATCTTGCGGGGGTAGACGTCCTCTACGCGCTGTTTCTCGGCTTTGGACTTTTCCAGTGTGGCCTCGGCTTGGTCACGCTGGGCCACCAGTTCGCGGTCGTCGATCAAGGCGATGGTCTCACCGGCTTTGACGGGATCGCCCACGCGCACGCGCATCTCCTTGATGTTGCCGGTGGCCCGGGCTCCGATGCGCACGATGGCTCCCACCTGGGCCTTCACGATGCCCGTGGCTTGGAGCACCTTTCGCACATCGTCCATCTTGACCTCGGCCGTAGCCAGGATCTTGGGCTCCCGGTCCTTGCCGTCTTTCTCGACGACGACCACCGCCGCCACCAGGACCAGCCCGACAGCCAGGGCTATTTTCCAAATTCTTCGCATGATTCAGCTCATTTCCGCTATCCAGGATCGGAGCGGACTTTCGATGATTGCCCGTATTTCCGTCAATCGTTCAGGGCTCTCGGCCTCGAAGCGCAGCACCAGCACCGGCTGGGTGTTGGAGGCCCGGATCAGGCCCCAGCCATCGGGGAACACTATGCGGGCTCCGTCCACGTCTATCATGTCGTAGCGGCTGCGGAAATGGTCCTGGGCGCGTTTGACCACGTCGAATTTGATCGCTTCGGGGCAGTCGAAGCGAATTTCCGGCGTGCTGGAGGTCTTGGGCCAGTCAGCCAGCAGAGTCCCGGCAGTGGCCTCGGGATGGCGGTCCAGCACCTCAAGGAAGCGCAGAGCCGCATAGGTGGCGTCGTCGAAGCCGTGGTAGCGGTCGGCGAAGAACATGTGTCCGCTCATTTCCCCGGCCAGCATTGCGCCCGTTTCTCGCATGCGGGCCTTGATCAGCGAGTGCCCGGTGGCCCCCATGATCGGATTGCCGCCATGGGCTGCGATGTCCTTGTAGGTTAAATGCGAACACTTGACCTCGCCGATGACCGTGGCCCCGGGGTGATCCTTGAGCATTTCCCGGGCGTAGATGGCCAGGAGCTGATCGCCGAACATGAGCCTGCCCGTCTCGTCCACTACTCCTAGGCGATCACCGTCTCCGTCCAGGCCGATCCCGCAGGCCGCGCCTTCGGTTTTCACCCGGGCTACGAGGTCGACCATGTTTTTCTCCACCACCGGGTCCGGGTGGTGGTTGGGGAACATACCGTCCGGCTCGCAGTACAGGGGGACTACCTCGGCTCCGATGGCCCTCAGCACTTGGAGAGTGACCGGACCGCCTGCGCCGTTCCCTCCATCCAGGACCATCTTGATGGGCCGGGACAGTTTCACCTGGGAGGCGAGGGCGTCCACGTAGGCGGGGACGATGTCATGGACGGTGACCAGGCCCCGGCCTTGAGGAAAGTTTCCGCCGGCCATGGTGCGGTAGAGAGCCAGGATTTCTTCGCCATGGATGGTGGAAGGCCCGGCGATGACCTTAAAACCGTTGAATTCAGGAGGGTTATGGCTGGCGGTGACCATGACCCCGGCATCGACACCCAGGTGCTTGGCCGCGAAGTAGCAGACCGGGGTGGAGACCATGCCCACCTGGATGACGTCCACGCCCGTTTCAGCCATTCCCAAGGCGAGGCGCTCCTGATACTCAGGGGAGGACAGGCGGGCGTCGTGGCCGAGCACTGCCCTGTGGAAGCCGTTTTTCAGGAAATAGGCGCCGCAGGCACGACCGAAGAACTCCACCCAGTCAGGGTCAAAGTCCTTGTCCACTATCCCTCGTATGTCGTATGCACGGAAAATGTCTGGCGAGATGGGCTTCATGTTCTAGTGTCCGGTTTGCATGGGAGTGTTACGAGATGAACTGGGATTGGGAAAAATTGCAGGATAAACGGCAGCGGCAGTTCGGCCCGGGACCTGATCTGAAGAATCTGGGCGACGAATTCAAACGCATAACCGATTTCAATTTCCGTGTCCCAGGTGGGCCGAAGGTGATCCTGCTCATCGTGGTCCTGCTCTGGGTGGCCTCGGGCATATACATCGTCGAGCCTGCCGAGGTGGGTGTGGTCCAGCGTTTCGGGGCCTACAACCGCACCACCGGGCCTGGACCACACTACCACATCCCGTTTCCGGTGGAAAGCGTGCAGACGCCCAAGGTGTCGGAACTCCAGAAGGTGGAAGTGGGCTACAAGACGGTCGGGCACAAGGAGGAGGGCGGCTACCAGTACCAGTCCGTGCCCGAGGAGGCGCTGGTGCTCACAGGCGACGAGAACATCATCGACGTGCAGGTCATCGCGCAGTTTCAGATCGGTAACCCGGTGGAGTGGCTTTTTCGCGTGCAGCGACCCTACGAGACCGTGAAGGCAGCCACCGAGGCGGCCATCCGCGAGGTAATCGGCAACAATACCATCGACTCCGCCCTGACCTCGGGGAAGCTGGAAATCCAGAACACCACCAAGGAGCTCCTGCAATCCATCCTGGACCGCTACAACACTGGTGTCACCGTGGTGGCCGTGCAGCTTCAGGACGTGCATCCGCCCAAGGAGGTCATGGACGCCTTCAAGGACGTCGCCAGCGCCCAGGAGGACAAGAACCGCGTGATCAACGAGGCACAGGCCTACCAGAACGACATCATGCCCAAGGCCCGGGGCCAGGCAGCGACAATGATCAACGACGCCCAGGCCTACGCCGAGGCCGTGACCCGCAAGGCCAAGGGCGAGGCCGCCCGCTTTTTGGCCATCCTGGCCGAGTACAATAAGGCCAAGGACGTCACCCGTGAACGCATGCGCATCGAGGCCATGGAACAGATCTTCGCCAACCCGGACCTCGAGAAGGTGATCATCTCCGACGATGCCCTCAAGCAGACCGTGCCCTACTTGCCACTGGACCGCCAGGGCAAGGTCAAGACCAGCGACAAGGGAGGGAAATAACCATGCGTCGATACGTTATTCTGGCTGTCATCGCCCTGGTCGCCCTTATCCTGATCCTGCAGAGCGCGTTCACCGTGGACGAAACCCAGCAGGCTATCGTACTCCAGCTGGGCAAGCCCATATCGGACACCTTGGGGCCCGGCTTGCACTTCAAGCTGCCCTTAGTCCAGAACGTGGTGTACATCGACTCCCGGGTGCTCAACTACGAGGCCAGCAAGGCCGAAGTGCTCACCAAAGACAAGCAGAACCTCGTCGTGGACAACTACGCCAAGTTCCGCATTGTGGACCCTCTGAAATTCTACCAGACCCTGCACACCGTGGACAGGGCCAAGGCCCGCCTGGATGATCTGGTGTACGCCGAGGTGCGAGTGGCCATCGGCAGCTACACCATGAAGGAGGTGGTCTCCTCGCGCCGGGCCGAGATCATGGCCATCGTCACCAGCAATGTGAACGACACAGTGAAGAACTTCGGCCTGCAGATCGTGGACGTGCGAATCAAACGTACCGACCTGCCCCCACAGAACGAACTGGCCATCTTCGGGCGCATGAAGGCCGAGCGTGAGCGTGATGCCAAGCTGTTTCGTTCCGAGGGCCTGGAGGAATCGGCCAAGATCAAATCCGGAGCAGAGAAAGATCGTACCGTCCTTCTGGCCGAGGCCGGGCGCGCCTCGGAAGTCATCCGAGGCAATGGCGACGCGGCCGCCACCAAGACCTACGCCGAGTCCCTGGGCCAGGATCCGGACTTTTACAGCTTCATGCGCAGCCTGGATGCCTACAAGATATCCTTCAAGGACAACGCGCGGGTGGTCATGACCCCGGGATCTGGCTTCCTGAAGTACCTGAAATAGAGATCCGATCAATGGACGCACCCGCCGGGCGGGCGTGAGAGAGGGGGGCCGGGTGGCCCCCCTCTGCGTTTGCGACGTAGGACCGTCGCTACCGGAAAATGTCATCAGATTGTCGCCAACCGTATCCTTGCCAAGGGGGGGAGCGGGGTGTATCCCATGCCCACCTGCCGGGCTACGGAGACATCCGTCCCGACATCGAGGAGCACCATGCGGGCCTTCAACTTCAAGTTGATTCTTCTGATAGCACTCTTCATAGCCCTGGTGGTCAAGGGGGGGCAGCTCTGCACGGCGGAAGGCGTCCAGGCCATGACTCGCCTGGTGGAGCCCGGGCCGGCCCCCACGGTGCCGCCGCTGCCCTTGCGCCCCATCGAGGAGGAGTTTCGGGGGGTAAGCCCCCTGCCTGATCTGGCCAAACACGCCCTTCCGTCCCGGAAACTGGTGAAATCCTCCTCGGCCGTCTTTCGTAAGCTCGTCAAGACGCCTTTGGCCGCAAAAGCACCCGTCACCGGGAAACCGACAAAGAAAAGCTGACCCGGCTGTCCGGCCCGTACCCACGCACGTCCGTTTACCGGCGGGCCTGGGCTTCTATGCTTGACAAGCCTCGTGAAAAGGCCGAATTCACTCCACTTGCGCCTGACGTGGCGCCACATTCGCATTGGGGGAATCCATGGGACTTGAGTTCATCAAGCCGGACATCAATTGCAATTTTCTCGGCTATCGCAAGTTCGCCTACGTCCTTTCCGCTTTGGTTATTCTGGCGGGAATGGCCTCGCTGGTGATGAAAGGCGGACCGCGCTACGGGGTCGACTTCGCGGGCGGCATGACCATCCAGCTCAAGTTTACCCATTCCGTCACTCCGGAAGACATCAAGAAGCCCTTGGACGCCGCCGGCCTGGAGAACCTCACTGTGCAGCGCCTGGGCCAGGAAAGGGACAACTCCTTTCTGATCAGTGCCCCGGAGAAGGGCCAGGCTCTGGAAGAGGTGCGTTCCCAGGTGGACAAGGCTCTCAAGGCCGATATGGGCGAGGGGGCCTTCGAGGTACAGCGGCTGGAGGTGGTCGGCCCCAAGGTGGGCGCTGACCTGAAGGACGGGGCGCTCAATGCCGTTTTCTACGCGGTGCTGCTCATCTCCATCTACATATCCGGTCGCTTCGAGCAGCGCTGGCTGGCTGCTGGAGCCATGGCCGCAGGCCTGGGCGTGGGCATGTGGGGCTTGCGCGAACTGGGCCTGTCTACGGGCTGGCTCATCCTGGGGGCCATGATCATCACCCTGACCCTGTGCTGGGTTCTCAAATTGAAATTCGCCCTTGGCGCGGTGGTGGCGGACATCCACGACGTGGCCATCACCATAGGCATCTTTTCCATGCTGAACCTGGAATTCGACCTGACTGTCCTGGCTGCTCTACTCACCATTCTGGGCTATTCGCTCAACGACACCATCATCGTCTACGACCGCATCCGCGAACGCGCCCAGCAGACCAAGGGCGAACCGCTGGAGAAGGTCATCAACAGCGCCGTGAACCAGACGCTCTCTCGCACCCTGCTCACTTCGCTCATTACCCTGTTCACGGTGACCGCCCTCTACATCTTCGGCGGCAGCGTGCTTAGGGAATTCGCTCTGGCCATGATCATCGGCGTGGTGACCGGCACCTATTCCTCGGTGTTTGTGGCTAGCCCCATCCTGCTGGACCTGGGTACCGGACTTGACGGCCTGCAGCAGAACCAGCCCCAGATTCCCGTGGGCGGGAAGGCGTGAGTCCGATCCCCCCCGCTGCCGGCCCTGGCCACGAAATGAGCCTCCTGGACCACCTGGAGGAGCTTCGCACCCGCCTGACGCGCATGATCATCGCGGCCCTCGCGGGCTTCGCCGTGTGCTACGCTTTTCACCACGAGATTCTGGATGCGATGCTCAGGCCCCTGAAGATGGTGCTGCCCCACAACAGCACCATCCAGGCCACGGATCTGACTGAAGCATTCTTCATCAACATGAAGGCTGCCTTTGTGGCCGGAATCTTCCTGGTGAGCCCATACCTCTTCCATCAGATCTGGAGCTTCATCGCCCCGGGCCTCTACGAGGAGGAACGCAAGCTTGCCATTCCGGTGGCCTTCTTTACCGCGCTCTGTTTCGTGTCCGGGGCCTGTTTCGGCTACTTCATCGTTTTTCCCTACGGCTTTACTTTCCTGGCCCATTATGACGCGGACATCGTCACCCTGAATCCCAAGCTCTCCGAATACTATTCGATGGCCTTGGGACTTCTGCTCGCCTTCGGCATCATCTTCGAGATGCCGGTGTTCATCTTCTTTTTAGCCCGGTTCGGCATCGTGAACCACAAATGGCTCAGGACGCAGCGCCGCTGGGCCATCGTGATCATCTTCATCGTGGCCGCTATCGTGTGCCCCAACCCGGACGTGGTGAGCATGCTGCTCATGGCCGCGCCCATGGTCGTCCTTTACGAGGTGAGCATCTGGGTGGCCTATTTCTTCGGCAAGCGGCGCAGCAAGCCGGGCGAGAACCTGCCCGACACGCCGGGCGAGGGCGGCCCCGGGGGAGAGCCGGGAGACGGCCAAGGGGACAAGCCTGGGGATGGACCCTCACCAGGCGGCTCCGGAGATGCCGGAGGCCTGGCGGCAGTGGACTCGGCCTTGGATGAAGCCCACGACTCCGAGACACCGGCCCACGACCTCGAACGCGAGGCCCACGACACGGCCGCCTTGGGCCATGGCTTGGTTGACGCCAAGCCCGGGGACAAGCAGTAGCGCCCCCGGCGTTCGCCCGGACGAACATCACTCAACGAAAGGAGTCCAGGCCGATTGCGGCCTGGACTCCTTTCGCGTTCCCGCCTCTCAACCCACTCGACCAACGCGCGGCAATCTGGCACACTCCGGCGCGTCATGGACAGTTCGCCGATCATAAGCCTCGATAACATCACCAAGTCCTACCCGCAGAGCGGTCAGGAAATCCCGGTGTTGCGCGGCATCTCGCTCGAGATCCTACCGGGCGAGTTCGTAGCTCTGCAGGGGCCGTCCGGTTCGGGCAAATCCACGCTCCTGCACATCATCGGCCTGCTGGACCGGTCAAGCTCAGGGCGCTACTCCTTGCACGGCCGGGACGTGTCCGAGCTCTCCGACGACGCCCTCTCGGTACTACGCAACCAGACCATCGGCTTCGTGTTCCAGAGCTTCTACCTCATTCCGTACGCCACCGCCCTGGACAACGTACTGCTCCCCGGGCTCTACAGTCCCAAGCCCCAGGCTGAATTACGGGAGCGGGCCGAGCTTCTGCTCAGCCAGGTGGGCCTGGCCGACCGCATGCGCCACAAACCCTCGCAGCTCTCAGGCGGGCAACAGCAGCGCGTAGCCCTGGCCCGGTCCATGCTCAACAACCCCGACCTCATCTTGGCCGACGAGCCCACCGGCCAGTTGGACACCAAAACGTCCGCCGAGATCCTGGACCTCTTCGCGGAGGTCAACGCCTTGGGCAAGACCATCGTCATGGTCACCCACGAGGAGGATACCGCCAATTATGCCCAGCGCCGCATCTTGGTCCTGGACGGCAAGCTCGCTTGATCCAGCCCGTCTGGCCGTGCTCGTCCCGCGCATCCTGGGCATGGCATGGCGGGCGCTCGGGGCATACAAGCTGCGTTCCTTTTTTGTTGTCCTGGCTGTGGCCTTGGGCATTGCGGCCCTGACTATCATCATCGCTTCGGTGGACGGGGCCAGGCGCAAGGCTCTGGAAATCGTGGAGTGGTTCGGCCCGGACGCAGTGCTGGTCTTCGGCGGCAACATTGAGACCCGGGCCGTGGGACAGCGGGTCCTGACCCTCACGATGGAGGATGCCCTGTCCATCGAGCGCTCCCTGCCCGGGGCCTACATGGTGGTGCCCATGCGTTCCAAGGGGCCAACCACATTGCGCTTCGAAAACCGCAATTTCATCACCTCGTTGATCGTCGGGGCCACGTCCAATTACGCCGAAGCCTGGAACTGGCCCCTGGCCGAAGGACGCGACTTCACCGAAGATGATGTCAAACATTCATCCAAGGTTTGCCTCATAGGCGACCTTCCTGCCAAGGAACTCTTTGGCGACGAATCCCCCATCGGACAGGTCATCCTGGTACAGGACCTGCCGGTTGAGGTGGTCGGACGGCTCTCCTACAGGGGATTCGCGCCAGGCTCGGGCGACGTTTCCGTGGACGACCGCATTATCATGCCCCTTTCCACACTCACCCAGCGCTTCCACATGGAACGCAAGTTTTTCCGGGCCCTCCGGGTGAAGTTCCTTGAGGCTGAGATGATGGACAGCCACATCGAGAACCTGCGCTCGCTGCTCCGCCACAACCACAACCTCAAACCCGAGGACCCGGACGACTTCTCCATCCTTTCCGCCAGCGAAATCCTTAAATTCCTCACCATGATCACCGGCGGCATCATGGTGTTCCTGGGCGTCACCGCCGCAGCGGCCATCGTGGTGGGCGGCTTCGTGCTGGCCAACCTCCTGTTCCTCTCCGTGGGCGAACGCCGGGAGGAAATCGGCCTCAAGAAGGCCCTGGGGGCCTCCTCCACGGACATCACCATCCAGTTCTTGGCCGAAGCCGTCCTTCTCACGCTCATGGGTGCGACCGTCGGCATTGCCATCGGCATTGGGATGGGCCAGTTCCTGACCAGGCTCGGCATCCTGGAAATCAAGCTTTCCGGGAAACTCTTCGCGCTGGCGTTCGTCTCGGCCCTGGTCATCGCGGTTGTCTTCGGACTCAAACCCGCCCGCAAGGCGTCGTCCCTGGACCCGATAGAGGCTTTGAGAGGCGGAGAATAGGTTTATGCGGGGGCGCAGCCCCGTACCTGGCAGGTCTCTGCTGACCTGGCCCCCAACAAAAGGGTCTAACCTGAATGTTGGAGTCACGGGCGGCACTTACCGATATTGAGCGCGATACAATAATCCAGAGAAAGTCAAGCGAAGAGAAAATCTCTTTTGGCGCGGCTATTGAATGCATCAGGAGTAGACTCATGGTGGGGAAGATGGTCGGTACCATGCTGTTTAGTCGGAAGGTCTCGCAATGCATGGTGCTGTTTCTTCTGTCCCTTTTGTCGTCCCTGCAGGCCACCTTGGGGCAGGCCGCTCCTGTGTACTCTCCCCCGAAGTCCATCACCGTAGTCATGGATGATAACTATCCGCCGTATATCTTCCGCTCTCAGGGAGGCGAGCCTCAAGGCCTTCTGGTGGACGAGTGGCGGCTGTGGTCCCAGGTGACTGGGGTCGGTGTCAATCTCGTGGCCACGGACTGGGAGAAGGCTCAGCAGATTATGGCCAAGGGCGATGCGGACGTCATCGATACCATCTTTTTTAACGAACAGCGGGCCAAGGTCTACGACTTCACACGCGCCTACGCCAAGCTTGAGGTCCCGGTCTATGTCCACAAAAGTCTGGGAGGCATAACCGGCGTACAATCCTTGCAGGGTTTCACCATAGGCGTGAAAGCCGGCGACGCCTGCATCGACGTTCTCCGAGAAAACGGCATAACCACCATCCGGGAATTCTACAGCTACGAGGATGTTATCAGGGCCGCTGGAGAGGGGACCATCAAGGTTTTCTGCGTAGATATGCCTCCTGCAGTTTACTACCTCTACAAGTTCAACCTGGATGGGGAGTTTCGTTACGGCTTCACCCTTTACACCGGTGAGTTCCACAGAGCTGTAAAAAAAGGACAAACTGGACTTTTGCGTTTGGTGGAGCAGGGGTTTGAGAAGATCGACGCTCAGCAAATTAAGGAAATTGAACGGAAGTGGCTAGGAACACCGTTATATAACGCAGCATTCCGACGAATTCTTATCTATTCTGTTGTTGCTGTTAGTGGTCTGATACTCATGTTGTCTGTATTTACAATAATATTGAAGAGAAAAATTTGGGAGAACACCGCTGAATTGAATGAAATGCTGGACGCACTACGCAAGAGCGACGAGCGTTGGCAGTTCGCTCTAGAAGGTGCCGGAGCCGGGGTGTGGGATTGGAACATGGAAACAGGGAAAGTTTATTTTTCGGACCGCTGGAAATCCTTACTGGGCTATGACCCTCATGAGCTGAAAGATTCTTTCGACCAATGGAAAGACCTCTTGCATCCAGATGACGCGAACCGTGCCATGAAAACCGTCGACGACTACTTCGCGGGAAAGATGCCCGACTACTTTCTGGAACACCGTCTCCGGTGCAAGGACGGGCGCTACAAGTGGATACTCGCAATGGGGAAGATCGTTGCCCGCGATTCCGATGGAACTCCATTGAGAATGATCGGCACCCACAATGATATTTCCGACCGCAAGGAGACTGATGATTCCCTGCGCAAGGCGCTGACATTCAACGAAATGATCCTGAAGCACTCTCCCGTGGGCATCCTGGTATACGACGGAACCGATGGAGGTTGCGTCATGGCCAACCAGGTGGCGGCCGAACTTATGGGCGTGGGGCTCGACGAACTGCAGCACGGCAATCTCAGTTCGGATAACGTCTGGAACACGGGATTGCCTTCCTCTCCAGCCGCCAGAGCGTTGGCCGGAAACGGTATCCAACGCGAAGACCTGCGGCTTCGGCCCGGATCGGGCACAGATGGGATGGCCGACTGCACCTTCGCTCGAGTAGAAGTGGACGGAGCACCCTTCCTGTTGATCATCGCAGTGGACATCGCGGAACGGGTGCGCATGTACGAGATCATGGCCGAGACTGAAAAGATTATGTCCGTGGGCGGGCTCGCCGCCGGAATGGCCCATGAGATCAACAATCCCCTGTCGGGTATCCTGCAGAGTGTGCAGAACGTGCGGCGCAGGCTGGATTCCAATATCGCGGCCAACGAGAACGCCGCCGAAAAGGCCGGATGCTCGTTGGAATCCATCCGGGAATATTGCCACTCCAGACATATTTTTCAGCTTTTGGATGCTGCTCGAGATTCTGGTCAGAGGGCAGCCAGGATCGTGTCGAACATGTTGCAATTCAGCCGAAAACCAGGGCTGGCCTTGGTGCCGGTGGACGTCAATGCTCTCCTGGAGAACTCCTTGGAGTTATGCGCCAACGACTATGACTTGAAGAAAAAGTACGATTTCCGGAAGGTGGAGATCGAGAGGGACTACTCCCGGGACATGCCCCCCGTGCCCTGCACCGAGACCCAGATCGAACAGGTTCTGGTGAACATCCTGCGCAACGCCGCGCAGGCTTTATCCCTGCGGCCGCACGGGAGTCCCTCGCCGCGGATCGTCCTGCGCACGCGCCTCGAAACGGGCATGGCCCGAATAGAGATAGCGGATAACGGCGGAGGTATGGACGAGACCGTAAGCCGCAAGGTGTTCGAACCGTTCTTCACCACAAAAGCGCCAGGCGCGGGGACAGGACTGGGACTGTCGGTCTCCTATTTCATTATAGCATCCAACCATAAGGGGACTCTCGAGGTCGCGTCTCAGCCGGGAGTGGGGACCACTTTCACGATCCGCCTTCCGCTCAAGCAACACGAGTGACCCAACCCCAAGGAATATCGCCCGGCCGCTATTCCTTTGCCATCTTGCGCACCCAGGCTAAGTAGGCGTAGCCGCCGCGTACGCTCTCCAGGTCGAGCCGTGCCCGGCCTTTTCTCTCCATCTCGCGCAGATAGGCCAGCAGTTCGGGCCTGAAGCTCACTCCGAACAGCTTGAGCCAGCGCTTGTGCAGGCCTTCCAGCCAGGAGGGGAGGCCGCCCTGTCCCCAGAAATCCACCACGGCCAGGACGCCGCCAGGCTTAACCACCGACCAGCCGGCTTCCAGGGCAGCGTCCCAGGTGGGAATCATGGACAGTGCGTAGGAAAAGAATACGACGTCGAATTGGCCTTCCATGTCGAAATGGACGCAGGCGTCGAGGTCCTCAGCCTTGCAATGCGCCAGTTTCACGTTCGTGTCCCGAAGTTTTCGCCCGGCCGTCTCAAGCATCATGGCGGACACATCCAGGCCACACAACTTCAGGTCCGGGCGCAAGCGCCCCAGAGCCTTCAGATTGCGACCCGTGCCGCAGCCCATCTCCAGCACCTGTCCGCCCCTGGGCGCGGGCAGGTGGGTGAGGAGCCGGTCGCGGCCGAGCAGGTAAAAGCGGCGGGTCACATCGTAGAAGTGGCGCTGTACAACATACATGCGGTCCATGCGCAGGGCTTGTTCCATGGGGTCACTCCGCCAGGGAGTAGAGGTGGAAGCCGCCGTAGAGGCAGGAACGGTCGCCGGGGGTCAGCCGGCGCGAGGTCTCTTCCTCGTACCGGAAGCAACGGCGAAGGGGCGGCGGCAGGGCTTTCTCGATGGGGGAGATGTCGGCGCCAGTGCGGAAGATAACCCGAGCTCCCGGACGGGCTGTACGGGCGATTTCCGCCCACAGTCGTTTGATGGCCTGCGGGGACATCCAGTCCTGGGAATCCAGGAGCACGTAGCGATCCAGGCTGTGGGCAGGCTGTTTCTCCAGGTGTCCGACCAGGGAGTCGTGGACAACCTCCGCGTTGGGCACGGCTTTCTGGAGAGTCAGGAAGTTCTCCTGGCGGAGGTATTCGGGCAAGGCGCGACGTTTGCTCCGGTCGTAGCGGCGGCCGAAAGCCTGCCAGGCGAAGGGGTTGTCGTCCAGGGGGAATGCGCAGGCCAGCTTTTCCACCCGTTTGCGGTATTCGGCCAGGACGCCTCCCTCGGCTTCGCGCTCAAGGGTCCGGTACTGCTGGGGCGGGATGCCCAGGCTGAAGACGGCCACGGCGGTTTTGGAGAGAATCTTGGCCAGGCGGCTGGTGAGCAGGGGCTCCAGCTCCCGCCGGTAGGCCTCGCGCTGTTCATCGAGGGTCTTGGCCTCGAGGATGCGTTCTGGATCGCGGCCGCTCAAGCGGCAGATGGTGCGCATGAATCTCAGAAACTGGCCCATGCGGGCGTGTTCGTAGAGGTTTTCCGCGAAGATGCCGATGCGCTGGCCGCCCCAGGGGAAGCGTTTGGAACGCCAGTAGGCGGCGGTGTCCGGGGGAAGGTGGGACTCGATGTGCCGGGTGAAGGCCAGTATGTTGGCTTTGTCGTCAGCCTGGCCGAAAAAGCGGAAGAAGGTCTCGTGGTCCGGCAGGCGGCGGGCGGCTTCGAGCTTCAGTCGGCTCAGGTGCACGTGATGGATATTGAGGTCCACTGCGGTCACGGACTCCACGCCCTCGATCAGGTAGTGGCAAACGTTGCAGCCTCCGGAAGCGATGGTCAGCACCCGGTGCCCGGGTGTGAGGGCCATCGCTTCGATGTCGGTACGGGGATCTTCCCATATTTGGTTGTAAACGAAGCCGGAGAACCAGCGACAGAACAGGCTTTCGAGGATGCCCTGGCGAGAGAGGGCGGGACTGTGGCGCACGGCGGCCCCGATCAGGCCGGCGCTTGATTGTGACATGTGTCCTCCGGGAGACAGAATTTCAATCTCGGCTAGTTCCGAGGCGTTACGGTTTCATGCCGATGCGGCGACACTTGCGACGGTTTGGTAAAGAACGATTCGAATTGAAATTTCCCGGCAGCCAGGGTAACGATGATGGCATGCCGGTGAAGACGCTCCTCATGACCTGGGCGCTCGGTCTGTGCCTGGCCAGGGTCGCCCTGGCCCAGGCTCTCGTTCCTGAGAGCTTGGCCGCACACGTGGTGAATCGCCTGTCTATCGGGCCGGTCCCGGGGGAGGTGGAGCGCGTGCGGACTATTGGCATCAAGGCTTACGTCGAGGAACAACTTAATCCGGACAAGCTGTCCGAACCTCTGGCCCTCACGGAACGTTTGGCTGCCCTCAAGACCCAGTCCATGGACACGGTCAACCTGTTTCGAACCTACGGTCCCAAAGCTCCGGGCGGCCCGAGAACCCGCCCCACTCTCGATGAGATAAACGAAGCCAAGAAAAAGGCGGCCATCATCGTCAGGGAGGCCGCCGAGGCCAAGCTGTGGCGGGCGATCCTCTCGCCGCGACAGTTGGAAGAACTCCTGTGTGACTTCTGGTACAACCACTTCAACGTGCCGGCCAGCAAGGGGCTGGACCATCTCTGGGTGGGCAGCTTCGAGCGCGAGGCCATTCGTCCCTACGTGCTGGGCAACTTCGAGGACATGCTCCAGGCCGTGACCCGCCATCCAGCCATGCTCATTTCCCTGGAGAACTGGCAGAGCGCCTCCCCAGACAGCCAGGCAGGCATGGGCAAGCAGGGGTCCCTGGTGGAGATGCACGCCCGGGAGCTGCTGACCGCCCAAACCATGGGACCGGACATCCGGCCCAAGCCCCAAGACGTGAACTCCCTGGCTCGCATCCTGGCGGGGTGGACCATTGGCGCTCCACGCACGCCCCAGGACACAAACGGTTTTCTGTTCGACGAGACCCGACATGACTCCAAGGAGAAGACTTTCCTCGGCCACGTCATCAAGCCCCAGGGACTGGCTGAGGGGATCGAGGCCTTGCGCCTGCTGGCCGCTCAGCCGGAAACAGCCCGGAACATCTGCGGCAAGCTGGCCCGTTTCTTCCTGGCGTACGAACCGCCCAAGGCTCTGGTGGAGAGCATGTCCAAAACTTTTTTGGAAACACATGGAAACATCAAGTCCGTGCTCGAGGTTCTGTTCTCAAGCCCGGAATTTCTGGATCCTAAGTACGCGGGGAACAAGTTCAAGACTCCGTTGCGGTTCGTGGTCTCCATCGTCCGCGCCAGTGCCAGGCAGGTGTACGAAGTCCGCTCTTTGGAGGAACATCTGGAGTGGCTCTCAATGCCCCTTTACGACTCCCCGGACGTGTCGGGGTATCGGGACGCCCGCGAGGCCTGGATGGGCGGGGACGCCATGCTCAAGCGACTTGAACTGGCGACCCAGGCCGGAGAAGGGGCGCTGCCCTGCTGGGCTCCCGGCACCTACCAGGCGCCAGCCAGGCTTGACCCGCAAGCGTTGGTCCAGACCATGGGGCTGACACTGTCGCCCGTGACCTCCAAGGTTATCGAGGGAAGCCCCGACGCGTTCAAGGCTGGAGTGCTTCTGGGCAGCCCCGAGGGGCAGCAGTATTAGGTGACAATATGAAACGCCGTGAATTCCTCAGCACCCTGACCGTGGCCGCCCTGGGGGCGACAGCGCCTGGGGCTTTCGCCCAGGAGGCCGCGACGTCGGGAAAGCGGCTCGTGGTGATCTTTCTGCGCGGCGGGGTGGACGGACTCTCGGCCGTGGTTCCCTCAGACGACCCCTGGTACTTCCGAGCCAGGCCGACCATCAGCCTCCCCCCCCCGGGGCAGGAGGGTGGAACGCTGCCCCTGGTCCAAGGATTCGGGTTGCATCCTGCTCTGGAGCCGCTCCTTGAACCCTGGCGCGCCGGAACTCTGGCCCTGATACCCGCCTGCGGCCTGCCCACTCCCATACGTACCCATCCGGAGGCCCAGCGGGCAATGGAGAGCGGAGATCCCACGGAGCAACACCCGCATGACGGCTGGCTGGGGAGGCTCATGCCGCTCCTGGGCCGGGACGCCAAGGCTGTAACCCTGTCCTCCGTGCCGCCGCTCATAGGCCAGGGCCGTCCAGGGGCCGATAACGTGCGGCCCTCAGGATATCCACCTTCCCAATGGTTGCTGGAACGGCCAGCCGTTTTTAAATTCTTTGATGAAGTTTATCATAACAATGATCCCATGAGTAAGGCCTATCAGCAAGCCCAGATTGTCCTGCGCAACAAGCTGACGGAACTGGATCGTGAGATCACGGTCTCGGCCGGCGGGGCTCCGTCGGTGCATGCCTTGCCCACCATGGCCGGGCAGATCGCCTCCTATCTTGAGAAGAATCCAGCGGTGCGTCTGTTCTATGTCGACCTGGGGGGCTTTGACGCGCACTTCGAGCAAGGCACCGGTAAGGGCCGACTGGCCGAGGTTTTTTATTCGCTGGGCAAGGGAGTGGCCGAGCTGGTCAAGGTTTTCGGCCCAGGCCTTGAGGACACGATGGTGCTCTTTATGAGCGAATTCGGCCGGAGCCTCAGAGAGAACGAGTTCGCCGGCACCGACAACGGGCACGGCACGTTGTTCATGGTCCTGGGCGGGGGGGTCGCCGGGGGGGGACTGCATGGCCCCTGGCCTGGTCTGGCCCCGGAAAAGCTGTCCGACGGGCTGGACTTGGCGGCGGCCGTAGATTTCCGGGAAGTGATCTCCCAGATTGTCCTGTCTTATTTTGGACTCAGCCTGGAGTCTCTGGCTCAGGTGTTTCCTGGTTACGCGCTTTCCGGGACGCTGAAGGGGCTTTTCAATACCTTGACGCCTTAAGATTTCTCTCCACCTACCGACAAGGAACCTTGGGAAGGGACCGCGCTGCCGGGCGTGGTCGACAGACACGGATGTCCTGTTACCCAAGGAGTCATTCATGGCCAATGTCATTTCGCTTCGCGAATACATTCGCGACAAAATCTCACCCGTGCCGGACCAGTTGGACCAGGAAATCGGCGAACCCTACATCAACGACAGCCAAGTCTGGTCCAGGGATTACACCAAGTTGGAGAGTGTCGTCTTTGGCGTGCTCAAAATCCGGGAAGTCCTGAACTACTACCTCTACTACGAAGACGTGTGGACCTACCTGTTGCTCAACCTTCTGGACGCTGCGGCCCACGCCACGCCCGAGAATCACGGCGATCTGGCCGAGGCCGCCGCGAATTTGCGCAACTACATGGTCCAGGCCGTGGACGCCGCCAATCGCAAGAACATTTACGCGGCCATGCTCATCCTGGACTTGATAGAAAAGGCCCCGGGATTCAAGGCCAAGGTGCTCGGCCTGGCCACGGAGAATGCGGCGGAATAGAGTTTTAGTGGCCGCCTGACCGTCGCGCCGGTGAATGGTGCGAAGTAGAGAGGGATTCCAACTAGCCCTTTGCGTCAGGGATTCTTCGTCAGGAACGGACAGAACTCCAGGGCCGCCGCGTTCAAACGCGCGGCGGTCCCTCGTCCTTCGTAAAGCACCAGCGGGGCTTCGGTGCGAAGACCTGGTCCAGCGTTCTTCACCGCCTCAAGAAGCGCCAGCCTGGACGGTTGGTCCACACGCGGGTGGATCAGCCGCAGCCGTTTGGGTGTGAGCTTCGCATCCCGGCAACCGCATATCAGCTCAGCCAGTCTGTCGGTCGGGAACACCACGGCCAGCCTCCCTCTGTTGGTCAGAAGCCAGGAGGCGGCAGTCAGAAAATCCTTGAGGCGGGCGTCGGCCTCGAACCTGGCCCGGGTGCGGTCCTCGAATCGGCAAGGGAGGCCTGATTCCGGCTTGCGGTAGGGGGGATTGGCCAAGGCCATCCCGAACGATCCGGGCGGAAGATGATCACGAACTTGGCGGATGTCCTGGGTTTCAGCCTGGAAGCAGTCCGCTAGTCCCAGGCGGACAGCGTTGGACTTGGCTGCGCGGATCATGGCCGGATCGATGTCCAGACCCAGGATGCGGTCCTCGGTGGGGTCCAGGACGTGCTTCCCGACCAGGAACTCAGACTCCGGACCGTCATGTCGGGCCTCGGCCGCTCGGAGCAGAAGAAATGTCAGGGCGGCCACGCCGCAGCCTGTGCCCAGGTCCACCGTGCGGGTGTTCTTCTTGGGTCGGGCGAACGCCGCCAGGATGAGTGGATCCATGGAGAACCGATAGCCACCCTCGGGCTGGTCGAGCCCGGTGGGGAAGGCCTCCCGGGCCGCCTGCTGGTCCGGGTTCATCCTAGAGCGCACTTCAGGCGTTTTTGGCCCGCCTGGCCAGCCTTTTCCGGAAAAATTCCAAGAGCAGCGTGGCCTCCTCAATTCTCAGCACCACGGCCAGGACCATGTACACCACCGCCCAGACTAGGATCAGGGCCAGAGCGGCGTACTTGTTTACCGGGGTGAGCCAGGCTCCGAGCCCGATGACCGTACTCAGGAGCATGCTCTTAAGCGTTGTGCTCCTCATGTTCGACCAGCTTCCGAGCTTCGAGCGCAGGGCCAAGCCAAGCAGCAGTACGTTCATCCAGGAGGACAGAGACGTGGTCAGGGCCAACCCCACGAGCTTCAGGGGGTATATCGAGGCCCAGTGGCCCAGGGTTGGCCCCATAAGCTTCAGGGGGAAGTTCACGACCGCGAAGCCCATGGCGATGTAGGCCAGCACACTGAAAAAACCGGCCAACACAGGCGTTTTCGTGTCATGCAGGGCGTAGAAGGCCGAAATCAGGGGACGCACGCAGGCGAAGGCCGGAAGCCCTACGGCATAGGCCGTCAATGCCATGGAAGTGGCCTGCGAGGCCTCCGCGGTGAAGGCTCCCCGGCCGAACAGGACATGCACCATGGGCTCGGCCAGGGCAATGAGCCCTGCGGTGGCCGGGAGGCAGATGAACAACGTCAGGCTGAGCGAGGCGGACAGGGTGTGCTTGAACTCCGGCATCTGCCGGGCGGCGGCCAACCTGGCCAGGCTAGGCAGGGACACCGTGCCCACGGCCGTGCCGAACACTCCCAGGGGGAACTGCACCAGCCTGTCCGCGTAGTACAGGGCCGAAATGGATCCTGAGGCCAGACACGAGGCCAGTCCCTGACCCACCATGATGTTGATCTGGTAAACGGCCGCGCCGAACACCGTGGGCAGCATGAGCTTGCCCATGCGCATGACCCCCTCGTCCATGAACTTCCAGGGGCCGATCCAGCTGAAGCCGAAGCTCTTCATGGTCGGATACTGCATGTATACCTGACCGATCCCGCCCACGATCACCGACCAGGCCAGAGCGTGGGGCACGTCCAGATGGAGGAGCCAGGCCACGCCGCATCCGGCGATGACGATCGTGTTCAGTTCACTGGTGGCCAGGGCCGGGGTGAGGAAGTGCCCCATGGAGTTGAGCGCCCCCATGCACAGGGCCACGATGGAAATCTCGATGATGTAAGGGAAGACGATGCGCACCAGCTTGACGGTGAGATCCATCTGAACCGGGTCGTGTTCGAAACCGGGGGCGATAAGCATGGTCAGAGGCCGTGCGAAGAAGATCGCCAGCAAGGTGATGATCCCCAGGATGAGCAGCAGCCACATGAGGGTCGAGCGGGTCATGGCGTAGGCGGCCTCGTCGCCCTTTTTCTCGCGCAGGTCCGAGAACACCGGCACAAAGGCCATGGTCATGGAGCCCTCGGCGAAGAGGCGGCGCAGGGTGTTGGGCAGTCGGTAGGCCACGTAGAAGGCGTCCGCAGCCGGTCCTGCCCCCAGGACGTAGGCCACGATCATGTCCCGGAAAAAGCCCAGCACCCTGGAGAGCAATGTGGCCCCCCCCACGATGGACGCGTCTTTGGCGATCTGTTTGACGTGTAGCGACATGGCGGCGGGACACTAGGGGAAACGGGCCTGGGAGTCCAGGCCCGAAGCATTACCAGAAAATACGTCGGAAGCGCTCGAACAGTCCTTCCGCCGAATCAGCGGCTTCGCAGCGGGTAGCGTCGCGGTTCTGGCTCTCGCGTTCCTTGAATACCCTGGTCACGTTGGCCACCAGCAACGGGTTCTTCTCCAGCACCCCCCGGAAGGCCTCGCGATCGACCTCCAGGCAGGACACTGGGGCGAGCGCCGTCACGTCGGCTTGCCTTGGCTCTCCCGTGAGCAGGGCCATCTCCCCGAACACGTCGCCCGGGCCGAGTCGGGAAAGTTCCCGTCCCATGAGGCTCACGGACACCTCGCCGTCGATGATGATGAACATGGTCACGCCTGTCTGGCCGCGCTCCACTATTCGGGCCTCGGGCGGGTAGGCGCGGATTGCGGAGCATTGGGCCAGCAGCTCCAGTTCCTCCAGGCGCATCCCCTCGAACAGCTTGATGCCGCTCATCAGGGCCACGGCGTTGTCCGCCGCCGAGCAGGCCGGCTTACGCCTGGTGACCAGCATGTGGCGGTTCACGGGGAATTCGATACCCTGCTTCTTGAACTCGTACCAGACGCCGGAGAGCACCTCGCTACGGGCGGCCACGGTGTCCTGGAAATCACGCACGCAGAACACCAGTTGATAGCTCATCTGGTCCAGCCCGATCTCCACCAGGCGCACGCGCGGTTCTGGAGTCTCGGCCACCAGCGGGGCCTTGCGCAGGACGTCCTCCAGGGAGGTTTTGACCTTCACCGGAGGAGTGCCCACGGGCGCGGGCACAGTGACGACCACGCTCATCTGGGGGATGGGCTCGGAGAGGTTGACCAGGCACTCCTTGGCGATGACGTTGTTGGGGATGAGCGCCTGGGTACTGGAGAAGGTATTAAGCTTGGTGTAGCGCCAGGTGATCTCGTCCACTTGCCCTTCGATGTCGCCAACTTTGATCCAGTCGCCGGTCTTGAAGGGCTTTTCGGTCTGGATGAGGAGGCCGGATATGAGGCTGCCGATGGTGTCCTGCATGGAAAAACCCACCATGGCCGTGAGGATGGCCGAGGAGGTCAGCATGGAACCAACGTCCACGTTCAGGATGTGCCGCAACCCGTAGCCCACCAGGATGAGCGCCACCAGAAAAGACAGCAGGTTCAAGAGGATCTTGTTCACCGGCATGTGCTTGATCCGGGTCATGTACACGTCGGCGTAGAAATCGTGCAGGAGCGCTCGGATGGCCATCCAGAGGCAGAATCCGTACAGAAATAGGACAGGGGTTTCGTAGGAGCCCTTGAGTATCCTTTCGTCCCCGACGTGGATCGCGGCCAGAGCGGCCAGCCACTTGCCGAGAGCCAGGACTCCGGCTGCCCCTTTCGACCGAAAACGCAGGTGCAGAACGTGCAGGCCGACGGCCAGCAAGGTGAGCGCGGCCGCCGCAAGCAGATCGTCGAGGCTGGCCCTGGCCCAGATGCTCAGGATGTCGCTTGCGGGACTGATCATGAAGCGGAGTGTATCTGTACAGCGAACCAAGGCAACGATTTTATCTTGCCCGCCGGGGGCCGGATGCGCTACCCGCCGCTGCATGTCCAAAAAACAAAAAGATCGCCCTCTACCAGAGTCCCTCGGCCTTCCTCGCGTGGGTGTGGAGACCCATGCCCACCTGGACTACAAACGCCTGGACCCGGAAAACCTGCCACTGGTCCTGGAGCGCGCCGCCCTGGCCGGCATCGAGCGCATCGGCAACGTGTTTCTGGGCCTGGAGGCTTACCGGGCCAATGCGGCGGCCTTCACGGCCCATTCCAAGGTGTTCTTCCTCCTGGGCATCCATCCCAACGACTCCGGCCAGTCGGACATTCGTCATGTCTCGGAAATGGCCAGTTTGTTCGCCGCCGACCCAAACCTCAAGGCCGTGGGTGAAATAGGTCTGGATTTCTACTGGAAGGACACCCCGCCCGAGGTGCAGGAGCGTTTCTTCCGGGAACAGCTGGCCCTGGCCCTTGAGATAGGCAGACCCGTGGCCGTGCACAGCCGCGACGCCGCGCCCGAGACCCTGCGTATCCTGGATGAATCAGGCCTGCCCGGAGAGATGATCCTCTGGCACTGCTTTGGCGGAGGCCCGGACCTGGCCGTGGAGCTCATCCACCGAGGCTACACCGTGTCCATCCCGGGTCCCGTGACCTACCCCAAGAACGAGGACCTGCGCCGCGCCGTGGCCATTTTGGAGATGGACCGCCTGGTTCTCGAATCCGACTCGCCGTTCCTCACGCCCGAACCTTACCGCGGCTGCCCCAACGAGCCGGCCTACAACGTGTTCACGGCTCAAGTCGTGGCCCGGGTGAAGGGGCTGGAGACGGAAGAAGTCTGGCGGGTGACCGGGGCGAACGCCCGGCGTTTTTTCGGACTTATCTGAGGCCGCCGGGGAGGCCTCCGTCGGCCGAAAAGGGCTCCACACTCTCTGGATTCTCCTGCCAGGTGGATGATCCCTCTGAACGCTCGACGGCTTCGCGAATTTCGTGGACGCTGTGACTCACAGCGTCCAGATCGATCACTGAAAAAGGCACGGTGTCCCGCACTTCCTCCAGAAACGCCTGAATTTCCCGTTCCTGGTCCGGCGAATAGCTGATCTTCAGGATGGCCGCGTGCTTGTCCGCTACGCTCATGAATCCCAGGTGCCCGTGGGCCTCCAGCAGGAACTTGAACAACGCGATGTGCCTGGTGTCTATCCGCACGTACAGGCGCGAGGACCAGCGGGGTGGGCAGTAGGGGGTCTTGCGCTTGCGCGGACGGGGCTCAGGCATCTCAATCCTGGCCCAGGAGGCGACAACCGTCCTCGGTAACCACGACCATGTGCTCCCAGCGGATGCCGCCCCATTCGGGGTAGTACAGCCCGGGCTCCACGGTGACCACCATGCCCGTTTCCAGGACGCCCTCGGCGATAGGGGAGAGGCTGGGGGCCTCGTGGGTCTCAAGGCCCACGCCGTGTCCCAGGGCGTGGGTGAAGGCCTTTTCCACCCCGAACTGCTCGAAGTAACCCCGGGCGATCTTGTAGGTCTCGGAGAGGGGCAGGCCGGGTCGGATGGCGGCGATGGCCTTAGCCTGGGCCATCTGGGTCAGCTCCAGGGCCTTGCGGAAATGGTCCGGCGGTCTGACGCCCACCCAGAAGGTGCGGGTCTGGTCGGAGTTGTAATCCCCGAAGCGTCCGCCCATGTCCACCAGCACCATGCACTCCTCTCTCAGCCGATCCCGGCCGGGTTCGGCGTGGGGCAGGGCGGCGTTGGCGTCCACGGCCACGATGGGGGGGAAGGCCAGCTCGGAGGCTCCGAAGTCGCGGAAGAGCTGCTCCAGCCGCCAAGCGATCTCGCCCTCGCTGGCGCCCGGGACGAGATATTCCGGCGCGGCCAGCATGACCCTCTCGTTCAAGGCGCAGGAACGGTCCAGGCGTTCGATTTCCTCAGGCTCCTTGATGCGGCGCAGGGCCTCCACCAGCCCGTTCGTGGGGGTGAGCGTCAGGGATTCACGGAGTTGCTCGAAGCTGTCCACGCTCATGGCCCTGTTCTCGAAGGCTATGGGGCCCGGGTGGGTCTTGGCGATGAAGTCCCTGATCTGGACGTAACGCTGGCCGGAGTAGATGAAAACGTCCTCTTCCGGCCAGAGGCGCTTGGCCGCGTCCAGATAGCGGGGGTCGGTGAGCAACTTGTCGCGGCCGTCGGCCGTGATGAGCAGCATCCCGGAGGATTCGTTGCATTGGGGGTCGTGCAGCTCGAAGCCGCTCAGGTAGTAGCGGTTGGCGGCGTCCGAGACCAGCAGGGCGGAGTGTCCGGCCTCGCACATGCGATCACGCAGTTTCTCGCGCCGCTTGGCGTACACCAGAGGCGTAAAGGGGGAGTCGGTCACGAAAATCCTTAGAGGGCGTACGTGGTTTCAGCCTTGCCGGTCACCATGCGTTCGGCCCACTCCACGCCCTGCATCACCGAGTGGTCCATGTTGCTCACCTCATACTTCCAGCCTCCAAAGCGTCCCCGGCTGAAGATGCCCCTGGAAGCGAGCCAGGGCTGGATGATCTCGAGCGCGGCATCGCGGCCCAGGGTGGGGATGGGGTAGGAGTAGTCGAGGCGCATCTCCCAGGTGGAGACGACGGCGTCCCGTTCCTTTTCGGACATCAGGGACACGTTTACTAGACCGTCCACCACGCTGTCCAGGTGTGAGCCTGCCGGTTCGGGCTTGTGCTCGGAGAAGCTGACCTCGGTCATGAAGGCCCGCTTGCGCGTGACCATGCCCTCCGGGTCGGGGGTATTGTTGGGGGAGTAGTGGTGGAAATTGGTCACCCGGTAAAAGGGATTGTCGGATTCAGGGAAGTACATCCAGCAGCGCGAATCCGTCTTCTTCCCCTCCACGCCCACGCCGCCGATGAGTCCGCCGCTGTGGACCAGATCACCCGCCGCTTGGCGCACGGTGTCCGGGGCCTCGACGAGCAGATTCCCGGCCAGGATGTCCAGTGGGCCAGTGAACAGGAGGTTTTCATAGCCGAAGCGCTCGCCGGTCGAGCACAGCACCTCCTTGCCGATCGGGTCCACGGAGACCACGCCACGCTCGTAGCGGATGTGGCCGTCGAGCTTGGCGGCCACCCTGCGGTAGATTTCGCCGGTGCCGCCGGTGAGCGGGAACTTGAAAGTGTGGTTTGGACCCCAGGACACGTCGTCGAGGCCGAGGAGCATGTTTTTGAGGACTTTCTCCAGGTCCACGACGCTGACACGCTCGCCGATCCATTTGTAGCTCATGAGTTCGGGAGGAGTGGCCCAGACCTTGAAATTGTAAGGCAGCATGAAATGCTCGGCAATGCCCGAACCGAAAACGTGCTCCATCCACTCGCGGAAGTTGGCGGGCTTGAAGCCGTTGTCCCCGAAGGGTCGCATGCCGGGCAGCAGGCCGCGTACGCACTCCCAGGCCATGTTCCGGGGCAGGTGGCGGATGTTGTTCTGGAAGGGGTAGGGCACCCAGGAATGGGCCAGGCGCACCCAGGCTTCGCGCTGGTGCTCCAGGTATTCATTCCCCAGAGTGTCCTCGAGCATGCGGTCGAAGTATTCGTAGTGGGAGAAGACCACGTGCCCGCCCACGTCCCAGGTGAAGCCCTGGGAATCCTTGAAGCTGGCGGCCAGGCCACCGGGGTAGGAATTGGCCTCCAGGACCAGGAAATCAGTGACGCCGAGCTCGGACAGGCGCCTGGCCGCGCCAAGCCCGGTGGGTCCGGCTCCGATGATCAGGTAGGTGTGCCGCACGATTCTTCCTCCGCGAAGACTAGCACGGTTGGAAGCAAGATTCAGGCCGTCTTGTGCAAGGAGTTGGAATTCCTGGACGCCGTGGCCGCATTGTCTGAAAGGCAGGCAAGAAAATGGCGCCTAGCTAACCTTCCTCGTCTGGGTCCAGATCCTCCGCCCTGTCGTAGACCGCTTCCGGCAGGCGGGAATGCAGCCACTTGATGAGTTGCCCCAGTTTCTCTTGGACGGGCGTCGGGGTGTGGGTGGGACTGAAATACAGGGCCATGTTGCAGCGCCTGGAGGTGGGGTGGAAGCTGTCGCAGGCCTCCAGGCGAACCACCATGGCCGCAATGGGGCCTATGGCCAAGGTCTTGCCGACCCCGGGCAGTTCGATCTCGAGTTTGGCCGTGCAGGCTTTGAAGAGGGCGATGTCCTCGTGGTAGGAAAGTTCCAGCAAGGCCCCGACGTGGCTGATGTCCACGAGGCTGGCGGTCACCGAGGCGGTTTTGAACTTCGCCGTGAAAACATGCTTGGGGAGGTCGGAGTAGCGGCGACCTTTGGGTTTGGAAGCGGAGTTCCAGCAGAGCAGAATTTTCTGCTCCATTTCTTCGGGAGTGAAGGGCTTTACGATGTATTGGCTGGCCCCGTTCTGGATGGCGGTCACCAGGAAGTCCTTTTCCCCGTGGCTGGTGACCATGAGAAAGGAAACATCCTTGTTTTTCGATTCGTTGCGCACCTTGTACAGCAATTCTTCGCCGCTCATGACCGGCATGTCCCAGTCGGAGATGACGATGTCGATGTCTTCCTTCCGGAAGATGTCGAAGGCTTCCTGGCCGTTCTTCGCGGTATGGACGGTTTCCGCTCCGAACTGGGACTTGATGATGTGGCTTATGAGATTTCGGACGGTCTTGCTGTCGTCAGCGACCAGGAAGTTGGTACGACGCATCTGGTTGCTCTCTTTATTGAAGGCCTGGAGTAGCGCTTGATGGCCTTCACCCAAGTTGGCTCCGATGGGACGGCTCGTCAAGAGCAGGAGTCGCCCGGGATCGGGACGCGCAGACGGTCCCGGGCCGCGCGATCAAGCGGGGCAGCGGATCTGCCGGCGCGGCGAGGTTGACATTGCGCGACCGGTTTGGTGCAAAGGACGGCAACAAAGAACGGCCCCGAAGGGCCGTTGCGATGTCTGTTGAAAATTCTGATCCTACTCTAAGATACGATGCGTAAGCCGCATGACGTCCTTGTAAAGGATGACGCCCTGTATGATTTCGTTTTCATCGATGACAGGGACGGCCCGGAACATGTACTTCTCAAATATCTTGGCCGCCTCGGTCAGGGGATCGTCGGTCTGCAGGGATTTCACGCTGGTGACCATGATGTCTTCCATGCGTTGAGTGGGCTCCGCGCGCAGCACGGAGTGGAAGTTCACTTCGCCGACAAGCTCGCCCTTTTCCGTGACCACGTAGATGTACCAGATGGCGTCCATGTCCTTGGCCACGTCTTTGTACTTGGCGAAGACCTCGGCCACCGTGGTTTCCGGCGGAAACTTGATGAAGTTGGTGGTGACGAAGTCCATGATGCTTTTGTCATGATCCTCCATCAGGGCTTCGATCTTCCTGGCCTTCTCCTTTTCGTCGATCAGGGCCAGGATGTCGTCGGCATCGGAGGCGGGCAGTGCGGACAGGACGTCGGCCGCCTGGGCGGGGGTCATGTCCTCGATAAGGTCGGCGGCCTTTTCATCGCCGATGGCGGTGATGATTTCCCTCTGCACCCGGGGCTCGATCTCTTCCAGGGTGTCCGAGGCCTTTTCATCGTTCAGGGTGTTGAAGATGGTGATCCGTTGCTCCTGGTTCAACTCCTCGAGGATGTCCGCCAGATCCATGGGGTGGATCTCCCGGATGTTGTCCTTGAGGATGTTGAGCTTGACGGCTCCGGTAAAGCTTCCCAGCTCTTTGGAAAGGGGCTGCACGTACTTCCAGGAGATTGTTTCGTCCTTGAGGGATTCGGCCATGGACTGGATGAAATGGGCCAGCTTGCCCAGACCTATCCTCCTCAGGAAGCTGTAGCGGCTGCAATCCACGTCGGTGACGAATATCCCGTTACAACTATGGGCCAGCTTGATGTCGTAGACTACCTCGACTTCGTGGTCTTCCATGTCCACGACTTTTTTGTCCATGATGTGGTCGTTCAAAAGCGACAACCCCTCGAGATTGGCTCTTGCGAACTGTTCCAATGTCTTCATGTTCAGGTGGAAGTGTTTTCCAGTGAATTTCTCCACGTTTTCGTACGGCACGACCAGGCTTTCGTAGCCAAAGGAACGGCTGACTACGACATGGGTCACCTGGGGCACGACATCGGTTTCCTTGATGACCAGGTCGTCAAGCTTGCCGATTTTTTTGCCGTTCCATAAGACTTTTCTTCTCAAAATGTTGCTCAGAAAAACAGATTTATCGAAACAGGGCGCGTTCATGGTGGCTCCTGGTGTTTTGATGTTTAGCCCGTCACCGTGGTGACGAATTTAAAAACCAGCAGGCCGACCAAGAGAACAAGATAGCACCGCAAGAGAAACAGAATGATCCTCATCGGTTTGGACAATTTCACCCGCGGCTTGGCGTAGCGCTGGTTGATCTCGTGGATCTTGGGGAAATACTTCTGAATGAAGGTGCTCATATCATGCTCCGTTTTACCCGAACAATGTGGGGAAGAGGGTGCTTACGCCGTAGAGCGTGGACATGACGATGACGATGAAGACGATCGTGCCGGTGATGATGTTCTGGCTCAGGGTGTTCTTGTACTTGCCCATGGTTTCCTCGTCGTTGAGCAGTAGGATGAGGAAGACCAGGGCCGCCGGCAGCAGGGTGACGGCGATCACCTGGACGAACAGGGTGATCAGCACCAGAGGAGCGCCCGGGATGAGGACCACGATTCCGGCGGAGATGAGCATGAAGATGTAGGAGGCGTAGAACCATCGAGCATCCTTGATCTTGTTGTTGAGCGAGTGAGCCCAGCCGTAGATCTCGCCAAAGGCCCAGGAACTGGCCAGGGAGATGCAGATGGCCCCGAGAAGACCTGCGTCGAACAGGCCGATGGCCATGCAAGTACCCACATAGTTTTGGGAGTGCTCCATCATCATCGAAGCGGCCTTTGCGGCGTCCTCGAAATCCGCCCCGAGCAGTAGGGTCCCGGTGACGACGATGATGAAGACGGCGGTGACGCCGGTGAAGATCGAACCGATCAAGGTGTCGGCCTTGCCGAAGGGGATGTCCTTTTCGGTCATGCCCTTGTCCACCACGGCGCTCTGCTGGAAGAAGAGCATCCAGGGGGCGATGGTGGTGCCGATGTTGGCCATGATGAAAAAGAAGAGCTCGTTGTTGAATCCACCCGGGAAGTTCGGGATAATGCCGTCTTTCATGATGTCCGAAACATTCGGTTTCAGGAGGAAGGCGGCCGGGATGTAGATCAGGTTGAGCAGACAGAAGAGCATGGTGATCTTTTCCCAGGTCCAGTAGCGCCCGTTGAAGACGATACCGGCCATCATGAAGCTTACGACCACCACGGTGATCCAGGGCGGTACGCCGAAGAGCGCCAGGGCTGCGGTCATGCCGATGAATTCGGTGACCAGGGTCAGCCAGTCGCAGAGCAGCAGGTCGACCAGGGAGAACCAGCCCCAGAAGGCCCCGAAACTCTCGAAAATGGCCTCGGCGTGTCCTCGCTTGGTGACCGCCCCCAGGCGTACGGTCATCTCCTGCACGTAGTAGGCTACCGGTATGAGCACGATCATCAACCAGATCAGATGGAAGCCGTATTTACCGCCCGTGGCCGCGTAGGTGGTGATGCCGCCGGCGTCGTTGTCCGCGATCATGACCACCAAACCCGGCCCCGCAAGGGCCACGTAGAGCCGTATGGCTTTCCATATTTTTCGGAGTAAATAAAACAACTTAGTGAAAATGCTCATGTTGCGCTCCTCTGGAGATGGCGTGTTACATCTATCCCTGACGATTCCCGAGGCGTGTTTACATTGTTTTGATGCGTTTTCTATCCACAGTACGCAGTTATAATTGCTAAGCTATAAATAAGGATTAAATAAAATGAATGACAACTATGGCTGATGCAGTGGCGATTTTCGAAGCGTCGCCAATCATCAAATTACAATACGCTAAGAAACAAGCAGCAACGAAGGATGCGGACGGACTCAAGCCGCCTTTTCCCCGATATTTATGGTGAAGTTGTTCCTGACCGCCAGCAAGGCTGGCGTATTGTTGACATTATTTTTATATTCCGGGGGTTACAGATTGCTGACAAAACAAAAAAACCCTATCCCCCGGGCCGGGAGAAAGGGCCATGCAACAAAGCGGCAAAAGCCTGCGGAATGCGCCTTTTCCCCCTGGACCAAGCTTCAGCACCGCGAACCGTGAGAGGCCTCGGGCCTCAGCCACATTGGGCCACCCCTTAATCCGGGGAAGCCTGTTCCACCCGGCGCCCGTTTCTTTCGATGCGGACGGGGCAGTGGCTTGTGTGTATCGCGGGAGCCTCGCAAACCGAGGAATACCAAGTATCTCGACCACTTTCTAGTGATTGTCAACGTCTACTTGGCGGCAGGACTCACGGGGATGGGACCAGCCCGAAGGCGGCCAGAAGATGGGGGCAGGCGCCAACCATCTCGTCGCGGCGGGTATTGAGAAACTTGGGCACATCCTCGATGGGTACAGCGGCCATCTCGGTGTGCTCGGGATGCTCCGCGGCCACGTAGGCGGTCAGGATGGACCGGTGGTCCAGTTTCAGCTCTAAAGCCACGCCTAGTTCCCAGATGTTGGTCTCGGTGTTCTCGATCAGGGCAAAGGCCTTAAGCGGCGTGGGCGGGGGAGCGATGCCCAACTCCTCGCGCAGTTCCTCCAGGAATATCTTGCGCCAAGACAGAGAACCATCGGCCTCGCGCAAGCCTCCGTGGACGGTGCCGGACGGCGCCAGCTCCCACAGGCCGCCCTCCACGGCCAGGCTCGCCTTGCGGCGGCCGAAGATCACGTGCCCGCCGGCCACCACCAGTCCGCTCACGGCCAGGGAGCGAACGCGGAGTTGGCCGAAAAGGCCGGGATCGCGCAACTGGGCCAGATACCAGGCGTAGTCGGCCAGGAACCCGGTGACCAGATCACCCTCGGCGCGGTCAAGGCTGAAAATTCTGCCGTTGAAAAGTTGCGGACGCTCACTCATCTCCCGCTCCCAATTGGAGTGGACCTGAGCCAGAACGTCTTCCGAAGGGGAGGGCGTTGTCTGGTTGTCGAGAAGACGCGGGATCCAGGGACCTTCGGGCAGGGGATGGGTCACGTACATGGGCGTTTTTCTCCGAGGATGGTGATGATCACGGCTAGAAGAATGAGTGCCGAGCCCGCGTATCCGAGCGGTGTGAAACGTTCTCCAAACAGCGAAAATGCCAGCAGAGCCGCCACCACGGGCTCCAGCGTGGCGATAATCGCCGCGCGGCCGGCCTCGATGCGTCTGAGCCCCGCATAGTACAAGGAATAGGCTCCATAGGTGGAACACAAGGCCAGGGTGGCACAGGCTACCCAGGCCGTGGCCGGTCGGGGGCCGAAGCTGAAAAAGGGCAGCATGCAGGCCGCACCTACGGGCAGGGCGTACAAAAAAATGGTGGGCGTGGCGTAGCGGGACAAGAGGGTTTTACCGAATATGTAGTACAATGCGTAGGACAGTCCGGCGAGAAGCCCGAAGGCGATGGCCTGGGAAGTCATTTGGCCGCCCGGAACGCCCGGGCCATTGCCCAGGCAAACCCCGGCCACGCCAGTCAGGGTCGTGGCCACGGCGACGAGCTTCAGCGGAGTGAGGCGTTCCTTGAGGATCTTCCAGGCCAGGAGGGCCACCCAGGCTGGGGCCGTGTAGAGGAGCACCGAGGCCAGGGCGGCCCCGCCCTCGCGCACCGCCAGGACATAGCTGCCGAACAGACCGAAGATGCAGGCCACGCCGAACCCCAGCACCCAGCCCAGGTCCCGGGGCGAGATCGTAACCCGTCCGAGGGCGATGGCGTGCGCCCCGTAGAACAGCCAGGCCAGGCTCGCCCTCCAGAAGGCAACTTCCACTGTGGGCATTCCGGCCTGAAAGGCTATCTTGGACAGAGGTCCGATCAGCCCCCACATCAGGGCGGCCAGGGCCACAAGGGCGTAACCGGTAAACATGCGGTGATTTTTTAGCCGCAACGCGCTTGGATGGAAAGGAGAATCGACTGGTCGCCCGGCGCGCGCACGGCCGGCGGCTTGCGAGGAACTGGCGGGCGGCCCAGGATCAGAACGAGTGCTTGAGCATCACCCCTCCCGAGGGGGCCGCTTTAGGCCCGGACTCGGGCTGGCCGTAAGGGCGCACGGAAGAGGCGTTGGAGGGTAGGTTGAAGACTCCGATGATTTCAGTATCGCTGCCGGCGCGCAGGGTGGCCGAGAGCCCTGGGGCGGTGCGTTCGACGGTCTTCGGTTCGCGGTCGACGGAGATGTTGGGGGTCAGGGCGTCAACGGCCGGCCGGAATTCCGGGGTCAGGGGGAGAGCCGAAGTCTTTGCCCTGGAATCTGTCTGGTCCCTGGCCCCGAGGCCCTTGACCGCGAGACCGGAGTAACTGTTTTTGATGTCCGGGCTGAGCAGGAGAACGCTTTTGGCCGCCTTTTTCGGCTTCGTAGCGTTAACGGACATCATCTTCCGCCTGGCGATACTTGTCTTCGAAACCGTCCGGTTCCCCGCTCCGGGCTTGATGGACCTCCCGCCGATTTTCGGCTTGCCAGGCTTTATTTCCTTGCCCGAAGCGGTGTTCGGATTGGAGGGGCTGTTGATCGATGCGTCCAAATTTTTGTCAGCGCTCTGAACGGTCGTGCCGGAGGAATGGGGGAAGCCGGTTTGGGAAAAGGCGGGACACGAGAGCGGCAACAAAGCCATGTATGCAATCAACCAGGCGAATTGTTTGAGAATCGTCCGTGTTGGCGGCATATGGCTCTCCTTGCCTCCCTAAGTATTTATAACACGGCCCGTCCCTTCGGCAAGACCTGTTTCCGGCCCCTGTTGGCCAGGGCCACGCCCGTGAGCACGAGCGTCCCACCCGTCAGGATGGAGGCGTTGATAGGCTCGTTCAGGAGCAAGGCTCCGAGCGCGGCTGCGGAAACGGGCACGAAATTGACGAACACCGCGGCCCTGGACGCCCCGATTTTACGGATGCCCTGGTAGAACCACACGAAGCCCAGGGCCGTGCCGAAGACCCCCAGGAAGGCGATGGCCGCCCAACCCCTGAGCGAAAGCCGGGCAGCCTGCGCCAGAAGACCCTCGTGCATGGCCGGGGGCAGGAGCATGAGCGCGCCCGCCAGGCAGGAGAAGGTGACGGCGGCCAGCGGGGTGATCCTGCCCATCACCTGCTTGCCCAACAGCGAATAGGCCACCCAGGTGAGCATGGCCCCGGCGATGGCCGCGTCGCGCAGGGTCACCGCGCCTGAGAAAAGAGCCAACGGATCGCCCCGTCCGATCACCATGGCCGCGCCTGCCAGGCACAGGACGACCCCCGTGATTTTGAGTATGTTCAGGGGTTCCTTGAAGAGCAGCCAGGAGAAGAGGACGACGAATGCCGGGTTCCCGGACACGATGATGGCCGCACGCCCGGCATGAACGGTCTTGAGACCCCATAGAAACAAAAAATTATAGCCGAAGACGCCCGTGACCCCAAGGCCCAGGATCGAAAGGGTCAACCCGGCGTCCAGACCGGGTTGATTCTTTTGATGTCTGGCCTCGGTGAGCAGATAATAGGGGCCAAGGACCACCAGGGAGACCGCGAATCGCAGGAACGCGCCTGAAAAGGGGTCGATTTCCGGGGCCAGGATGCGGCCGGCGATGAACGTGCCTCCCCAGAGGACCGCCGTGACGAAAAGCTTGAGGTTGGTCAGGTTCATGGGGTCACTTGGCCCTCGCGGCCAGAAGGCCTTGCATGGTGGCCGCGCCCAGCACGAGGGCCCCGCCGAGCATGGCCTGCGGTGAGGGACGCTCGCCGATGAAAAGGAACACCCAGACCGGGTTGAGGATGGGCTCTATCACCGGAATGAGCATGCCCTCCAAGGCGCGCACGTGGCGTATGGCCTTGGTGTAGATGAAGTAGGCCAGCCCCGTCTGGATGAGGCCCAGGATCAGCATCGGGCCCAGGTCCCTGAGCTCCGGCGGCGGCCCCTGAAAGTAGAAGGGCAGGCAGACGGCGGCCAGCAGGGCGTGGCCCAGGAGGACTGCCTCGGTCTGGCCACCTCTGGATCCCAGTCGCCGAAGGCACAGGGGTATGCCCGCGAAGGTAAGGCTGGAGGCCAGGGCCAGAATGATGCCCAACCGCCCCTCGGGCGACACCTCCCCCCAGAAGAAGAGGGTCATGCCACCAAGGGCAAGGATCAGGGCCAGCCAGTCGCGGGGATGGGTTCTCTCGCCCAGGAATTTGGGCGCTATCAGGGCCACGTGGATGGGGGCCAAGTACTGGAGCACCACGGCGTTGGCTGCCGTGGTCAGGCGCGTGGCGGAGACGAAGAGCAGCATGGTCGCGGCTGTGCTGGCGGCCGCTCCGACAAGGGGCCAGCTTAGGCGTACGGCAGGTCTGGCCGCCAGAGCGTCCTCCCCGCCGGTGGAGGACGCCAGGCCGGGTCGTTTCTGGCGTAAACGAGACAGGCCGAGCACGGCCAGCATGAAAAGCGCCGCCAGACCGGAGCGCGACCCGGCAATGGCCAGGGGGTTCCAGTCCACGCTTTTGATGAACACGCCACCGACGGACCACAGTAAAGCGGTGAGAATGAGCGCCAGGATGGCGCTTGCCCGGGTCACCTTCTACTCGCCCAAATACGCTTTACGAATCTCGGGATTGTTCAGGAGCTCCTCGCCGCTGCCGGTCATGGCCACCCGCCCGGTCTCCATGACGTAACCCCGGTGGGCCAGTTTGAGGGCCAGATTGGCGTTCTGCTCAACAAGCAGCACGGTCATGCCTTCCTCCGCGTTGACCCGGCGGATGATGGAAAAGATGTGCTCCACGATGAGCGGCGCTAGCCCGAGCGAGGGCTCGTCCAGCAACAGGAGCCTGGGCCTGCCCATGAGGGCGCGGCCGATGGCCAGCATCTGCTGCTCGCCGCCGGAAAGGGTGCCCCCGGGCTGGGCGCGGCGTTCCTTGAGGCGTGGGAACAGTTCGAAGACGTGGTCCAGATCCCTTCTCACCGCGTCTTGGTCCGAGCGGCAGTAGGCCCCCATGTCCAGGTTCTCGGCCACGGTGAGCCTGGGGAAGATGCGCCGTCCCTCGGGCACCTGACAGAGTCCCATGGCGGGCAGCCTCTCGGGGGCCAGGGCGGCAATGTCCCGACCGTCGTAGAACACCTGGCCGGCCATGGGCCTGAGGATTGCGCTCACGGTCATGAGGGTGGTGGACTTGCCCGCGCCGTTGGCCCCGATGATGGTTACGATCTCCCCGGGTTCCACGCTGAGGTTCAGGTCGTGAATGGCGGCGGCGCGACCCCAGCCGGCCGAGAGGTCGCGCAACTCCAGGATGGGTGCTTTCACGAGTGGGCCTCTTCCGAGCGGCGTCCCACCCTCTTGGCCGGGAGCAACCCGGCCGGGCGGAAGAGCATCATGAACACCATGGCCGCCCCGAAGACCAGCATGCGGTAGTGCTCGAACTCGCGGAAGGCCTCGGGCAGGGCGATGAGCGTCAGTGCTCCCAGCACAATGCCCGGGATCGAGCCCATGCCGCCCAGCACCACCATGGACAAGACCATGGCCGATTCGATGAAAGTGAAGGACCCGGGGGACACGAAGCGCATCTTGGCCGCGAAAAAGGCTCCGGCTACGCCGCCGAATACTGCGCCCATGGCGTAGGCCAACAGCTTGAGTGCAAAGGTGTTCACCCCCATGAGGGCAGCGGCGGTCTCGTCCTCGCGGATGGCCTCCCAGGCTCGGCCGATGCGCGAATCGGTCAGGCGGCGCACGGCGATCACGGTGAACAGGGCGATGGCCAGGATAAGATAATACTGGGAAATTGGGCTCTTGAGGAGGAAACGGGACATCCCCCAGCCGTTCTCCGGGGCCGGCAAGTAAAGAGCCGGGGGCTTGATGCCCAGGATGCCGTTGGGGCCCCCGGTGAGCTTCATCCAGTTGTTGAGCACCAGGCGAAGAATCTCGCCGAAGCCCAAGGTGACGATGGCCAGGTAGTCGCCGCGCATGCGAAGCGTCGGGTAGCCGATGAAACATCCGGCCATGGCCGCGAAGGCTGCGCACAGGGGCAGGGCCAGCCAGAAGGACATCTGGAAGTGCACGGACAACAGGGCATAGGTGTAGGCCCCTACGCCGTAAAAGGCTATATAGCCCAGATCCAGAAGTCCGGCCAGGCCAACCACGATGTTCAGCCCCAGGCCCAGGGTGACATACACGAGCACGTTGATGGCCACGTCCTGACCGTAGCGTGGGGACAGGACCGGGAAAGCCAGAAGCGCGGCCATCCCGGCGGTCTTCCAGAGCGCTCCCGGCAGGGCGGACAGCCGGGAGGCAGCTTTGACCACAGCGCGGCCCACCCCCAGGTCAACCTTCCGCCCGAGCTTCGAGGCCAGGACGATGGCCATGGCGGCAACCAGTGCAGCCCCCACGATCTGGGCCGCCTGGGCGAACTCCAGGCCCTCGGGCTTGATGCCGGTCATGGGCCAGACCAGCAGAAACAGCCAGGCGGTTCCCAGGATAAGCTTGAATGTGACGGACTTAAACGCGGGTGTCATTGATGTTTTCGCCCAGAAGCCCGGTGGGCATGAAGTAGAGCACGGCGATAAGGATGACGAAGGAGAATACATCCTTGTAATCGCTTGAGATATAGGCGGCGGTGAAGATCTCGGTGATGCCGATGATAAGCCCGCCAAGCATGGCCCCGGTGACGGAGCCGATGCCGCCCAGCACGGCGGCCGCGAAGGCCTTGATGCCCGGGACGAATCCCATGTCGTAGCGTACGGAACCATAGTAGAGCCCGACCAGGATGCCCGAGGCGCCGGCCAGGGCGGCCCCGATGGCGAAAGTGACGGAGATGATGCGGTTGGGGCTTATGCCTACCAGAGTGGCCATGACCCGGTCCTGGGAGGTGGCCCGCATGGCCTTGCCCAAGCGGGTCTTATAGACCAGCCGGTTAAGCCCCACCATAAGCAGTGCCGAGGTGCCCACTGCGATGAGCTGCAGGTAGGTGAAGTTGAATCCGCCAAGCGTCAGCGCATCCTTGGCGTACACTCCCGGGTAGGATTTGTCGTACACGCCCTGGGTGAGCATGAGGCCGTTCTGCAGGAAGATGGACATGCCCAGAGCCGAGAGCAGCACGGAGAGCTTGGAGGCCCGACGTAGTGGTTTGTAGGCAATCTTTTCCACGCCCATGGCCAGCAAGGCGCAGTAGGACATGGCCAGGACAAAGGCCAGGGCCAGGCAGAGCCAGGGGTGGGTTTCCATGTAGCCATGGGCGTTCATCCAGGCCAGCAGGACGACGCCCAGGTAGCCCCCGGCGGCGAAGAATTCGCCGTGGGCGAAGTTGATAAGCTGGATGATGCCGTAGACCATGGTGTAGCCCAGAGCGATCAGAGCATAGAAACCGCCCAGGGTAATGGCGTTGATAAGCTGCTGGAGGAAGAAGTCCATGGTCTGAGCCGTTTTGTTAGATGTGCCGTGAAGGAACGGGATCGAGGTTATGTGACGATGCCGTTTTCGGCGGCCCGTTCTTTGAGCAGACGAACACAGTGTTCGTCAAGGCTGGGGTGGCTGGCAAGGGTAATTTTTTGATACTACCAAGGCTTGGCCTTCAGGAGCGGAAGATGAAGTACACCGCCCCCACCAGGCATAGCCCGGCCCAGAGGTGGTCGAGCTTCAAGGGCTGGTTCATGTACCATATGGAGAAGGGCGCGAACACCGAAAGTGTGATCACTTCCTGCATGATCTTGAGCTGCGGCAGTGAAAGCGTGCCGTAGCCGATTCGGTTGGCCGGGACCTGGAGCATATACTCGAAGAAGGCGATGCCCCAAGAGAACACCGCCGCGGTCCACCAGGGCCGATCGTGCAGGTTCTTCAGGTGCGCGTACCAGGCGAAGGTCATGAACACGTTGGAGGCGATGAGTAGGCCGACGGTGGCGAGCACGGTGCGGTTGAACATGGCGGGTCGTGAAGCTAGTTAAAGTTTTCTGAAGGGGGACGGGGGGAAGCTTTTGTTCACAAAAGTTTCCCCCCGGCTTCGTATCGCTTAGAACAGCTTCCCGGTTTCAGGATTCCAGAATTCCTTGAAGGCGTCGCCCTGGACTTTGTACACCACGTAGTTGGATCCGGAGTCGCCGTTCTCTTCGAACCGGATGACCTTGGACGCGCCGGGCAGCTTCATTTTCATGAGCTCGGCCCGAATCTTGTCGGCATCGGTGCTCTTGGCGTCCTTGATGGCGGTGAGCAGGGCGTAGGCCGAGTCGAAGGAGTAGGCCGAGTAGGCGCCGGGTTCACCGTTCATGGCGGTGTATTTCTCAAGAAACTTTTTGTACACGGGCGAGTTCTTGTCCGCGTAGCCGAAGGTGAAGTACACGCCCTGGGACTGCTCGGGGGCTTCCTTGATGAAGTTCGGATGGTACACGGCGTCCTGAGACAGCACGGCACTCTTGATGCCCATCTGGCGATACTGCTTGATCATGCGGATGCCGGCGGAGGAGTTCTGCAGGCTCATGTAGAACACGTCCGGATTGGCTTCCTTCACCTTGGTGAGCACGGCGGAGTAGTCCATGTCGCCCTCGTTGACATGCTCCTCGGCCATCACGGTCAAACCGTTCTTTTTGGCCTCTTCGGCCACTCCCTGGGCTAGGCCCTGGGAGTAGGTGGTCTTGTCGTCAAGAATGTAAACAGTCTTGGCCTTGAGCTGATCCTTCATGAACTTCACGGCGGCGATGGACTGCTGGCTGTCCAGGCCGCACATGCGGAACATGTACTTGAAGCCGCGCTGCGTGACCTGGGGGTTGGTGGAAGCCGGGGTGATCATGACGATCTTTTCATCGTTGAGCACTTCCGAGGCCGGTATGGTAGCCGAGGAGCAGTAGGCCCCCACGACGCCGGCCACTTTGGAGTTGGCCAGCTTGTTGGCGCCGGCCACGGCCTGGCGGGGATCGCAGGCGCTGTCCTGGACTTCGACCTCGATGGCGTTGTAACCGGGGATGCCGCCCTCGGATTTGACGACCTCGACTGCGGTCTTCACACCCTTGACGATGTCGTTGCCGTCGGCGGCCGAGGAGCCGGAGATGGGGGCCAGCACGCCGATATTGAGCGTCTCGGCCTGGGCCATACCGCCGATGAGGGTGAAAGCCAGGGCCAGGAGCCCGATGAATCTTTTCGCCATGTTGTCCTCCAGGTGGTTGGTGTCTGCTGCCGGTTATCCAGAAGCGCGCATTGCGCGCCGGTTTTCTCCGCGAGCCAAGACCCAGCGCGTCAGTGCGCCGTTCCCAGATATGCCTCGACAACCCGCAGGTTTTTGCGGATGTCCGAGGGCGGGCCCTCGGCGATCTTCTCGCCGTGCTCCAGCACCACGATGCGCGTGCACAGGCCCATGACCACCTTCATGTCATGCTCCACCATGAGCACGTTCACCCCTTGGGCAAGGATACGTCCGATGTCGCCCATGAGGGCGGCGGATTCGGTGGGATTGAGACCGGCGGCCGGTTCGTCGAGCAGGAGGGTCCGCGGCTCGCTGGCCAGGGCTCGGGATATCTCCAGGCGGCGCTGCAGGCCGTAGGGAAGGTTGCGGGCCTCTTCGTCCGCCAGATCGCCAAGACCCATGAAGTCGAGCGCCCAGCGGGCCTTGTCCCGGATGTGGGCCTCCTCGGCCTTCTGGGAGGGGAGTCTGAGCACGGCGCCCAGCACTCCGGCCCTGGTGCGGCCGTGCTGGGCGATCATTACGTTCTCAAGGGCGGTCATGTTCTGAAACAGGCGGATGTTCTGGAAGGTGCGTGCCAGGCCCATCTTCAGAATGCGGTGCGGCGGGACGCCCGCGATGGGCTGGCCGTCGTAGGAGGCTTGGCCGGAGCTGACCTGGTAGACCCCGGTGATGACATTGAACACCGTGGTCTTGCCCGCCCCGTTGGGGCCTATGAGCCCGAGGATTTCGCCCTCGCGCAGATCGAAGCTCACCTCGCATAGGGCCTGCAAGCCGCCGAAGCGGACGGATACATCTTCGAACACCAAGTTGGCCATGCCGTGAACAGAACTCCTTGCCTGGAAAGTAAGCGGCGATGTTTACCCGCATGACCTCGAATTGGCAAGATTGTCAGATTGGAGGGGTCGTGAAGCCGTGGCGAGGCTCCACGAAGCAGTCTGGTTGGCAGGAAAGGCGCGGCCCGTCCCGTCCCGTCCTCATCCGCCCTGGTGAACGGCCTCGAAGACCTCCAGGGTCTTTCGGGCGGTGTCCTCCCAGGAGAAGCGGTGGACATTCTCCCGGCCTGTGTCGATCAGGCGTTCGCGCAGGCCCTGGTCCGAGGCCACCTCGTTAAGCGCCCGGGACAGGCCGGGGATGTCCAGGGGGTCGATCAGGAGCGCGCTGTCCCCGGCCACCTCGGGCAGGCTGGCGGCCGTGGAGCAGATCACCGGCACCCCCACGGCCTGGGCCTCCAGCACCGGCAGGCCGAAGCCTTCGAAGAGCGAGGGGAACACGAAGGCCAAGGCCGAGGCATAGAGCGCGGGCATGTCCCGGCGGGGAACATCTCCCAGGCGGCGAACCCGGTCCTCTATGCCGAGGGAGCGCACCCAGTCCTCCCATTCGTCGCTCCAGGAAAGCCCGCCTGTGACCACCAGATCGGCCTCCACCTGGTCCTTCACGGCGGCGAAGGCCGTGAGCAGCGCTTTCAGGTTCTTCCTGGGCGAGATGTTGCCCGTGTACAGGAAGAAGGGCCGGTTAAGGCGATGATGCTGGCGGAAGTTTACGATGTCGTCTTCAGTCACGGCCTTGTGGTACAGGTCGTCGGCCGCCAAGTGGGTGACGGTCACCTTATGGCCCGGTACCCCGAGAATCTCCGTCAGGTCCTTCTTGGTGTATTCCGAGATGGCCAGCAGCCCTTCCGCCCTGCGGGCGGTGAAGGCCATGGCCCGCTTCATGTAGAGGGTATCCGCCCACCTGTACATGCGGTACCGGCCGTGGAAGTAGCCCAGGTCCATCATGGCCGCCACGGCCTTGCAGGGCACGCGCGGGGGCATGTTGGAGGAGGGAAAAAAGGCCAGGTCCACGCCCTGGGCCTTGAGCGCGCCAGGCAGCCTCAGCCAGTCGAAGACCAGCCGGTTGGAACAGTCCAGGGAGACTTCCTCCGCTCCCGGGAAGGAACCGAGATACCTGGACTGGGAGTGGAACAACACGTAGGTGTTGCGGTCGTCTATGGCCAGCAGCGCGCCGAGCAGACTGACCAGATACTCCTTCACCCCGCCCGAGGCGTATTCCAGGCTGCGGCAGCTGATTCCAATGCGCATGGCGGGGGTATAGCCGGGTGAGGCTTCGGGGGGAAGGGGGGGGCGTTGCTATAGCAAATAATGCTATCATTGACCTACAAAGGCTATGCGGCCCGCATCGAGTACAGTGACGAGGATCAGTGCTTCGTCGGCCATATTGCTGGAATCAGCGACATTGTGGGCTTTCATGGCGATTCCGTGGAAGAGGTGCGCACGGCCTTCCATGAAGCTGTGGATCATTATCTTGAAGGTTGCGCGGCGCTTGGGATTCCACCCAAGAAGCCCTATTCCGGCAAACTCATGATCCGCGTCCAGCCCGAAGTCCATGCCCGAGCGGCCATGACCGCCGCCGCCAAGGGGAAGAGCCTCAACGCTTGGGCGGCCGAGGTCATTTCGCGCGAAGCAGTTTAAGGCATTGAGGCGCGGCTCTCCAGTAGGCTAGAACTGCAACCCGAACTTCTTCCTAGCCCACGCCCGGCACGGTTCCAAGCGGGCGTTGGCGTAGCAAGGAAGCTTACGGCCGGAGAGCACGGCACCCGTCTCGGCCAGGGCGGCTCCCAGGCGGATCTCCATGGTCACGGCCTTGACGGTCAATTGATGCATGAAGCCCGCGCTGTAGCGGTTCTGGCAGATGGCCACCTCGCGGCGGAAGACGTCCCCCCAGGTGGCAGTCTTGGAATCGGGCTGCAGCCTGAAGGCGGCCAAAATATGCGGAATACGGACCATCTTTCGATCCTGGCTCAGACGTTGGAACAGGTCAAAATCCATGCAGTACTTGAAGTTTTTATCGATGCCCCCGACTGCCCGGTAGGCGTCCGCGCGCCAGAAGGTCGACTGTTGGGGCACGGCCATGTTGCACCGCATCTGCCTGGCGCTTGGGCGCAGTACCATGTCCATCATCACCGGGGTCTCGTCGTCGGCTACCAGCACGGTGTCCCCGCTGACCATGGCCGCTTCGGGGTGAACGGCGAAGGCCTCGGCCACCCGGCGCAGGGCGTGTTCGTCCCAGAGGTAATCGTCAGAGTTGATCCAGCCGAAGATTTGCCCGGTTGCCCGCTCGAAGCCCTCAACGAGGGCCATGGTCTGTCCGGCGTCCTTTTCGCTTCGCCAATAAGCCAAGTGCTTCCCGTGGACGCGGATGACCTCCAGGGTGTGATCGCTGGAGCCGCCGTCGAGCAGGATGTGCTCTACCTTCACCCCCTTCTGGCTGGCCACGCTGTCCAGGTTGCGGGCCAGGTAGCGGGCTTGGTTGAAGGACGGGGTGACTACGGTGACGCGGGGCAGGGCGGCCATCACTTACTCCCCGGCCGTCTCGCGTAGCACGCGCCACAGGGTCTCGGCCGCGCGGTCCCATCGGTACTTGGCCGATTGCACGAAGCCCCGGGCCACCATCTGCTTGCGCAGGTTGGTATCGTCCAGGACGCGGGCGATCTTCACGGCCAGGTCTTCGGGCGACTCCGGATCGAAGGCCAGGCCTGCGTCGCCGGCCACTTCCGGCAGGCTGGCGGCGGCGGCGTAGATGACCGGCGCGCCGCTTGACTGGGCCTCCACTACGGGAAGGCCGAAGCCCTCATAACGCGAGGGGAAAACGTAGGCCAAGGCCAGACGGTAGGCCTGGCAGAGGTCGGCCTCGGGCAGATATCCCAGACAGTGCACCTTGTTCGCCGGGAAACCTTCGGGTAGGGCGGCCTTGAGGGCCTCCTGGTCTCCAAAACCGGCCACGGCCAGCACGGGGATGTCCCGGCCCTGAGCGAACAGGATGTTCAGGGCTCGGGGCACCACGGACAGGTTTTTGTGCGGCTGGAGGTTCCCGGCCGTGAGCAGAAACGGGCCGGGAAGGTTGAGGCGGGCGCGGAAGTCCTCGGCCAGATGGGACTCGTCCTCGCGCGGGGGGCGGAAATGGGCCATGTCCACGCCGTAGCTGGGCAGTACCTCGAGTTTGTTGGCCACCTTGCCGAACACCCGGAGCATCTCGTCCTTGGAGGCATTCGTACCGGTGATGGCCCGGTCGGCGCTCTTGAGCCCGGCCTTGTGGCGCAACCGAAACACGGTGCGGATGTGGAAGGCCAGGGTATCCGGGTGGGCGTGCCAGAGCACGTCGTGGTACATGCCCACGGTCCTGCCGGGTAGAAAGGGCGGAAAGAGGCCGTCGGGAGAAAAAAAGACATCCTGTGGGTTGAGCAGGCGCTGCGCAAGCATGCCGGTCTGTTGCCAAGCGTAGAGCGAAGGGACGTTGGCCGTGATCGCCTGGGCCCGGCTCTCCTCCACGAGTTCCAGAACCAAGGGATTGACCAGCGGCTTTCCCGCGAACAAGGTGAATCGGGCCTGTTTTCCGGCGGCTTCCACCAGCCGGGGGAGGATACACTCCAGGTAACGGCCGATGCCGGTGCGAAAGGGGTAGGCCAGGGGGCTTGCGTCGATGCCGACGCGCAAAACCTTTGCCATGCTGGGGCTCCGGCGCGTTGACATGCGCCAAATTTATGGAATACGCAAGCCAGTTCATGCGCAAAACAATCTTGGCTCAGCCCCCCTTGGGGTTGGTCTCCACCCTCCGCCAGTGCCTCGGCCTGGCCAGTCCCACCGGGGTCCTCTTCCATTTCTGGCGGTGCCGGGAACTGTTACGGGAATTCACCCGCCTGGAGTTCTCCGGCCGCTATCAGGGCACCATCATCGGCCCGTTGTGGAACCTCATTACCCCGCTGATCACCCTGGGTGTGTACACCTTCGTGTTCTCAGCCGTGTTCAAGACCTCCTGGAGCGGTTCGGGCCGGGGGGGGGTGCTGGAGTTCGCCCTGTCGCTGCTTACGGGCCTGGCCTGCTTCGATGTGGTTTCCGGCGCGGCCGCGCGCGGGGCCACGGTCATGGCCGAGAACGTGAATTTCGTGAAAAAGGTGGTTTTCCCCCTCGAGGTGCTGCCGGTCAGCGTGGCCTTATCCCTGGCCGCCCAGTCGCTTTTGTCGCTCGGGCTGGTGTGCGCCGCGCGGCTGGTCACCGGGGCCGGGCTGCCGGAGACCGCCGTGCTCGCGCCGCTTGGCTACGTGCCCCTCACGCTCTTTGCGGCCGGGCTTGGACTGTGGCTGGCCCCCGTGGGCGTGGCAGCCAAGGATGTGGGGCACGTGATCACGGCCTTCATGCAACTCTATTTCTTCCTGACCCCCATCGTCTATCCGCTCTCGGCAGTTCCCGAACGCTACCGGTTCATCGTGGCCGCCAACCCACTGCACGTGGTTATCGAACACTTCCGGCGTACGCTCCTTCTGGGGCAGGCCCCGGACTGGACCGCCCTTTCGGTGGTGACGGTCTTTTCCCTGGTGTTCCTGCTCTCCGGATTCGCCTGGTTCATGCAGCTCAAGAAGGTGTTCGCCGATGTCCTTTAACCCCCTGGTCTCGGTCGAGGGCCTGAGCAAGGTTTATCATCTCTACAAAAGTCCCCAGGATCGTCTGCGTCAGCTCCTGGCCGTGGGTTCGCGCATCTACTACAAGGAACACTGGGCGCTCAGGGACGTGTCCTTCGAAATCAATCCGGGTGAGGCTTTCGGAATCATCGGGCGCAACGGCGCGGGCAAGTCCACGCTCCTGCAGGTGATGGCCGGGGTGCTGGCCCCCACCGCCGGGCGGGTGGAGACCCCGGGGAGGGTTGCCGCTCTTCTGGAACTCGGCAGCGGCTTCAAGCCCGACTTCACCGGCCGCCAGAACGTTTTCATCAACGCGGCCGTGCTGGGGGTCCCACGCAAGACAGCCGAGGAGCGCCTGGACGACATCCTGGCCTTCGCGGACATCGGCACGCACATCGACCAGCCCGTGCGCACCTACTCCTCCGGGATGTTCCTGCGCCTGGCCTTTGCTGTGACCATCTGCCTGGAACCCGAGGTGCTCATCGTGGACGAGGCCCTGGCCGTGGGCGACGTGTTCTTCCGCCAGAAGTGCTACGCCCGCCTGAACGGGCTCATGGACAAGGGAGTGGCCGTGGTGCTGGTATCGCACGCCATGAACGACGTGGCCCAGTTCTGCACGCGCGCTCTGTATCTGGAGCGGGGTCAGGTCAAATTCCTGGGCCCGGCCATGGACGCGGTGAAGCTGTACATGCTTTCGGCCGCGCCCGGGCCGGGCTCGGCCTGCGTGCAGGACACGCTCCTGAACGAGGTGGAGGGTTTCGGTCAGGAGGATTTCTGGCCCTCTGGGGAGGCCTTCTTGGACATCTCCAGGGCCGGCCGGGCCGAGTCCGGCTTCGCCACCTGCGTCCGCCTGGCAGTGCTTGACGGCCATGGCCGCCCAGCACAGGCCTTCGAGCAGGGGGAAAAGGCGCAATTCTACGTGGAATACCAAGTGAATGCCGACATGGAAGTGCCCGTGGCCGGGGTGGAGCTTATAAGCGACAAAGGGGTGATCGTGTTCGGCAAGAACACCCTCCAGTTCGACTGCCGCGTGCCCGAGCGCGTTCCGGCCGGGAGTTTTTTGCGCTTCGTCTACGAAGTAAAGCTGGACTTGGCCGTTGGCGAATACGCCTTCGGCGTGGGGCTCACGGCCATGAGCGCAACGGACTTCGCCCGCCGGGCCGAAATGACCCACCCGGAACTGGATTCCCGCAACACCGTGCTCTCCGCGCTCTCCAACGCCGGCAGCCTGGCCGTGACCTTCCGCACCACGGACACCTCCCCGGTGCAGCTCACCCATCACGGCGTGGCCAACCTGCCGGGGAGCGCCCGGGTAGCCTTCCTGCCCGCTGAGGAACCCTGCGCATGACGAACGACAACTTCAAGGCCGTCATTCGGGACATCTCCTCCGGATTTCGGGCCGAAGCCCCCCTCCCGGCGCTCTTTGACCGCCTGCTCATGCTGAGCCCGAAACTCTGGCGCTGGTGGGACCTGGGTTGGCGCGCTCTGCGCCGCCTGGCGCCGGGGCTCTGTCTGGAGAGTCGCCCGGGAGAAAAACCGCTCGTCGCCGTGGATCTCCTGCCGCTGCTTCCCGGCGGGGCCAATGGTGGGGCCAAGGTGTTCACCCTAAGCCTGCTGGAAAGCATGGCCGCCATGGCTCCGGACTGGACCTTCGTCCTGGTGGCCGGCCCGGATGTCCTGCCCGAGCTGAAGGGGCTCGAAAGCGCCAATGTGCGGTTGCTCTCCACCGACCGCAAGTGGCAGGCCAGGCCACCTCGCAAGCTCTTGAAGCGGTCCATCGACGCCTGGTTCTGTCCCTTCACCCGGCCCTATTTCCAGCATGCGGACATTCCCCTGGTGTCCGTCATCTACGATCTGCAGTACCACTACTATCCGCAGTTCTTCTCCGACGCCGAGGTCCGGGGCCGCGACCAGACCTTCCAGTTGGCAGCACGCCGTTCGGCCCGTCTGGCCTGCATCTCGGACTACGTGCGCCAGACCGTGCTCGAATACGGCAACCTCCCGCCCGCCAAGGTGCGCACCGTGCGCATCTGTTTGCCGGAGCGCCTGGGCGTCCCTTCCGACGATGCCCAGGCGGCTGTGCTGTCCCGCCTGGGGCTTGCGCGCCAGGCTTATCTGATCTACCCGGCGAACTTCTGGGCGCATAAGAACCACGCCGTGCTGCTCACCGCCGTGGGCCTCCATCTGAAGGCCCACCCGGATTCACCCCTGAAATTGGCCCTCACCGGCGCGGACACCGGCCTGGCCTCCGACCTCAAACAGGCCGTCCAGGCCATGAACCTGGGCGATCGGGTGGTCTTCACCGGCTACGTTTCCGACGAGGACCTGGCCGCTTTGACAGCCGGGTCCCTGGCCCTGGTCTTCCCCTCGCTTTTTGAGGGCTACGGCATGCCCGTGGCCGAGGCCATGTCCATGGGCGTGCCGGTCCTGTGTTCCAACCTCACGAGCCTGCCTGAGGTGGGCGGGGACGCCGTGCTGTATTTCGACCCCCGCAAACCCGAGGACGTGGCCCGGGCCATCTCCCGCATCGCGGGCGAACCGGGCCTGGCTGCGACGCTCGCTGGAAAGGGCCGGGCGCGCGCGGCAACTCTCGGAGGCCCCAAGGACATGGCCCAGGCCTACCTGGAACTTCTGGACGAGGCCATGCGCGGTCTAGGCGTTCAAAGCCTGGTCTGCGAGGGGGTGAGCGCTGCCGGAGTTTCCGGCAGGGTGTTCGCGGCCTTCGGTCCTGCCTCCGGCAGGCAGTGGATCGAAGCTCGCTTCAGGAACGAGAGCGATAAGGCCGTGAGCTGCGAGTCCTCTCTCAACGGCAAGCTCCTGGCTCCCCGTCGGGAGCTAAGGCCGGGCGAGACCCTCACCATCAAACGCTTGGCCAGCCCCTACGGCGGCTGCCTGGAAATACTCTTCGAACTTCCACCCGGATGTGACACAATGCCGGGACTGCGTTGCCTGGCGCTCAGGCTCACCGGTAGCCGTACAACCGATTTTCTCGGGAGTCCTCCATGCTCACGCTAAGCGTCGTCACCCCTTCGTTCAACCAGGGCCGGTTCATCGGCCGCACCATTGAGTCCGTGCTGTCCCAGGGAGTGCCCGTGGAGTACGTGATCATGGACGGCGGCAGCTGCGACGAGACCGCCGACGTGGCCAAGCCCTACGAGGGGCGCCTGCACTTCGTCTCAGAAAAGGATAAGGGGCAGACCGACGCCCTGAACAAGGGCATCGCCGTCACCCACGGCGACGTCATCGGCTGGCTCAACTCCGACGACGTGTATTATCCCGGTGCGCTTCGCATGGTGATGGCCCATTTCAAGGCCAATCCGGACTGCGACGTGGTCTACGGCATGGCCGATCACATCGACGTGGACGACCGGGTCATCGAGGAATACCCCACCCGGTCCTTCGATATGGACCGTCTGGAGGAGGCCGACTTCATCTGTCAGCCGGCTCTGTTCTTCCGCCGTCGGGTCGTCGGACGCTGGGGTCTGCCGGACGTGAACCTGCGCTACTGCATGGACTACGAATACTGGATGCGCCTGGGACTGGCCGGGGCGCGTTTCGACTATCTGGAGCGGAAACTGGCCGGCTCGCGCATCTACCCGGACAACAAGACCCTAGGCCAGAGTCTGCAGGTGCATACCGAGATTAATACAATGCTTGCAGACACCCTGGGTTATGCGCCGGACAAGTGGCTGTGCAACTGGGCGCATACGCTCATGCGTGACAGGATGGGCCTCAAGCCGGAGAAGAAGTCCACCACTCTTTTGGTCGCCGCCGCCGCTCTGGGGGCCAGTTTGTGGTGGAACCGGGGCGTGTCGGGCGGGCTTTGGCGCACGGTGAAGAGCTGGGTGCGGTGAAAGACGCGAAGCCAACTGCGGGTCCAGGGGGATCATCCCTCTTGCGGGAGAGCCCAGAGAGGGCAGCGTCCTCTCTGGTCGCCGGAGGCCTCTTCTTGTGCTCGTAGGCTTCGACGTCAGCCAGACCGGGGCGGGCAAGGCCGGGTGCGGGTACCTGGCCTACGGCTTGGTGAACGCGCTGGCCGGAAGGGGGACTCGGTTCGTTTTTTATCCCCACTTCGGCGACCTGTACTGGGAGCCGAGGCCGAAGGCTTGCGCCTGTCCTGGCCTTGGCGCAGGTAAGGGATGCCGGGTTGGGCCGACGTTTCGCTGGTTCGAGAAGAGCAAAACTTTCTGGCGGCGGCCATCCGCGGACTTCGAGGCCAGGCTGGGGAGTCCGGACATTGTCCACGCCAACAATTTCTTCTGTCCGGTGGGGCTTGAGAAGGCCCGGCTGGTCTACACCCTTTACGACCTGTCCTTCATGGAAAATCCGGAGTGGACCACCGAACAGAACCGGGTGGGCTGCCTGGATGGCGTGTTCGGCGCAAGCCTGCGGGCCGACTTTATCTTGTCCATTTCCCAGGCGACGCTCGACCATTTTTTGCGGGTCTACCCGCATTATCCACGGGAGCGGACTGCGGTCATGCACCTGGCCAGCAGGTTCAGCACGGAGAGTGATAAGCGTGCTCCCAAGCGGTTGCACGGGGTGGCTCCCGGCGGGTACTGGCTGTGCGTGGGCACCATCGAGCCGCGCAAAAACCAGCGGGCGTTGTTCGAGGCCCTGGCCTTGCTTCCGGGCAACCGCCCGCTGGTGCTGGCCGGCGGCCGGGGCTGGCTCATGGAGGACATGGCCCAGATGGTGAACGACCTTGGGCTGGCTTCGCGGGTGAAGCTGACGGGATATGTGGACGACGCCGAGCTGGCCTGGCTTTATGCCAATTGCCTGGGTTTTGTGTACCCGTCGCTGTTCGAGGGCTTCGGCCTGCCGGTGCTGGAGGCCATGAGCCTGGGCGCTCCGGTGATCACCTCGAACGTGTCCAGTCTGCCCGAGGTGGCCGGGGACGCGGCCCTATTGGTAGACCCGCTGGACACGGCGGCCATTGCGGCGGCCATGGCCCGGCTCGAGGGGGATGAGGTCTTGCGGGCGTCGCTTCGGAAGGCCGGGTTGGCCCGCGCAAAGCTCTTCAGCTGGGACGCTGCCGCCGGGGCCGCAGTCACGGCTTACGAACGGGCGCTCGCATTGCCCAAGTACGCTCAGTCGCCCGCTTGAGGTGTCCCGAAGTGGGTATGCCTTGCTCGGCCGTAGTTGTCAGCCGTGGGAAGCCGTCCCGGGGACATGGATGTAAGGTGCTTCGATGATTCAAGGCGTGAATGCATTCTACATGGCCGGAACAGTGGCCTGGTTCGGCATGCTGGCCGCTGCCGTGTGCAACGGAGCACTCCGCGAGCGTGTGCTGGCCCCCCGCCTCGGAGCAGTCGCACTCCCGCTTAGCGGCTTGATCGATGCGGTCATCTTTACATTCATTACCTACGTCATGCTGAGATGGCTAGGCAATTGGTACACGATTCACGATCTGTTCATACTGGGGTTTCTCTGGCTCTTGTTCACCGTCGGATTTGAATTGATATTGGAGCGTTGTTTTTTGAGGAAATCTTGGGATGATATCTGGAAATCCTACGATTTGAGATCTGGAAATTTGTGGAGCGCACTGCTCTTCTATATTTTTTTGTTGCCTTTTCTCGTGTCCAGGTTGCTTATCAATTACCATTAAGACGGTATGAAGCAGCGCCAAATCCGCCGAGCGCGCGAAAGGCCCTCCCACGCCTTGACACGCCCGCTCTGCGAACATAACTAACCCCGTCTTACCAAACATCTCGAACCGATCCTCACAAAGGAGCCTCCATATGCCTTACGACATCCGCTTGGTGAAGCTCATCAACGGCGAAACCGTTCTCGGCAAGTTCGACGAGGAGACCCAGGGCCTCAAGGAAGTGGCCATCCTCCAGACCGTCCCCACCCAGCAGGGCGTGCAGATGATGCTCTTGCCCTTCGGCTACCCCTTCGAGACCGAGATCGCCGGTTCGATCAAGGGTGAGCACATTTTATACACCTTCAAGACCTTTCCCGAGGAACTTAAGAACAAGTACCTCGAGGCCACCTCGAACCTGACCATCTCCACTGCCCGCGACCTGAACGCGCTCAACAGGATGGCCCCCGGCGGCCCTAAGGGTGGCTCCGGTCTTATCCTGAAATAGGCTCGGGGCAGGAAGTCCACTCTCTCCGGGATAACCGGAGCGGGCCGCGCGAGCGCTTGGGCGCCGCTTTCATGGAACGTGCACAGCTTTTCATGAGCGGCGCTTTTTATTCCAGGGATTGCAACCATAGAACCCGCGCCGGCGATACCGGCCCCCATTTCCACCATGCGAGACATCCTGCGCCTTCTTCCCAAGCCCAGCCACTACGCCGGGACCGAGTGGGGCGCGGTCCGCAAGGACCCCTCGCGGGTCGCGGCCCGCATCGCCCTGGCCTTTCCTGATCTGTACGAGGTGGGCATGAGCTACCTGGGCCAGAAAATCCTCTACGAGGCCGTCAACCGGTGCGAGGGATTCTGGGCCGAGCGAGTCTATTCCCCCTCGGAGGAGGCCGCCCAGGTCATGCGCGAGCATGATGCGCGGCTCTGCACCCTGGAGTCCGATACTCCGCTTGGAGAACTGGACGCCCTGGCCTTCCACCTGACCCACGAACTCTGTTACACCAACGTGCTCTTCATGTTGGACTTGGCCGGGCTGCCGCTTTACGCGGCCGAACGCGACCAGTCGCACCCGTTGGTCATGGCCGGGGGCGGCTGCACTTTCAATGCCGAGCCTGTGGCCCCTTTCTTCGACGCCATGGTCCTGGGAGACGGCGAGGAGATCCTGCCGCGCATTCTGGAGGTTCTTGCCGAGGCCAAGGTCAGTGGCATGACCCGCCGGAATCTGCTGCTTAAGCTCAAGGACCTGCCTGGCGTGTACGTGCCATCGTTTTTCGGCGATGGCGGCCAGCCATTGATTACGGGCTACGAACACGTGGAAAAGACCGTGGTGGCCGATCTGGACGACGCGGCTTTCCCGCTGCTGCCGCCAGTGTCCTGTGGCCAGGCAGTGCACGACCGTATGAGCGTGGAGATCGCCCGGGGCTGCACGCGGGGCTGTCGTTTCTGCCAGGCTGGCATGATCTACCGCCCGGTGCGCGAACGCAGCCTGCCCAAACTGGCCGAGCTGGTCGATGCCGGGCTTTCGGCGTCGGGCTTCGAGGAGTTGTCCTTCCTTTCTCTGTCCACCGGCGACTTTTCGGCTCTGGAGAGCCTCTTCGAGCAGTCGGCCCAGCGTTGCCTGGCCGACCAGGTGGCCATCAGCCTACCCTCGCTCAGGGCCGGGACCATCACCCCGCGGGTGCTGGCCCTCATGGCCAGGATCAGACGCACCGGTGCCACGGTGGCCCCGGAGGCAGGCAGCGAACGGTTGCGCCAGGTGATCAACAAGGGCCTCACCGAGAAGAACATTCTGGACCACGCAGCCAGGCTCTTCGCCGCCGGCTGGCAATCCCTCAAGCTTTACTTCATGATCGGTTTGCCCACCGAAACCGACGAGGACCTGGAGGCCATCGCGGCCCTGGCCGCCAAGGTGCTGCGCCAGGCTCCCCCCGGGGCCAAGCGGCTGCAGGTGACCGTGTCCGTGTCCACGCTGGTGCCCAAGCCGCACACCCCCCTGCAGTGGATGCCCCAGTTGTCGCGTGAGGAGACCGAGCGTCGGCTTGCCGTCATCAAGGCCGGGCTGGCCCCGTTCAAGAAGATTTCCATGCGTTGGCACGAGCCGCGCATGACCTGGCTGGAAGGGCTGTTCTCGCGCGGGGGCCGGGACCTGGCCCCGGTGGTCGAGCGGGCCTACCGCCTGGGTGCGCTCTTTTCCGGCTGGGTAGATAAGCTGGAGCTGGCGCCATGGGAGCAGGCCTTCGAGGAATGCGGCCAGGACCCGCAGGCCCTGTTGGCCGCCAGGGACATGGACGCCCCCCAGCCCTGGGACCATCTGCGGTGCGGGGTTGGACGGGATTTCCTGGTGAGGGAGTGGCGGCACGCCCTGGACGCCAAGGCTACCCACGACTGCCGCTACGGGGCCTGCCTGCAATGCGGGGCCTGCGCCGACCTGTGTCGGACTCCCGAACTTCACCAACCTGGCGTGCGCCCCCGGACCAACCTCCCGGAGCCCGAGTGGGTGGCTTCCCTGCGCGAAGCGGCTCCGGAGGCCGGCCCCCTGAACACCCCTCCCCAGGCCCGCGAGGAGTTGACCCGCCGGGCCGGGCACTACAGGGTATGGTACTCCAAGACCGGCCCGGCCGTGTACCTCAGCCAGCTGGAGCTGGGCAACGTGCTGGAACGGGCTCTTCGTCGCTCCGGGCTCAAGCCGTCGTTTTCGTCCGGGTTCCACCCCATGCCGCTTATCTCCTTCGGCTGGGCTTTGCCGGTTGGCGTGGAGAGCCTCCAGGAATGGTTCGCGCTCTTCCTGCGCGAGGCCGCGCCGCCTGGGGACTTAGCCGCCAGGTTGGACGCCGCCCTGCCCGATGGGCTCTCGGTGACCTCGGTGGACGAGCTGGGCATGGGCAAGAAGGTACCCCAGCCCGTGGGGGAAGAGTTTTTGCTCACCTATCTTCTTGCCGATGACGAAGCCGCCAAGCGTCTGGCCCAGTGGCAGGAGTTCGTGACCAGGGAGCACGCCCCCTGGTTCTCCATCACCAAGCGCGGTGCCAGGACCGTTGACATCCGCCCACTGGTGGTGTCCGTTTCCGAGCGCTCGCCGTGCCAGGTCGCCCTGACCTTCTCCTGGCTGGACAACCGTTACGTGAGCCCCCTCAAGCTGGTGGGCGCGGTGAACGAAGGCCTGTCTCCCAAGGATTTCACCCTGACCAAGCTGCGACAGATTTTCGCCTGAGATCGCGCCGGGAGCGGGTCGTCGCGCTTCGACAAGGCGGCGTTCTTTCAGGACGGCTTGTCACGATCCGGGCGGGGTGGTATCTGAGGACAATCCAATTTCCAGGAGGTCCTCGCATGTCCATGGATGCTAATACCCTGTCGGCCAAGATCAAGGCCTTCTATCCCGAGATCGAAAAGAATGGTTTCGCCATGACCCTGGAGGAGGACAAGGCCAAGAATGCTTGGGCCGTGCACCTCGCCAAGGGTGACCACAAGCTCACCACCTACATCGAGCCCGCCGACGCCGAAGGCTGCCTGACGGGTCGGGAGTGCGTCCATCTTTCGCACCAGATCGGGCAGTTTCTCATGGTCTATTGCAAGGGATCCTGCCCGGCCTAGCGGTCCGGGTGAGTTCGCTCCGGAAGCGGGACGGAAATCCCGTTATTTCATTTCCGGACATTCGGGTTCACGCAGTCGGATCAGGTTCGCCACCTCCCGGGCGCAGCCCCAGGCCAGGGTCCAGCCGGAGCCACCGTGCCCGTAGTCGTGGATCACGGTGCGCCCGTCGGCCAGCCGCCCGGCTTCCAGGCGTACTTCAGGGCGGCCGGGGCGCAGGCACACGTAGCTCGATAGCACCTCCGCCCCGGCAAGGCCCGGCTCGACACGGGCGGTCCGGTCCAGAATCGACCGGATCGATTCGGGCTTCACGGCCAGGTCCCAGTCGCCGGGCTCTGCCGTGCCCCCCAGCACGCATACGTCCGGGCGGGGAAAGGCGTAGGTCACCCCACCCGGATGGTTCTCGTCCATGAAACAGCGTACGGGCCCACGCGGGAGCACCGTGACTATGTGGCCGCTGATGGGGAACAGGCCTTCATCAGCGGCCAGCTCACGCGCCCCAAGGCCCGAACAGTTGACCACCAGAGGACCCGGAGCGTCCTCCAGACGTTCTAGCCGACCGCGTGTGATCTCGCCGCCGGCTTCCCCGATTTCCCGCATGAGGTTTTGTAAATAGGGGCCGGGTTGGATGAGGGGCACGCGGACCACATGTCCACTGACGTAGCCGGGGGGCAGCTCGTCAGGGGCAGCTTGGCGCAGCCTGTCCGCCCCAAGGCGGGTCATCTGCCAGGGGATGTCCCTCTCCGGAGAAGCCGAGAGCACCAGGCAGTCCACTTCGGTCACCGGCTGGACCGGGTCCAGTGCCTGGCTGGCGTACACGGCAACCGAAACCTCGGCCCAGCCCAGGCAGCGGTCCCTGGGGCCGACCCGGAAGGGGAAACACAAGGCTCCGGCCCGATCCGAGGTGGTGCCGGGAGGAAGGTTTTCTGCAAGGACCCTGACGCGGCGGCCGGCCCGCAGCAGGGTGAGGGCGCAGCTGAGTCCACTGATGCCGCCGCCCACGACGGTGATCATGAAGCCTCCGGGAGGGGGGTGAAAGTCCGGCTGAGGCCATCGGAATTGTCGGCGATGAAGCTGGTCATGGCGTTTTTGCCCTGGTTCGGGGAGCGAAAACGCGCCTGATAAAGTCCCGGCGAGTCCCGGCCTCCACGAGCCCGCTTTCCTCCGCTACGGGGATGAGGGGAAGGCGCTTCAGGAAGGCCCTGGCGAAAAGCCCTGCGCCGGAGGGTACGGGCTCCCCGTCGTCATCCGGATGGACCCTTATCCGGGCCAGTCCGCAGGAGGGCGACTTGCTTTTGAAGATGAATCCGGAGAGGTCCATTCCCGCCAGTTCTTCCACGCGCCCGGCTATCCAGCTCAGCATGGCGGCGGTCAGGTCCCGGCCGGTATCTTTCGTTACCAGCCTGGGATTGTCCGGGGCGCCGGTCAAGCGCATGGCCTCGCGCGGCACGCCGAACCCGGCCTCCGCCTCGGGGCAGACGGGCACGAAGCGGACGCGCCCGCCAAGCTCATGGGTGATCCAACTGTCGAGCTTGTGCCCGCCGTCGAAGCGGACGTGTTCGCCCAGCAGGCATGCGCTGACGCCCAGGAGGACGGGCCGACGCCCGGATGGCCTAGCTGGTCCACAACGTTCCATCATTGTGATTGATATCGTGGTTTGTCGGTGAAGTCGATCCCTGCGGAGGGCGCATCGATCCGCTGACGTCCTTCAATCATCGTCTTCGCATCTGGGCGGAACGAAATATTGACATGTTTTTCTCATTGTATAGTAATATGTTGCTGGACCATGTTGCCGCACATTGATTCGTAAGTAGGAGGTTTGCCGAAACACCTTTAGCTGCGGAGAAAGGAGGCTGGGGAGGTATGTCGAATCTCATTCTCTTGCTGCATCCCGTGTTGGGGATGCTGGCCATTCTGACGGCGGGCTGGGCGTTCGTGGAAACAAGGCACACCGAAGCGACAAACGAAAAACGGATAAAATGCCTGTCGGATGCCACCGCGTTGCTGGTGTGGTTGACGTACATCGTGGGTGGTTATTGGTACGTGGTCTACTTCGCTGCGGACAAGGCAGTCATTCTGAAGGGGCCGTGGCCGTTCTCGCACACCTACTTCATGGAAACGAAAGAGCATTATTTCTTCGTGCTTCTACTTCTGGCGACTTATCTGCCCATCGTGGCCCGCGACGACCTCACGGGTAAGAGCCCTGCGCGTCATGTAGCCGGTTGGGTCAGCGGCCTCGTCGTGCTCCTGGGACTGGTGATGGAAGGATACGGCGCTTGCATCGGCATGGGTGTCAAACTCGGCGCGTTGCCGCATTAGCGGGGAGGTCGATCATGAACGGGAAGCAATTGTCCGGGAATACCGTCGGATTCGGATTGTCCGTCGCAATAACCAGCATTCTGAGCCTGCTGCTGGTGCTCATCAAGGAAACCCATCCTCCGGTGGTCGATTGGATGAAAAACCTCACATCGCACCACTGGATCACGCACGGCCTCATCGATGTGGTGCTGTTCGTGCTCATCGGCATCATTTTGAGCCGGCTTGGCGTAGGCAAGGGGCTCGCGGCGAAGCCGAAGGCCCTGGTGTGCCTGATAGTGTCGGCTGTGGTGATCAGCTTCGTGGTGCTGTCCGGTTTTTATCTCTTCGGGGACTGATCCTAGGAGGGCGGCCGTTTCATGCGCGAAGGCCGGAGCATACTTCGGCCTTTTGCGTGTTCAGTGACTTCATTTCCAGGTCATTTCCCCTCGATGTGGACGGGCATGGTGACCACGCAGCGGGTGCCCCGGCCTTCCAGTGGGGCCAGGGTGATATTGCCGAAATACTTGCTGGCGATCACCCGGGCCATGGGCAGGCCGAAACCCGTGGCCGTGGGCTGCGAGGAGTGGAAGGGACTAAAGGCTTGGCCCATCTTCTCCTGGTCGAAGCTCACTCCGTTGTTGATGATAGTGATCAGGGCGAAACCGTCCTTGGTCGGGCTGGGCACCGAGGTGACGCTGACCACGGGGTCTTCCTGGTCGGCGTACTGGAAAGCGTTCTCCAGCAGGCAGGCGAAGAGCACGCACAGCTCCAGCGGGTCGCCGGAAAGCAGCGACGCCTCAGGAGAGAGGTACACCCGGAAGGCCGATTGCGGCACGTGACTGGCCTCCTGGACCTTCATTCGGGCGCACTCCAGGACGGCGGCCAGGTCGGCCCGGTCGAAGACGGCCCGGTGCTGGGTGATGTCCATGTAGGCGTTGACGTTCTTGGCCATGCGCTCCAGGCGGACCGCCTCAGCCAGAATGACCTCGGCGATGCCTCGTGTTTCGTCATGGTTTGGATGCAGCCTGAGCAGCTTGCGTACGCTGCCGCCGATGATGGACACGGGGTTGCGCACCTGGTGGGAGATGCCCTGGATGACCTCCAGTTCGCATTGGGTGGCGCTCATCACATAGGCGTCGGTCTCGACCAGCAGGGAGAGGTCCACGGCCCGGTCCACGGTGCTGATGAACCGGGGTTGCTCGGCCAGGGGAAGGTCGGCGATGGCGGCCTCGTGCATGAATCCCCTTGCCGAGTCGTAGGCCATGCTGATGTAGCGGTGGTCCAGGTTGTGGGTCACGTGGGCCTGGCCGCTTTTCCAGACGTGGTCCATGAACTGATCACCGGCGCCGGTGGTGAAGAGCAGGGTGTACCAGTTACGCCAGTTATTGCGGAGCCTTCCCGTGGGCTGGTTTTCGTGGACGATGCGCAGCTGGGGCTTGGTGTTGACGAAGTTCTCGATCATGTCGACGAAGGCGTCGGCCCTTGGGAGGAACACGTCCGACCATTTGGCTATCAGCCCCCCCGCTCCGTCGGCCAGGCCCAGGAATCCCCTGTATTGGACGAGGCGGTCCTCTGGGATTGGAAGGAAGGCCATGCGCTGTCTCCTTGCAAAGGCGATTAGAAGACGATAATGACCCTTCTTTACTTTAATTTCCTGGAATGTGAAGCAAAAGATGCAAGATTGCCAGTTGGATGCCGTACTGCTGGATTTCGGAGGAGTCCTGGCCGAGGAGGGCTTCGCCAAGGGACTGAAGGCCCTGGCCCGGGCGCATGGCCGTGATGAGGCCGTCATCTGGCGAGCCGGTCTCCAAGCCGTATGGGACAGCGGCTATGTGCTCGGCCGCGCCGCAGAAGCCGAATTCTGGACGCTTTTCAAGGAGCGGACCGGGATCGAAGGGGACGAGGCCGGCTGGCGCGAGGACATCTTGTCGCGCTTCGAGGTCCGCCCCTGGATGCGCGCCCTCGTGGACAGGCTACGCACCCTCGGGGTGATTACGGCCATCCTCTCCGACCAGACCGATTGGCTGGAACTGCTCGATTCCCGTCAGGGATTTTTCAAGCATTTCGACAAGGTTTTCAATAGCTTCGATCATGGACTGACCAAGCAGCAGCCTGATTTCTTCCACCTGGCCTTAAGCGAGCTTGGTGTAGCGCCTAATCGGGTCCTGTTCGTGGATGACAACGCGGGCAACGTGGAGCGCGCCCGGGCACTGGGGATGGCCGCCGTGCTCTTTCAGGACCGGGAAGGCTTCGAGCGTGAACTCGATCGCCTTTGTCCGGCCGCTCTCAAAGGATAAAATAGCGCATGCGCAACCCTTCTGTTTCGCTCACCCCGGAGGGCTGGCCCTCCATCCTTTTGGCTCTGTCCGCCACATTGGTTTTCGCCTTGCTGGGCTGGGCCGTTCCGGCTCTCCTGGGGCTGGTGGTCCTGGCCTTGCTGGTCAATTTTTTCCGCGACCCCGAACGTTTCGTCCCCCATGATCCGGGATTGGCTGTGGCTCCGGCCGACGGCCGGGTGATCAAGGTCAGCCAGGCCTCGGACCCCATGACCGGCGAGGAGCGCACCGTGGTGTGCATCTTCATGAATGTGTTCAACGTACACGTGAACCGGGCCTGCGTGGCCGGCACAGTGAGCGCCATGCGCTATTGGGCGGGTAAATTCTTTAACGCCAGCTTCGACAAAGCCTCCGAGCACAACGAACGTCTGGCCGTGCAACTGACCGACGACGAGGGTCGGACCTGGACCATGGTGCAGATCGCCGGGCTCCTGGCCCGGCGCATCATTCCCAGGGCCGAGCAGGGCGATCGGCTTAAGCGCGGGGAACGCTACGGCATGATCAAGTTCGGTTCGCGCGTGGATGTGTACCTCCCGGCGGGATACGATCCGGCGGTGTCCGTTGGGGACATGACCGCAGCCGGGCAGACGGTGATCGCCCGACTGACGTGACGATCCGGTGGCCTGCCGCCAAGCGATGGTGACGATTCGACGTCATTTTGTCGCTTGACCTTTGCCAAATTATCACTAGCATGTAATCGACGGACCGGACCTTCGCGCCAATGGTCCGGCGAGAACCCAATATGGACGAATCCGCCCGCAAACCACCCGCGCGGGGAGTGTACATCCTCCCTAACATGCTCACCACGGCCAGCCTTTTCTCTGGTTTTTTGGGCATTCTCTGGGCCATTTCCGGGCAGTACGAGTACACGGCCATCGCCATCTTGGTAAGCTGCGTCTTCGACGGCCTGGACGGCAAGGTGGCCCGGCTCACCGGAACAAGCTCCGATTTCGGCGTGCAGTTCGACTCCCTGGCCGACCTGGTGGCCTTCGGAGTCACTCCAGCCATCATGGTCTACCAGTGGCAGCTGGCCCAGTTCAAAAACTTGGGGATCATGGCCTCTTTCCTCCTGGTGGCCTGCGGGGCGCTCAGGTTGGCCCGCTTCAACGTGCTCACCAAGACCTCCAACAGGAAGTTCTTCCTTGGGCTCCCCATTCCGGCCCAGGCTTGCACCGTGGCCACCTTCTATCTGTTTTCCGAATGCCTGCCATCCGACTGGCAGTCCGTCGTACCCAAGGTCTGTTTGGGCCTGGTCTACGTTTTGTCCTTCCTCATGGTCAGTCGGGTGCGTTACGCCTCCTTCAAAGAGTACGGGCTCATCAAAGCCCATCCGTTCTCCATGATGGTCACGGCCATCCTGCTCTTCGTGATGGTCGCTTCTCAGCCCAAACTCCTGGGTTTCGTGATTTTCGTCGGATACATCCTCTCCGGCGTTTTCTATACCTATTTCGTCCTGCCCCGGCGCACCTCGCTACGAGAGCCCTCCGAAGAGCTCTCATCCTAAAACTTACCCCTCTTTTTTGCGATAAAGGCAATTGTCAACCGGAAGCGACTTGGGCTACCTAGCCGTCTTCGGCCATTGACCTCACCTCGTTTCATCCCAAGCGGAGGAACACCATGTCAGAGCGTGTCGTTATCTTCGACACCACCCTGCGCGACGGCGAACAGTCTCCCGGCGCGACCATGAACCAGGAAGAGAAGATCCGGCTGGCCCAACAGCTGGAAAAGCTCGGGGTGGACGTGATCGAGGCGGGTTTTCCCGCCGCCAGCGAAGGCGATTTCCAGGCCGTCAGGGCCATCGCAGCCACCGTCAAGGAAGTCCAGGTGGCCGGCCTGTGCCGCGCCCTCGAATCCGACATCAGCCGCTGCTTCGAGGCCATCAAGGACGCGGTCAACCCGCGCATCCACACCTTTCTGGCCACATCGCCCCTGCACATGAAGCACAAGCTGAACAAGACCCCCGAGCAGGTTCTGGACATGCTCCAGGCCGCGGTGACCTTTGCGGCGGGGCTCACCCCCAATGTGGAGTTCTCCTGCGAGGACGCCTCGCGCTCCGAGCGCGACTTCCTGGCAGCGGCCGTGGAAAAGGCAATCGCCTGCGGGGCCACTACCATCAACATTCCGGACACCGTGGGCTACGCCCAGCCACAGGAGTTTTACGACCTCATCCGGTTCCTGCTGACGAACGTTCCCAACGCTGGGAAGACCATCTTCAGTGTGCACTGCCACAACGACCTTGGGCTGGGGGCGGCCAACACCCTGGCAGCCTTGTCGGCCGGGGCGCGCCAGGCCGAGGTCACCTTGTGCGGCATTGGAGAGCGCGCGGGCAACGCCTCCCTTGAAGAGGTGGTCATGTCCCTCAAGACCCGGGCCTGCTACTACAACCTGGAGACCGGCGTGAAGGGAGAGCAGATCTACCCTTCATCTCGCTTGCTCTCCATGATCATCGGCCAGCCCATAGGGCCTTACAAGCCCATTATCGGGGCCAACGCCTTTGCCCACGAATCGGGTATCCACCAAGCCGGGGTTCTCAAGTGCCCCGAGACCTACGAGATCATGACCCCACAGTCCGTGGGCCGCGCGGGTAACGAGATGGTGCTGGGCAAGCACTCCGGGCGCAACGCCGTGAAGGCTCGTCTGGATGAGCTCGGCTACCACCTCTCCGAGGAACAGGTCACCCAGATGACCGAGGCCGTGAAAAGCCTGGGCGACAAAAAGAAGAACATCTTCTCCGAGGACCTGGAAGCTCTGGTTCTCGAGGAGATTTACCGTCTGCCCGACAAGTACCGTTTCAAATACCTGTCCGTGCTCTCCGGTAACATGGCCATGCCCCCTACGGCGGCCATGGTCATGGGGGTGGACGGCGAGGAGAAGAAGCTGTCCAGTTTCGGCGTCGGCCCCATCGACGCCGTGTTCAACACCATCAGCCAACTCACAGGCCGCAATCCGCAGCTCAAGCAGTACGCGGTCAACGCCGTCACCGGCGGCACCGACGCCCAGGGTGAGGTGACTGTGCGCCTGGAGGAGGGTGGACACACGTCCGTAGGCCGCGGTTCGGACGGAGACGTCATCGTCGCCAGCGCCAAGGCCTTCATCAACGCCCTCAACCGGTTGGCCAAAAAGGAGGAGGAAAGGGAATGCCCCACACTTTAGCCCGGAAAATCCTGCAGGGCCGCACCGACGAGGAGATCACCCAGGACGGACAGATCGTCCGTTGCCGGGTGGACCTCGTCCTGGCCAACGACATTACCGCCCCCCTGGCCATCAAGAGCTTCACCAGGATGGGCGCTTCCCATGTCTTCGACAAGGACAAGATCGCCCTGGTTTGCGACCACTTCACCCCCAACAAGGACATCGACTCCGCCGAGCAGGTCAAGGCGGTGCGCGAGTTCGCCAAGGCCATGAACATCACCCATTACTTTGAGGGTGGCGACTGCGGTGTGGAGCACGCCCTGTTGCCCGAATTGGGCCTGGTCGGCCCGGGTGATGTGGTGGTCGGCGCGGACTCCCACACGTGCACCTACGGCGGCCTGGGAGCCTTCGCCACCGGCATGGGCTCGACCGACATCGCCGGGGCCATGGTCCTGGGCGAGACCTGGTTCAAGGTGCCGCCCACCATCCGGGTGGTCCTCGACGGCAAGCTGCCCCAATGGATCGGCGGCAAGGACATCATCCTGGAGCTGATCGGGCGCATCGGCGTGGCCGGGGCCCTGTACAAGGCCCTGGAATTTGCCGGGCCCGTGCTGGGCGACCTGTCCATCGAGCAGCGCTTGTGCATGTCCAACATGGCCATCGAGGCCGGCGGCAAGGTGGGCATCTTCCCGGCCGACGCCCGGACCCTGGCCTATGCCAAAGCCGCCGGGCGCGTGGGTGATACGGAAATCCACGCTGATGCGGGCGCGCACTATGAGCGCGAAGTGGTCATCGACTGCGCCGCCCTCACCCCCCGTGTTGCCTGCCCGCACATGCCCGACAACGTGAAACCCGTGGAAGAGTGTACCGGCATCCGTATCGACCAGGCGGTCATCGGCTCCTGCACCAACGGCCGCATCGAGGACATGCGTGTGGCCGCCGCAGTGCTCAAGGGCAAGAAAGTGGCCAAGCACGTGCGCTGCATCGTGCTGCCCGCCACCCCGAGCATCTGGAAGCAGGCCCTCAAGGAAGGGTTGCTGGAAACCTTCATGGATTCCGGCTGTATCGTCGGCCCCCCCACCTGCGGCCCCTGTCTTGGCGGTCACATGGGCATCCTGGCCGCCGGCGAACGGGCCATCGCCACCACCAACCGCAACTTCAAGGGCCGGATGGGGTCGCTGGAGTCCGAGGTGTACCTGTCCAGCCCGGCCGTGGCGGCCGCCTCGGCGATCGCCGGCGAAATCTGCCACCCGGGCAAGCAGTAAGAGGAGCACGATCATGTACAAGGGACGCGCGCATAAAGTCGGCGCTCATATCGATACGGACGCCATCATCCCGGCCCGGTTCCTGGTGACCACGGACACCGAGGAATTGGGCAGGAACTGCATGGAAGGCCTGGAGGCCGGCTGGGTCAAACGGGTCAAGAAGGGCGACATCATGGTAGCCGGGGAGAACTTCGGCTGCGGCAGCTCCCGCGAGCACGCTCCGCTGGCCCTCCTGGGAGCCGGGATTCCGGTGGTGGTGGCCCACAGCTTCGCCCGCATCTTCTACCGCAACGGCTTCAACATGGGGCTGGTGCTGCTGGAGGTGGGCGACGACGCCGCCAGGATCAACGACGGCGACAACCTGGAAGTGGACGCCGTGAAGGGTGTGATCAAGAATCTGACCTCTGGCGACGTCATCAAGACCGCCCCCGTGCCCCCTTTTATGCAGGGCATCCTGGATAAGGGCGGGCTGGTGAACTACGTGAAGAACCGCTTGGGGACGTTGGCGTAACGACTAGGGCCGCCCTTCGGGGCGGCCTTTTCAATGCATAGGAGACCAGAGAAGATGATCAAGAATATCGTCATCCTGCCCGGAGACGGCATCGGGCCGGAAATCATGGCCCAGGCCGAGAAGACCCTCGCGAAGATCGGTGAGAAGTTCGGCCACGAATTCAAGACCAGCTACCATCTGATCGGCGGAGCGGCCATCGACGCCGAGAGCAATCCCTTGCCCAGGGCCACCGTTGACGCCTGCAAGGCCGCAGACGCGGTGCTTCTGGGTGCGGTGGGCGGCCCCAAGTGGGACAACATCGAGAAGTCCATCCGCCCCGAGCGTGGCCTTCTGGGCATCCGCAAGGAGCTGGGCCTGTTCGCCAACCTGCGTCCGGCCCGGCTCTTCGAGGAGCTGAAGGCCGCCTGCTGCCTTCGCCCGGACATCATCGGCGGCGGCCTGGACGTGATGGTCGTCCGCGAACTCACCGGCGGGGCCTACTTCGGAACCCCCAGGGGACAGGAAATCCTGGGCGGCGAGCGCGTGGCCTACAACAACATGATCTACTCCGAGCACGAGATCCGCCGCATCGCCAAGGTGGGCTTCGAGACCGCCCGCAAGCGCGGCAGAAAGCTGTGCTCCGTGGACAAGGCCAACGTGCTGGACGTGTCCCAGCTGTGGCGAGAAGTGGTCATCGAGGTTTCCAAAGACTACCCTGACGTGGAGCTGTCCCACATGTACGTGGACAACGCGGCCATGCAGTTGGTGCGCAATCCCGGCCAGTTCGACACCATCGTCACCGAGAACCTTTTCGGGGACATCCTTTCCGACGAGGCGGCGGTCATCACCGGCTCCATCGGCATGCTGCCTTCGGCATCCCTGGGCGCTTCCGGCCCTGGCATCTACGAGCCCATCCACGGCTCAGCCCCGGACATAGCGGGACAGGACAAGGCCAATCCCCTGGCCACCATCCTGTCCGTGGCCATGATGCTGCGCTATCAGTTCGCGCTGGCCGCCGAGGCCGAGGTCATCGAAAACGCCGTCACGGATATACTCAAGGGCGGCTATCGCACCGGCGACATCATGGAGCCAGGCAAGATTCTGGTGGGCTGCGTGAAGATGGGCGATATGGTGGCCGATCGGCTGTAACGGCGCGCGAGTCCTGCTTCTCTTCAGGGACGGGCTTGCCGGAACGTGTAAAGATTCGCGGGCGCTGCCGGTTTTTCGGCAGCGCCCGCATTTTCGTTCAAAGGACCGAAGGGTAGGGCGGTTTTCGACCGACAGACCGGCGAGGGGAGACGAGCGCGTTATCCCTCGGACGCGAGGATGTGATCGAAGTCCCGTGAAATGTTTTTACATTGACGCGCATTTCACGCTATCTGGCCACTAATTGTCGCGTTCGATGGGGCACAATGGCCATCACCGGACAGCGAAGCCCGTACGGTCCGAACCGGCATGATCGCTTGGCCAGGGACAGACTCCCGGGCCTCGGCCTCCAGGGTGAGAACGCGTCGGAAAGGTCCGGGGCGTTCGGCGCGGCGTCTTGGCCACACGGAAGAAACCAAGGAGAAGGGTACATGAACAAGCTAGAGTGCGAGAGAAACTATTACCGCACCCTGTACGAAGCAGTCAGGGTGATCAATTCCAGTCTGGAGCCAGGTGATCTCTTGAACAAGGTGGCCGAAGAGACGGCCAAGGCCCTCCAGGTCAAGGCCTGCTCCCTCAGGTTGCTGGACCGCACCGGAACCCACCTGCTCCCCGGTGCGTCACACGGCCTGTCCAAAGGCTATCTGCGCAAGGGCAAGATCGAGGTGGAGAAAAGCGGTCTGGATAAGGAGGCGCTGGCCGGGAAAATCGTACACGTGGGAGACGCCTCCACGGACCCTCGCTTCCAATACCAGGACGCCGCCAAGGCCGAGGGGATCATTTCCGTGCTGGCGGTCCCCCTGAAGCTTGAGGAGAAGAAGATCATCGGGGTGATGCGAGTCTATTCGGGCACGCGCCGCGAATTCGACGAATCCGAGGTGGAGTTCTTGACCATCATGGCCAACCTTTCGGCCATCGCCATTGAGAACGCCCGCCTGCACCAGGCTCTCAAAGCCGACTACGAACTCCTGACCGCCTTCCAATACCAAACCTTTGAGGATTGAGGGAGCAGCGATGAGCACTATAAAAGTCGGCATCAATGGGTTCGGCCGCATCGGCCGCCAGGTCCTCAAGGCGCTCTACGAGCGCCATAGCGATATTGCGGAGGTGGTGGCGGTCAATGACCTCTTCGACACCAAAACCAACGCCCACCTGCTCAGCCACGACACCAACTACGGCCACTGGACGATTCCCGTGCGCGCCGATGGCGAGGACATGATCGTGGGTGACTGGAAGGTGAAAAACTCCAAGGAGCGCGACCCCCGCAACATCCCCTGGGCTCAGGCCGGCGTGGACATTGTGGTGGAATCCACCGGCATCTTCCGCACCTGGGCTCAGGCCAACGCGCACCGGGAGGCCGGGGCCAAAAAAGTCATCATCACCGCCCCGGCCCAGGACGAGGACTTGACCATCGTGCTGGGAGTCAACCACGAGGCCTACGACCCGGACAAGCACAACATCATCTCCAACGCCTCCTGCACCACCAACTGTCTGGCCCCCATGGCTTTGGCCATGCACAAGGCCTTCGGCATTGTCAGTGGCACCATGTGTACAATCCATTCCTACACCAACGACCAACGCATCCTGGACCTGCCCCACAAGGATCTGCGACGGGCCAGGGCCGCCGCCTGCAACATCATCCCCACCTCTACCGGAGCGGCCAAGGCCGTGGCCTTGGTGATCCCGGAATTGAAGGGTCGCTTCAGCGGCTACTCCCTGCGCGTGCCCACCCCGGCGGTCTCCGTGGTGGATTTCTCGGCCATTCTGGAGAAACCCACGGACACCGCGACGCTGCGCCAGACCCTCAAAGCGGCCGCCGACGGGCCGCTGAATGGTATCATGGGCTACAGCGAAGAGCCCATGGTGTCCTCTGACTTCAAGGGCGACCCTCGCTCGGGCATTGTGGAGGCGGAATTCTGCATGGTCCAGGACGGCCTGCTGGCCAAGGCCGTGGCCTGGTACGACAACGAATGGGGCTATTCCTGCCGCGTGGCGGACCTGATCAAGCTCATGGCGGATAAGGGGCTGTAGGCTGCCGGGAAGTGAGCGGAGAAAGCCATGCAATACAAATTGCTGGGGAAAACGGGTGTGCTGGTTTCCGAATTGTGTTTCGGCACCATGACTTTTGGCAAGGAAGCGGATGAGGCCGAATCAACCCGCCTGTTCAACAGATGCCGAGACGTCGGCATCAATTTCTTCGATTGCGCCAACGTGTACAGTGACGGACGGGCGGAAGAGATACTCGGCAAGCTCGTGAGCGATTGCCGGGATGAGGTGGTCATAACCACGAAAGTGGCCCAGATCGCAGGGAAGGACGTCAATGCCCTGGGAGCCTCCCGACGGCACATCATGATTGAGGTGGAGAAAAGCCTGGCACGTTTGAAGACCGACAGGATCGATCTGTACTTCATCCATCATTTCGATCCGTTGACGCCCATGGAGGAGTCTCTCCGGGCTCTGAATGATCTTGTGCGCCAGGGCAAGGTGCTCTCCATCGGCGCGAGCAACTGGGCCGCTTGGCAGATGGCCAAGGCCTTGGGCATTTCGGAGCGGTGCGGCCTGGCTCGATTCGAATGCGTCGAGCCCATGTACAACCTTATAAAGCGACAGGCCGAAGTGGAGATCCTGCCCATGGCCGCCTCGGAACAGGTGGGGGTGATACCCTACAATCCTCTGGCGGCCGGACTTCTTACCGGAAAATACTCGAAAGGGATTGCTCCGCAGCAAGGAAGGATCGTCGAGAATAAGATGTACAACACCCGCTACAGCGATCCTGTCTACTACCAAGTCGCGGAGCGATTCGTGGAGTATGCCAAGAACCGGGAGGTACACCCCGTGACATTGGCACTCAGCTGGGTGAAGTCGCACCACGCGGTCACCGCGCCCATCATCGGTGCCAGGAATCTTGACCAGCTGGAGCCTTCCCTGGCTGCGGTCGACTTTGAAATGAACCCTGAAATGATAAGTGATATCAATAGACTATCCGTTCAGCCTCCAACGGCCACCGACAGGTTGGAAGAGGTGATCGACCCCAACTACAAGACGAGGAACCGGCAGGCCGTCCGGTAGCCGCGCAGGGAATCGTCGACACAAATAAGAAAACGGGGTTTTAAAACCCCGTTTTCTTATTTGTGTTTCTCGTTTCCACATTCGGATCTGACAGTTGCCGGCCATCATGAGACTGCTGCAGAGTCTTGGTGCCGGGAGCGTGGTTATTTGAAACCCAGCACTGTGCGGACCTCGGCTTTGGCCTGGGCGTATTCGGCCTGGAATGCCGGGTTCTGGAGCATGAAGGCCGCGATCACCGTGCCGCAGATGCGCCCGGCCTCCACATCGCTTGGATAGTGCGCGCCGCCAACCTCGCGGTTGAGCCTGAAGAGCTCGGCCCGGTCATGGATTTCCTTCTGTTTTTCAGGGATCATATCGGCCAGAATGATGGAGGTGACAGTCGCGAAAGTGGAATGCCCGCTGGGGTAGGAGGCGTTGTCGGGCTTGTCCACGCAGGGATGGATATCGGGGTTGGTGACGTAGGGCCTGGGGCGGTTCCAGTGCTCCTTGGCCGGTGCGAGGATGTAGTCAGCGTTTTCCTGGATCTTCTTGAAGAATGCTGCAGACTTGGGTAATTTTTCAGCGGTGAAGTCTGGACCCACGACGTCCGCGAACCGGAAGACCGACCGCTCCATGTCGGCCTTGGCGAAAGCCTCCTGGGCAGGGGTGCGGTTTGACTGCAGGATCAGAAGCGCGGCCATTTCCTGCTTTTGCAGCGGCGAGCCCACGGCCGGCGGAGGAGCCAGGAGCTTGGAAAAGTCGATCTGTTCGCGGGTGACGAATGCTGCTTCCTGGGTCAATCCCTGCTGAGGCAGAAGAAGGAGCAGGAAAAGTAGGAAGACGCGGTTCAAATGGCGCATCGTGGACCTCCAAAAGGTTTTTCCGTTCTATACCCAAGGTCCGGGGTAATTGTAAGCCGTATTGACTTCATGTGGCTGTCCGCGCAATATCCCCCCGCCCGGAAAACGACCCGGCTGGCCTGAACCATACTTATGACCAAAATCACCATCCAAAACCTCTCCAAGTCTCTCGGCGGGCGCGACCTGCTTACGAACTTCAGTCTGGAGGCCGTGGCCGGAACTCGTCTGGCCGTGATCGGTTCCAACGGCTGCGGCAAGTCCACCTTTCTGCGTCTGTTGGCCGGTGAGGCCGAACCCGACTCTGGACGGATCATCCTGCCCCAGGGCGCGAGGCTGGGCTACGTGGCTCAGGAACTAGCCGGGTCCGACCTGGAAGAGCCCCTTCTGGCCTGGGTCATGAGCGCGCTGCCCTCCTGGAAGGAGTTTTGGCGCGAGTGGGAGCACGCCAGCCTCGAACACGATGCCCAGGCCCTGGCCGATTTGTCTGTCCGTCAGGCCGACATGGAACATTCCCTGGGCTACAATCCCGAGCACCGGGCCAAGGCCATCTTGTCCGGCCTGGGTTTTTCGGACGAATCCTGGCCCAGGCCGGTGAAGCTCCTTTCCGGCGGTTGGCGGGAGCGGGCCAAGCTGGCCCGGGTGCTGGTGGCCGGGGCGGACGTGTTGCTCCTGGACGAGCCCACCAACCACTTGGACCTTGAGGCGGTGGAATGGCTGGAGGAGTACCTACTGTGCTTCCCGGGCGTCCTGGTGTTCGTGGCCCACGACCGCATCTTCCTGGACCGGGTGGGCACGCAGGTGCTCTTTTTGGGCGGGGACAAGCCCGTCGTCCGACAAGGTTCCTTCAGCGAATTCCTGGAGTGGCGCGCCCAGACCCAGCAGCAGATCGAGGCCAAGGCCACCCAGCTCTCCGGGGCCATCAATCGCCAGATGGCCTTCGTCACTAGGTTCGGGGCCAAGGCTACCAAAGCCCGTCAGGCCCAGAGCAAGCTCAAGGCCGTGGACAAGCTCCAGAAGGAGCTGGCCGGTGTGTCCGGAAACATCGAGCGCAAGCGCAAGGTCCTTGATTTCAAGCTGCCCGAGCCCGCCCGCGCCGACAGGAACATACTTTCCGCAGCCGACCTCGAATTCGCCTTCCCCGGTACCAAGCCCCTTTGGCCCAAGCTCACCTTCAACCTCTACCGGGGGCAAAAGGTGGCCCTGGCCGGTCCCAACGGAGCGGGAAAGACCACCCTGCTCAAGTGCATCACCGGCGAGCTGAAGCTCTCCGGCGGCTCGGTGAAGATGGGCTCCCAGGTGCGCATGGGCTACTTCAGCCAGCACCAGACCGAGATCCTGCGGCCGAACGAGACGGTCATGTCCGAGATCCGCCGCCTGGCGGACCCCAAGGCATCCACTGAGGAGCTGTGCTCGGTGCTGGGGCTGTTCATGCTGGGCGAAAGCTATTTCGATCGTTTTGTGCGCGATCTCTCCGGCGGCGAGAAGAGCCGCCTGGTGCTGGCTAGCCTGTTCCTGGCCCGGGCCAACTTCCTTGTACTGGACGAGCCCACCAACCATCTGGACCTGGAGACCCGCGAGGCCCTGGTGAGCGCCCTCATTGACTACGAGGGGACCATCCTCTTCGTGGCCCACGACCGCTACCTGCTCTCCCAGGCGGCCGAGGTCGTCTGGACCGTGGGTCAGGATGGCCTGTCCGAGTTCCTGGGCGGCTTCGAGGCCTACGAGCGCCATCTGAAGGAGGCGGCCAAGTCCGCCTGTGGCCTGGAGAGCGATCCCAAGGTCAAGTCCGAGACCCGCGAGAGTCGCCAGGCCGAGAAACGCCGCCAGGCCGAGGAACGCAACGTCATCTCCCGGGAGCTGAAACCCAAGAAGGACCGCTACGCCACGCTCGAAGCCCAGCTTGAGGTCACCCTCACCCGGCAGACCGAGGTGGAGCAGGTGATGGCCGATCCGGCCACCTATGCCGACACCGCCAGGTTCTCGGAACTCTCCAAGGAATACCATGCCCTCAAGGAGAAGTCGGACGCCCAGGTCATGGAGCTGGCCGGCCTGGAGGAAGAGATCGCTGACCTGGAAGCCAGGCGGGAGGCCGTTTGATTCACGTGGTGGCTGGGATCATTTGGCGGGAAGGCCAGTATCTGGGCGTTCGCCGACCCGAGGGCAAGCCTCATGCCGGCTTATGGGAGTTCCCGGGCGGAAAAGTAGAGCCCGGGGAGGACATGACCGCCGCCATGGCCCGAGAACTGCTTGAGGAGTTGGGCATCGAGGCATCCGATCTCGAATACTGGAAAGACAAGACCCATGCCTACCCAGGTTTCACGGTGCGCTTGTCTTTTTTCCACATCCGTGATTTCAAAGGGGTCCTACGCCCCCTGGAGGGCCAGGGGCTTCGCTGGCTCACACCCGCCGAGGCCGTCGGCCTGCCGTTTTTGGAGGCCGACAGGGACATCGTAGAGGAGCTATTGGCGCTACCCTAGCGCATCAACGTGGACTCCCATCTCCCAGGAGCCTTCCTTGCGCATCGACGATCTTTTGGCCCAGGGCAAACGGTTCATATCCCTAGAGTTCTTCCCCCCCAAGGAGAAGGACGCCTGGCCCGCCTTCTTCTACGAGGCCGGCAAGCTCTCCGAACTGAACCCGCTGTTCGTATCCGTGACATACGGCGCGGGCGGCGGAACGCAAGCCAACACCCTGGAACTGGTCACCCGCTTCTCCCGCGACCTGGGGGTGAACCCCATGGCCCACTTGACCTGCGTGGGGGCTTGCCAGGAGAATCTGCGCTCCTTCCTGGACGCCCTTGAAGCCGCCGGGGTGGACAACGTCCTGGCTCTGCGCGGAGACCCGCCCCAGGGACAAGAGGACTTCAAGCCAGAGAACACTGCCTTCCAGCACGGTTCGGACCTGGTGGACTTCATCCACCGAGCCTACCCGAAGATGTGCATCGCCGTGGCCGGATATCCCGAGAAGCACCCCCAGGCGGCCAGCCTGGAGGAAGACATCGACTACCTGAAGCTCAAGGTGGAGAAGGGCGGTTGTTTCGTCATCACCCAGCTGTTCTTTAACAACGACCGTTATTTCGATTTCGTCGCCAAGTGCCGGGACAAGGGAATCCACGTGCCCATCGTGCCGGGTGTTCTGCCGATTCTCAACCTGGCCTCCGTCAAGCGAATCCTTTCCCTGTGCGGAGCTACCATCCCGGCGGACTACCTCGCCCGTCTGGAAGCCGCCAACGACCAGGGCGGAGCCGCAGCCGTACGGGATCTGGGTGTAAACTACGCTCGTGAGCAGTGTCGGGACCTCGTCGCCCGCGGCGCGCCGGGAGTGCACCTGTACACGCTCAACAAGGCCCAGGCCTGCCTGGATATCGTGAGAGGGTTGAAGCTCGACTAGAGGCGCGTGCGTTCTCGCGTCGAGGATTTGTTAACTTTTCGAGGGAATAGCCTCTGGAGGCATCCCTTTTGCTCATCAAGGAGCCTGCCATGTCCAAGCTTGTCGTCGCCGTCGCTGGAGCAACCGGGGCCGTTGGCCGTGAAATGCTCAAGACCCTGGAGGATCGCAATTTCCCTGCCGATGAGGTCATCGCCCTGGCGTCCTCGCGCTCGGCCGGTAACACGGTTCCCTTCAAGGACGGTGAGTTGACCGTTCGGGAATTGAAGGAAGACAGCTTCGAGGGGGTGAACCTGGCCTTGTTCTCGGCCGGGGGCACCACCTCCAGGAATTTCGCTCCCCATGCGGTCAAGAGCGGCTGCGTGGTGGTGGACAACTCGTCGGCATGGCGCATGGACCCCAAGTGTCCGCTGGTGGTGCCCGAGGTGAACCCGGACGATGTGGATTGGCACAACGGCATCATCGCCAACCCCAACTGCTCCACCATCCAGATGGTGGTGGCCCTGAAGCCCCTGCACGACGCCTGGACCATCAAACGTGTGGTGGTTTCCACCTACCAGGCCGTGTCCGGAACGGGCCAGAAGGCCATCACCGAGCTTGAGACCCAGGTGCGCCAGCTGTTCAACGGCATGGAGGCCGAGGCCAAGGTCTATCCGTACCAGATCGCCTTCAACTGCCTGCCGCAGATCGACGTGTTCTCGCTTGGCGACTACACCTTCGAAGAGATCAAGATGATCAAGGAGACGGCCAAGATCATGGGCGACGAGTCCATCAAGGTTACGGCCACCACGGTGCGCGTGCCGGTGTTCTACGGCCACTCCGAGTCCTTGAACGTGGAGTTCGAGAAGCCTTGCACGGCCAGGGAGGCCCGGACCATATTGAGCCAGGCCCCCGGTGTTCAGGTGTACGACAATCCCAACGAGAAGTTGTACCCCATGCCCATCATGGTCGCCGGCGAGGACGAGGTGTTCGTGGGCCGCATCCGCGAGGACGAGACAGTGGACTCGGGCCTGAACATGTGGGTCGTGGCCGACAACATCCGAAAGGGCGCGGCCCTGAACGCCGTGCAGATCGCCGAACTGCTCCTGAAGAAGGGAAAACTGAAGGTGTAGTGTGGAAGTACTTGCTTCGAAGGCCTATCTCGAACGCATGCTGGCCGCGCCGCGCCCCGGATCCGGCGCGGTGCTGGCCTTCTACGAGCACCGGGTCGGGGCCATCTGCAAGGACCCGGCCCTCATGCTCATGCCCTGGGACGACCATCTGGTGCACCGGGGCGACGGGGTGTTCGAGACCATCAAGTGGGTGGACGGCCACGTCTACCTGCTGGACGAACATCTGGCCCGCATGGGGCGCTCGGGAGCGCCCCTGGGGCTCGATCCGCCGTGTCCGTGGAACGAGGTGCGCGAGATCGTGCTCGGGATCGGCCGGGCGGCCGGGACCAAGTCCGGCTTGTACCGCATTCTTCTGGGACGCGGCCCCGGCGGCTTTGGCATCGACCCCTCCGAATGCCCCGTGTCCAGCCTGTACATCGCTGCGTATCAGTATTCGCCTAAGCCGGCAGCGTTTTATGAAAAGGGTGTCACCGCATTTCGTACCAGCATCCCGGCCAAACAGAGCTACCTGGCCACCATCAAGAGCATCGACTACCTGCCTAACGTGCTCATGAGGAAGGAGGCTGCCGCCAAAGGCAAGGATTTCCCGGTTTGCTTCGACGCCAACGGCTATCTGGCGGAAGGGGCCACCGAGAACATCGCCCTGGTGGACGAGGGCGGATGCATTACCGTGCCCAAGCTTGACAACGCCCTGTCCGGGACCACGCTCCTGCGCGCGCTGGAACTGGCCCGGGGCGAGATACCGCACTGCTACCGATCTTTAAGCGAGGACGACATTTATAAAGCGAAAGAGATGCTCATCCTGGGCACCACGGCCCAGTGTCTCTCGGTGGTGGAGTACAACGGCAAACCCGTCGGTGACGGCAAACCCGGGCCGGTGAGCAGGCGGCTGCTTGAGATGCTGAAGAAGGATTTGGCGGAGAACGGCGTGGCGTTGTAGCCGCGAAAAATCGGAACCGAGAAGGGGCCGCGCGGCCCCTTTTTTAGTGGGTCTTCTCCATGCTCTCAAGCAACCACATGGAGTCCTTGACGGTCTCGTCTCGCACGAAGCGCCAGACCTCATTGACCTGGCGGGAAACGTTGGTTTTGGGATCGTCGCTCAGGGTGGCCTCGTAGGCCACCTCGACCACGGTCTGCTTCTCTTCCTTCTTCACGTCCAGAACCTTGGCGTCCACCAGCATCACCGCGAGGGCTTCCCGGTCGGGCTTTTCCTCGGCTATGCGCTCCAATTCCCGCATCATGTCCGGAGCGCAGAACTGGCGAAGGTCCGCCAAGTTGCGCATGGCCAGGGACTGGCGGATGCGTCCGTACATGACCTTGGCCCCGCGCAGGAATTCCTGCTCGCTGAATGCTCCTGGGGTGTCCGGTCCTTGAGCGTCTGATCCCGGCGCGTCCGGCCCGGGCGAGACCTCGGGGCGTCTGCCAGCGTCCGGGGCCTTGTCGCCGGTCAGGAATTCCCAGGCGGCCTGGGCGTTGCGGGCACGGCGGTCGCCGGGGTCCTGGTCCGCGTCCTGTCCCTTGTCGCGGTCCTCGGGAGTCACGTCGTAGGTCTTGTCGTCTCCGCCGCGGTTGCGCTTGGAGATGTTGGTGATGATCCGCCACAGGACGTATCCGACCGCAGCCATGAGCACGAAATCCAGCACTCCCATCTCGGCGCCCGAGGGGGCGGTGTCCAGGGAGTCGTCGGCCAGGGCCGACGCCGCGTTGGCCAGCGTCACCAGCAACGTCACCAGTGACGTTGCGGGAATCGCGACGGAGGCGGTCCGGAGTCGCATCAGGAAATCATCCCCAGGGTCTTAAGCAGGTGCAGGAGCATCTGCTTGTCGATGGGCTTTGGCACGTAGGAAGTGGCTCCTCCCTTGTAATAAGCCTCCACCACGTTCTTGGGGTCGTCCAGTGCGGTGGTCATGATCACCTTGACCTCGCTCACATGGGGAATGTCGCGCTCCCGCTCCATGGCCCGGATGCGCTTGAGGGCGGCCTGGCCGTCCATTTCGGGCATCATGATGTCCATGCAGACCAGGTCGTAAGGGGTGGCGTCCTCTAAGGATTTGGAAAAGGCTTCAATAGCTTCCACCCCGTTGACGGCAATGTCCACCTCGCCATATGGGAGAAGTATCTTCTGCAGAAGTTTCCGGCTGGCAAAATCATCTTCCACCACGAGCGCTTTCATTAACGACCTCCCGCGAAAGCCATTTACCCCCATGCATCTACAAAGAATGCACCCCGGGCACAAGACTTTGTTCTTGAAAATCCTCATTCGATTGGGCAGTGAACCCGGGCGCGTCGGTTTTCAGGAGGTTTCGTGATCGAAGAGCACATCGTCTGGTTCGATACCTACGTCCGGAGCTTTCTCACCGGCGACCCTGAGCACGACAGGCATATCGAGCTCAAGAAGGAGCACTCTTTGAAGGTCCTGGCTGAGGCCCGAGCTATCACCCGGACCCTGGACCTGTCCCCGGAACTGGCCAGGGCGGCTCTTCTGGCCGCCCTGTACCACGACGTGGGGCGTTTTCCGCAATACCGCCAGTACCGAACGTTCCAGGACGCCCGCTCCGAGAACCACGCCCACCTGGGGGCCAGGTCGCTTCGCCAGAACCGGGCGCTGGACCGGCTCGAACCGGGTTTGCGCGGCCTGGTGCTCGGTGCGGTGGTCATGCACAACCGGCGCGATCTGCCCGCGCGCATCTCCGCGCACCTCGACTGTGTGGCCCGCATCGTGCGCGACAGCGACAAGCTGGACATCATCCGCATCATGCTCGAATACCTGCGTCCCAGTGGTAAAAGCTCGGATGTGGTCACCCTGCATGTGGCTGACGTGCCGGATTGCTACTCCTTAGCCATCGTGGAACAGATCAGGGCAGGGCGCATCGGGGATTACGCCCTCATGCGTTACATGAACGATTTCAAATTGTTGATTCTGAGCTGGGTGTTCGACCTGAACTTTGTGGCCGCGCGGCGGGCCTTCCGGGACAGGGGCCATGCACAGGAGCTTTTTCAGCTTCTACCGCAAACCGCGGAGTTGACGCAACTGCAAGACAGGATTTATGAAGTCCTAAATCGATAAGTTTTTTCACAACCTTCACACAACCGGAGCCGACCTTGCCGATAAGAGCTTCATCCCCTGTCAGGCTGGATGTTGTGGCCGTGGTCTCCGGCTCGGAGGAAAACCTCCGCCGGGACCGTCAGTGCCTCAAGCAGCTCAAGGCGGCCATGATCCAGCAGTTCTCCTCCGGATCCGAGGCCATCGACTTCCTGGGCGCGAACAACGTAGACCTCCTGGTGATCGACTCCCATCTGGAAGACATGGACGGTTTCAAGTTCGTGAAGCTTCTTCGTTTGAACATGAATCTCAAGGACACGCCCGTGGTCATGGTCACGGGCGACGGCCAGAAGGACCGCGTCTTGGAGGCCATCGCCGCCGGGGTGGACGGGTACGTGCTCCGGCCGTACTCCGTGGAGACATTCCAGCGCCACATGTTGCGGGCGCTCAAGATGGACAGGCTGGCTGAGATTGAGCACGCCCAGTTGCACGAAGGCAAGCGCCTGCTGGCCGCCGGAAACTACGAGGAGGCCATCGAGGCCTTCGAGGAGTTGCTGAGCGAGGAGAACCAAGCCCAGAAATACTACGACATGGGCTGCAAGTACCTGGTGAAGCTGAAGTACGGCCAGGCCATCATCGCCTTCAAGAAGGCCGTGAAAATCAACGAACTCTTCGCCGAAGCCTACAAAGGCCTGGCCGAGGCCTACAAGGGCAGAGGCGACATGGACGGCTACAAGGCATATCTGCAAAAAGCCGCCGAAACTTTCGCCCATTTCAATCGGATGGAGGAGACCAAAGAGCTGTTCATCGAGGTGCTCAAGTACGACTCCACGGCCCCCAACCCCTTCAACACCCTGGGGGTAAAGCTCAGGAAGGCCGGGGACCTGCCTGGGGCCCTGCACGCATACAAACAGGCCTTGGAACTCACTCCGGACGACGAGAGCATCCATTTCAACATGTCCAAGGCCATGTTCTTCATGGGCGACGTCAAGGGCGCTCAGGACGCCATCCTCAAGGCCCTGTGGATCAATCCCAACTTCACCGAGGGGCTCAAGCTGCACGTCAAGGTCTTCGGGCGCGAGTTCAAACCGCCCAAGGGCTCGGCCATGCCCGGCGGGCCTCCGTCCAGGGGGACGCTGGACAGCGTGCAGGATATTTAACGGGTTTTCCGGCAATCCTGCTTGGCTAAAATTCCTCCGCCATCCTCTTTGCCTCCGCAATAGCCTTGCCCCGCCGTTCACTGACTGTCTCCTCTCCGGCCAGGGTACCCTCCACTCTTACGGAGCGGATGTTCTTCAGCCCGATGAGCCCCAGGATCTTCTCCAGGTAGGGCATCTGGAAGTCCAGGGCCGTGGCCGCCGTTCCGGGCGGATACTGGCCGCCGGAGGCGTAGGCGATGAACACCGGCTTGTCCTGAATGAGGCCCCGGACCCCAGTCTCGTCCGCTTCAAATGATACCCCGGGCTGCACGATCAGGTCGATGTACTGCTTGAGCCGGTAGGGAATGCCGTAGTTCCACATGGGCACGGCCATCACCAGCTTGGCGCAGGCCTTCAGCTCGTCCACGTAGCGCTCCACTCCGTGCCAGGCCCTGATCTGCTCCTGGTTGTGGGTCAGGCCGTGGATGACATTATACTTGGCCTGCAGGACCGCGCCGTCGAAGGGGGGCAGGTTCTCCTCGAACAGGTTCTTGGTGGCCACAATGTCTTCGGGGTTCTTCTCCTGATAGGTCTCCAGGAAGGCGTCGGCCACGGCGATGGAATGAGATCGCGGCCCCCGGGGCGAGGCCTTGATGTAGAGCAGCGTGGGCATGGCTGGTCTCCTTGGCGAGGCTCGGATTCAGGACGCACGCTACACTGGATGGGGGAAGAAGAGCAACATCGGGAACGTTTCGGCTGAAACGATCCGATCCACGGGAAGCCGGTCGTGTACATGGGCGTCTCTTTCAGCTATGACATGTGGTAATCTCCTCGTTTCAAGCAAACACTGGGAAAGGAAAACCGCCATGACCACGCGCCGTATCGACAAGATATTCAAGAGCCGCCCCACCATCGAGGGGGCGGGCGTGCACCTCAAGCGGGCCTTCGGCTATTCGCAGGTGCCGATGTTCGATCCGTTCCTGATGTTGGACGACTTCCATACCGCCAATCCGGCCGAATACCTGCCGGGTTTTCCTTGGCATCCCCACCGTGGTATCGAGACCATCACCTATGTGCTGGAAGGCCGAGTAGAGCACGGCGACAGCATGGGGAACAAAGGGGTCATCGACCCGGGGGATGTGCAGTGGATGACCGCCGGCAGCGGCATCATCCACCAGGAAATGCCCAAGGAAACGGCCACAGGAATACTCTGGGGCTTCCAGTTCTGGGCCAACCTGCCGGCCAGCCGGAAAATGATGCCTCCGCGCTACAGGGACGTGAAAGCCGCCGAGATTCCCGAGGTGATCCTGCCTGCGGGGACGAGGGTCAAGGTCATCTGCGGCGAAGTGGCAGGCGTGAAGGGTCCAGTGCGCGACATCGTCATCGATCCCGAGCTTCTGGACGTTTCGATTCCAGCCGGGGGCTCCTTCGCCCATACGGTCAAGGACGGGCATACCGCCGTTGCCTACATCCTGGACGGCCAGGGCTATTTCGACGACCAGCGGGATGCGTTCGCCGTGGAAATGGTGGGATCGGGGTGGCTGGATGTGGACAGGGACTGCGTCTGCGGCCCCGAGACCACCGTGCTCTACCGCCGGGATGGCCGGGAGGTGAAGATCGTGGCCCTGGACAGGCCGCTGCGCTTCGTTCTCATCACCGGCAAGCCGCTAGGAGAGCCGGTCGCCTGGTACGGTCCCATCGTCATGAACACCCAGGAAGAGCTGCGCGCGGCCTTCGATGAATACGCCAAGGGGACGTTCATCAAACAGGCTTAGCCCAGGCCTGCCGGCATTTTTCGCGCGACCCGGAAGTTCACCGGAACTCAATCGTCCATGAGCGAAGCGAGTTCGCTTCTTTTGAGCACTTCACGATCGAAGTGGGCGCGCAGCTGGGCATCCTTGGGGAAGATGCTCATCTTGCGCAGATAGCCCAGAAAGGCCAGGGCCTCCCGGAAAGAGGACTTGATTTCCAGGCAGGTTTTCAGCTCCTGGTAAGCCATCTCCGTGTCCCCTTTTTCGAACCAGGCCCGGGCGATGTTGAGCAGAAGGTGTTCGTCGTCAGGACAGAGGGTCTTGGCCCGATGGTAGAATGCCAGAGCCTCGTCGAAAAGGCCCTTCTTGCGCAGGGCGATGCCGAATTCATTGAAGAGATGCTTGTGTTCAGCCTTGAAGCTCTCGTCGAGCCGTACGAGTTTCTCGAAGGCGTAGCGCCCCTTCTCCAACTGGTTGAGCGCCAGGTATGCCAAACCCAGGCCGAAATTTCCCCGGATGTTCTCCTCATCGATTCGCAGCACTTGCTGGAACTCGATCTTGGCCTCCACGTTCATGCCCTGGTTGCGATAGTAGTCGCCCATGAGCACCCGCTGGGTGAGCAGCCGGTAGCCCAGATCAGGCTCCAGGGTGAAGTCTGCCAGGAAGGCGTCCTTGTTCATGTGGTGCTGTTTGGCGGTGGGCAGGTAGTGCTCGTCGAGCAGTTGGATGCTCACCAGATTGTCCCCCATTTCCTTGCAGAACCAGTAGTGTTTCGGGACGGCCGGGTCCGAAGGCTGTCCGGGCAGGCACGGGGACGAAAAGATGCCCTTGAGCTTGGGGGAGGACAGATCGTGGCCACTGTCCAAGGTGTCGTTCGTGCCGGTCAAGGGGTGATCAGGACGACCACGCGGCGGTTGCGGGCCTGGTTTTCGGGCAGGGGCTGGCCCTGAGGGTTTTCATTGGGAGCCACGGGTTCGGTGTCGGCGTAGCCGGCCACGTGGATGTGGTTCATGGGCACTGCTCGGTCGATGAGGTAGCGGGCCACCCTGCTGGCTCGGGCGGCGGACAGCTCCCAGTTGGAGGGGTAAAGGAAGGATTGGATGGGAACGTCGTCGGTGTGTCCCTCCACGGTGATCTTGTAGGGCGTGTTCCGTAGCGTCTGGGCAATGGAATCGAGATAGGGGGTAGAGGTGGGGGTCAGGTCGGCGCTTCCCCGATCGAAAAGCACCGCGCCCTTGAGGGTGACGGCGTATCCCGCGGCGCGCTTCTCAACCTGCGCTCCGGAGTTGTCCTTGTTAAAAAGTTTGCCCAGTTCGGAGCCCAGTTCGTCGATGGATTTGGGCTTGGGCTGGGGGCCGGCCTCCGGCGGCGGCTGGGTGGCCGGGCCTGGCGGCGTCCGGTAGACTTCGGGGGGCAGCGACGGCTGGATGACAGGATAGAGTTGGCCTGTGGGACTTGTGGTCTCCTGGCGCAGGGAGAAGCCCATGGGTTTTTGCTGGGCCTGGGCGGCCTCCCGCTTGGCCTTCTCGGTCTTGAGGGCGTCCTCCATGGACTGAGCCACCTTTTTATAGCGCTCCTGGTCCAGGTTGGAGACGGACAGCATGAGCACGAAGAAGGCCATGAGCAGGGTAAGCAGATCCGCCAGGGTGATGAACCAGGTTCCTTCATCCTCGTCCCTGATCCGCCCGCGCAGTTCGGAAAGTTTAATCATATTTTCAGAAACGCGACCCGGATCAGGGCCTGTGGCCTATGGATGCCCAGCGTCGGGGGGGCAGGTAGGCCTTGAGCTTGTCGAAAACGATGGCGGCCGGGGTCTTGTCCTTGATGAAGATCACCCCGTCGCGGATCACGGCCATGAGCAGCACGCGTTCCTCGATGCGTTTCTCCACTTTCACTGCGATGGGCAGGAAGATTAGGTTGGAGAGGAGGATGCCATAGAGAGTGGTGGTCAGGGAAACGGCCATGTGGGTGCCCAGGGTGGCCACGCCGCCGCCGCCCATGGTCTGCATGAGCCCGATCAGTCCGATCAGCGTGCCGATGAGGCCGTAGGCCGGGGAGAGCTTGGCCATGGTGCGGTAGATGCCCGCCGAGGAGATCTCCTGCTGGTAGGTCTGCTCGATGCGGGTCTCCAGGATTTCCTTGATCTCCTCGCGCGAATAGCCGTCCACCAGCATCTGGATGGCGTTCTGGAGGAATTCGTTCTCGATGCCGGGCAAGGCCCGCTCCAGGTGGACCTTGCCTCGGGATGAGGCTTCCCTGGCTATGTCCACGATGGACTCGATATAGTTGCCGATGGGCAGTTCCTCGCGCTTCAAGGCGGTGAGGAAGATGGCGAACACCCTGGTCACTTCCTTGAGGGGGAAGCAGATGAAGGTGGAGGCCAGGGTGCCTCCCAGGACGATGGCCAGGCCCGGCAGGTTGATGAACACTCCGGCCGAGTCGGTGGCGAAAAAGGTGGCGGTCCCCAGGATGATGATGCCTGCGACGAACCCTATGACGGTGGCGACGTTCATTCGCCAAGCCCCTTCATTGACTTGATGAGGGACATAAGCTCCTCTTCGACGGCGGCTGCCTCGCCTTGGTCAAGGCTCTCCATGCGGCCGACCTCCTCCTTGACCACCCCGGCGATCTTCTTGGAGAGGTTGTGGTAGATCCTGTCGCGGGCCTCCCCCCGGGACATGGCCGCGAGCACCGACACTTTGTAGAAGCCCAACTTGGAGAGGGCCTCCTCGATGGCGGCGTTGTCCACGTTCACAATGTCGTCGATGCATTCCAGGTTTTCGGGCCTAAGCTTGGGACGTTTGGCGCGCTGGAAGAACTCCGGGCCTTTTTGGGCGGCAAAGGTGAGAGCCGAACTCTTGTGGAAGAAGAAGATGTTTTCGGGAATCTCACCGTAGGCCACCTTCTTGAGGATCATGTCCGGCTGTGCTCCCACTTCCCGGGCAAAATCGTCCAGGTCGAGGAACTCCATGTCCGTGGGGTTGGCCTCTTGGTGCTCCTTGGCCAGGTTCTTGGCCACCCTGACGAAGCGCTCCGCGTCGGGGATGGAAAGCAGGCGTTCCTTCACGTACTCCCCGGATTTTTTCCGGGTGCCAAGCAGGGGGTCGTTGCGGAAGTAGGCCCCTTTGACGTCCACGATGTCGACGATGTGCACCTTGGCCAACCGGTCTAGGATCTCGTCGATCTCCACCTGGGAAATGAGCAGGATGTCCTTGACGGTTTTGGATATCTCCACGGTGGAAATCTGGGGGACTTCGTTCTTCGGACCGGCCTTGGCCACGGCCCGCCAGGCCAGCATGATCACGCCGCACACCGAGGCAAAGGTGTTAGAGGTGGGTCTTTCCGCCACCCGGGAGTTGAGGGCGCGCACCCGCTCCACCAGGTAGGAGGTGATGATCTGGATAGGCCGGGGGCTTTTGAGTAGCAGGGTGTGCAGGAGATTCAAGTCGAGGACGATGACCTCGGTGTATTCCAGGGCTTCGGCCGAAGCGGTGCGTTTCTCCTCGGTGATGACTCCCATCTCTCCGAATATCTGTCCTGGGCGCAGGATTCCCAGGTTGACGCGCTTGTTGCCGACGAGGCGAAAGACGGCCACGGCGCCTTGCTTGATGATGTAGGCTTCGTTGCTGGACTGGCCTTCCTTGTAAATGACCTGTCCCTTATGGAAGATTTTGGTTTTGTCTCCCACCTCTGGTGTGTTCATCGCCGCTTTCTGCTCCAATGGGACCCTCGTGCGTCTCCGGCCGATAGTGCCGACATGATTTTTAGATGCGGCTGAAGGCAGGATGTGTCAATAGGCAAGTGGTTTGTAATGCTGGGCATTACTATGCCGGACACTGGTCGACCCTATCCGCAAAGCGGTCGGAATACAAGGCGGGCCGGGCCCCCCGGGGAAAAACATTTACTCGTTTCGACCTTGACGATAGCGTGACGGCGAGGAGCCACCCATGTCCAGCATATCCGCCAACCGAGTAGGTCGCGCCGCCCCTGCCGTCCCCACGGTCTCCACGGTCCCCACGGTCCGTTGTCACGACGTGAAAGTTCTCGCCCTGACTCCCCACGGTCCCGAAGGCCAGTCCCATGGATTGTGGTTGATCGAATTGGAGAATTCCGGTTTCGACAATGTACGTCCCGGTCAGTTCGCCATGCTCAGGCCGCCTTCCTGGGGGTTCGATCCCTTGTGGGCCAGGCCTTTTTCCATATGCCGCGCAATGCCCGACCGGCTTGTCTTCCACTTTCAGGTGGCCGGCCGGGGTACCGCCGCTCTGACGCGGCTCGCCCCAGGGGACGCAGTCACTGTCTGGGGGCCTCTGGGCAACGGCTTCGCCGTGGAGCCGGGCACGCCGACGTTGCTCCTGGCGGGGGGCATCGGCATCGCTCCTTTTGTGGAATACGCGGTCGCCCATCCCGACCCGGGCAGGCTGTCGCTTCTGTTCGGACACCGGCCTCCGCTCTCCTGCTATCCATTTGGGGATCTGGCCCGGGTCATGCCCGCCGAGTCCTTCCAAGACAAGACCGACCGGGACATTGCCCGCTTTGTCGAATTGCTGGACGCCCGGATGGCCGCTCATGCCGCACTGGCCTCCCAGGCTGCCCACGCCGGCAACCTGGCTCTGGCCTGCGGTCCCACGCCCTTCCTCAAGAGTGTGACGGCATCTGCGGCTCGGCACGGCGTGCGCTGCCAGGTCTCCCTGGAAAACCGTATGGCCTGCGGTGTGGGGGCCTGCCTGGGCTGCGTGTCCACGAACCAGGCAGGCCACAACGTGCAGACCTGCACCGAGGGACCGGTGTTCTGGTCCGGCGACGTCATCCTTTAGGAGTTTGCAATGGACCTTCGCGTGGCCCTCGCGGGCCTGGAACTGAAGAACCCGGTCATGACCGCCTCAGGTACCTTTGGCTACGGCCTGGAGTTCGCCCCCTATGGCGATCTTCGCACCCTGGGAGCCCTCGTGGTCAAGGGACTCTCCCTCAAACCCAGGGAGGGCAATCCCATGCCCCGCCTGGCCGAGACGCCCTCGGGCATGCTCAACGCCATAGGCCTGCAGAACTGCGGGGTGGAGCGATTCCTCAAGGAAAAGCTGCCCGCGCTGCCCTGGCGGGAAACCCCCATCGTGGCCAACCTTTATGCCTGCGATCCGGACGAATTCGCAGAACTGGCCTCCATCCTGGCTGACGAGCCCGGAGTGGCCGCCCTGGAAGTGAACATCTCCTGCCCTAACGTGAAGGAGGGCGGCGTGCTTTTCGGCCAGGACCCGGCCCTGGCAGCCAGGGTCACCGGCGCGGTGAAGAAGCGCGCGGGGAACACCCCTGTGATGGTCAAGCTTTCCCCTAACGTGGCGGACATCGTATCCATCGGCCGCGCCGCCCAGGACGCCGGGGCTGACATTCTCTCACTCATCAACACCTTGACGGGGATGGCCGTGGATGTACGCACCAGGAAGCCCAGGCTGGCCAATGTGGTGGGCGGGCTCTCCGGTCCGGCCATCAAGCCGGTGGCCCTGCGCTGCGTATGGCAGGTGAGCCGGGCGGTGAAGATTCCCGTTGTGGGCATGGGCGGCGTCTCCTCAGCCATGGACGCCCTGGAGTTCATCCTGGCCGGAGCGCACGCGGTACAGGTGGGCACGGCCAATTTCATCCGTCCCGACTTGAGCTTCCGGCTGGTGGAGGAATTACCCCTCTTGGCCCGGGAAATGGGCATCGACGATCTTGCCGCCTTCCGGGGGAGCCTGGATGTAGGCTAGCACGGCCTCGCAAGGCACTAAGATGCAACCGGTAGGACCCGTGAGTCCGGAGGATGTCAGCCCGCGAGCCTGGCGTCCCGTTCGATGGCCGCCATCAATTTGCGCATGGCCGTGGGGAAGGCCAGGCCGGCCAGGGCTCCGAGGGGCAGCCAGCGGCAGGCGGTGGCCGCCGTGAGCCTGGGCGCGGGCGGTTCGACACCCTCCGGAAACCCCGCCAGGTAGGCGTGCATTGTCACCCGGTAGCGGGTGTAGGAGTGCTTGATCACAGCCAGTTTGCCCCGCGATTCCACCTCGAATCCTGTCTCCTCACGCACCTCCCGCAGCATGGTTTCCTCAGGGGGTTCGCCGGGTTTCATCTGGCCGCCCGGAAACTCCCACAGCCTGGCCCACACCCCGCCGGGGTTGCGCTTCTGAACGAAAAACAGACCCTTATGGACAATGACCGCCGTGCCCATGCCGATCCGGACCGGGGGCTTGGCCTTGGGCAGGCTCGGCCGCATCTCGACTGTGCCCCTCGCCAGGGCCAGGCACTCTCCGGCAAGCGGGCAGTTCCCGCAGGACGGGCCGCGCGGAGTGCACACCAGTGCCCCGAGTTCCATGAGGGCCTGGTTGAAGTCCCGGGCTTGGCCACGCGGCAGAAGGCTCTCGGCGAGGTTGGCGAACAGTTTTTTCCCGGCCGGGTCCCGGGGAGATTCGGCGATGTCAAAGCGTCGGGCCAGCACCCGCTCCACGTTGGCGTCCACGGCTGGCACGTCCTGGCCATGGGCGATGGAGAGTACGGCTCCTGCCGTGTAGCGCCCCACCCCGGGCAGGGCGGACAGGGTCTGGGGGTCGGAGGGCACCAGGCCGTTGTGGACCGAGACCATCTCCCGCGCTGCCTTGAGCAGGTTCCTGGCTCGGCCGTAATAGCCAAGCCCCTCCCATAGGCGCAGCACATCCTCCTCGCTGGCGGCGGCCAGGGCGAAGATGTCCGGGAAGCGCTCGATGAAACGGTTGAAGTAGTCCACGGCGCGGTCCATTTGGGTCTGCTGGAGCATGACCTCCGAGAGCCAGACCTGGTAAGGGTCGTAGGTTTGGCGCCAGGGTAGCGGCCGCCTGGCGTTCCGGAACCAGTTCAGCAGATGGAGGGAAAAGTCGGTTGTGTGGGGCATGGGTGTTTCCAAAAAGAGGCGGCTGGACTATAGCAGAAGCAGGGAGAGCCGTCGATCAAGGAGTGTCCATGCGGTACACCGCCGTCCTGCCGGCCCTGCCGCTGATTCTGGCGCTGCCTAGCCGACCTGTCCCGGCCATTTCCCCATCATCCTTGGACCAATCCTGGATTCCGGACGAGCTCAGGTCCTGGGTGGGATGGGCGCTCTACGGCCAGGATGCGGCCGTGTGTCCGTCTTGGGGCCTCGGACCCTGCCAGTAAGTGGATATGGACCCCAGACTACAAGCAAGACAAGAAGTAGAGGCTGGCGCTACCTGGCCTTCCCCTGGTTGGCCACGGCCTCGATCTGACGGGCGATCTCGTCCGGGTCGCCAAGGTAGAAGTGCCTGATGGGCTTCAACTGCTCATCCAGTTCGTACACCAGGGGCACTCCGGTGGGGATGTTCAGTCCGGCGATGGCCTCGTCGCTCACGTTGT
>Ga0326727_10001194_pt1 | contig 98889 bp, 75 predicted proteins | sample MB2enrmetagenome_FD_207643 | JGI IMG/M metagenome (GOLD analysis project Ga0326727, IMG submission 207643) | Lab enriched peat soil microbial communities from McLean, Ithaca, NY, United States - MB29MY | ecosystem: Environmental > Terrestrial > Soil > Wetlands > Peat | place: USA: New York... | reverse complement strand
ACCGAGTCGGGCATGAATCCACGCCGCAGTTTTGACGAAACCGCGCTTGCCGAATTGGCAGCAAGCATTCGCAGCCAGGGTTTGCTTTCGCCCTTGCTTGTGCGACCGAAAGGGCCGCAGTCCTACGAAATCGTTGCCGGAGCGCGACGCTATCGCGCGGCACAACTGGCCAGCCTCGAATCCGTTCCCGTTCGCATCGTCGAATTGACCGACGCCCAGGCGGTTGAAACCTCCATCGTCGAGAACCTCCAAAGACGAGACGTACACCCGTTGGAAGAGGCGCAGGGCTTCGCCGCGCTCTTGCGGCTGGAGGAGCCGAAGTATTCCATCGAACAGATCGCCGCGAAATGCGCCAAAAGTCCGGCGTTCGTGGCATCCAGATTGAAGTTGATTGAGCTTGTGTCCGCCGTGACCGAGGCCTTTCTCAACGACGAGATCGGCACCGGCCACGCCCTCATGCTGGCGAAGTTGCAACCGGCGCAGCAGGAAGAGGCCCTCACCGCGTGCTTCCGCGAGGAGTATGCCAACGGCGGAAAGCCCCGGCGCATCCTGCTTCCGGTACGGCAATTGCAGGAGTGGATTGAGCGCCACATCCTCTTGGAACTGGACTCCGCGCCCTTTCCCAAGGACGACGCGGAACTTGTGCCGGAAGCGGGAGCTTGCCTCACCTGCCCCAAGCGTACCGGCTACAACACGCTGCTTTTTGCGGAGATCAAGGCCGACGGTTGCACTTCGCCGGAGTGCTACCAGCGCAAGGTGGATGTTTTCGTTGCCAAGACAATCGCGGCGAAGCCCAAGCTAGTTCAGATCACCCGCGCCTACGGCAAGCCGGAAGAAAACAGCCCGGCGATACCGCGCAATCAGTACATCGAGATTCGCGCAGAGAAGCCGACCAGCCCGAAGCAGCGCGATTGGCCTGAATACCAGACCTGCAAGTTCACCGCCGAGGCTATCGTCACCGAAGGCTCTGACAAGGGCGAAATCCGCCGCGTGTGCGCCAGTCCCGATTGCCCCGTGCATCATCCCAAGAAGCCCGCAGCCACCAAGGACGCGGCAATCAGAGCCGAAGAGGAAAAGCGCCGCCGCGAGGAAACGCTCGCTCAGACAACGGCGCTGCGCGTACTGAGCGCGATTGGCGCGGCTGTTCCTGTCCGGTTGATGAAGCGCGACCTGCTTTTCGTAGTCGAGCGGCTGGCTGCAATGTTGGACGAGCGCCGTCTGGCCATCGTTCTCCGGCAGCACAGCATCGGCAAAGCGAAGAGCCCCGCCGATACACCTGCCAAGCTACTCGCAGTCTTTGTCCGCAAAGCCGAGGAGAGCGTTCTCGGACGCCTCTTGGTTGAGATCGTCATCCTTCACTCGACCCATTCCACCAGCGACTCCAGCAGAGTGCTCAAGGACACCGCCGACTTCTACAAGGTGGACGTGGACGCCATCACCTCCAAGGTCAAACAGGAGTTCGCCGCCAAGGACAAAGCGAACGCCGCGAAGAAGGCCGCGCCGAAGCCGCCGGCAAAGACCATCAAGAAACCAAGAGCAGCGTAACCCGAGCCACCATTTTGGCGGAGTCTACCCCACAGGCTCCGCCATTTTCTGTTCATTGCCCGTCTGCCCGCCCGTGTTGAGGCTCCTGCCGCTCGGCAGGAGCGCCGATCTCGTCCCGCCCGACGGGCATGAGCGCGCCTTTGGGCGGCGCGCTTCAGATTCTGATAACGGCATCTGTGCGACAAAACGGCTTGGTGTCATTCTAGAAAATCCTCAGTCGACATCGGCGTTTAGGGGGAGGAATCCTGAAGATTGCAGGCAACCGCTCCGACAACCGGCGTTCATCCCTTTGCGATAGTCTGCAAGGGCTGTCAGTGGAACATCCTTGAGAGAATCGTCCGCTAGCATGGTCGGAATTGGTGTGAAATGAGGAACCTACCGGGGGGCTTCGAGTATTATTCCAATATCGCAGTCACATCACGTTTCAAGGTCCTCAAATTGGCACCTAAGAAGAAATCCACGCACGTTCCTGGCCAGTACTACGGGTATTCGCTTCAGTGCACACACTGTGTGAGTCAGCTACTCGCCGCTGTGCCGGGGGCATGGGTCAGCATTGAAGTCCTTGAGGACGTAGCCGTGGAATCGCCGGATGGAGACGTCGAAGCGATACAGACCAAATCCGGGCTGGACACAAATCCGATATCAAATCGCTCCGTTGACCTTTGGAAGACTTTCCGCAACTGGGTCGACGCCGTGCGGGGGCAGGAATTCGAAGCAGACAAGACTGCATTCATATTGCATGTGGAAGCTCCCCATGCCGGTGCCCTGTGCAAGCGCTTCTCAAAAGCGAATTCGACAGAAGAGGCGACCAGCGCGATTCTTGCGGCCAGAGATGAATTGTGGGGAGCAGGCCCTAATTTCAAGAAGAAGACGGAGGTCGGAACCGAGCTTGCGGAACACCTCAACATCGTATTTCTTACTGCGAACGAGGCGGTTCTGAACAAGGTTGTGAGAAACTTTCGCCTCACAACAGGAGAACGTCAGGCCTATTCCTATCTTCTTGACCAGATGAAGATTTTGCTCGTCGATGACGATATTGCCGAAGACGTTCTCTTGCACGGTCTGGGCTGGGCAAAGAAGACACTCGATACCGCGATCGAGAACCATCTGCCGCCGAGAATCTCCGTCGACGAGTTTCGCACGGAGTTGAATAGCTTTCGCAACTCTCTGAAGAAGCGGGATTATTTGCCTTCATTCGCCGGTCTACCACCAACGACCGAGCAAATCTTACAGAACACATTGAGGCCCTATGTGAGGCAGCTCAATCTAGTTGACTGGAGCGAGGATTCCCTATTCACTGCTATTTCGCAGTACCTCAATACGAAGGTCAACATCATTCAGTATGGACGCCGTGGTTATGTAAATCGCAAAAGCCTTCAGGAGTTTGAAAAGACGATCAAGGCATTATGGCAGAACATGCGCGACGAGCTCAATCTGACTGGGCCAGATGATCTTGTCAAGCGCGGTAAATTGCTTGCCCTTCGCTGCCTGAGAGAACGGAGAAAGATTGAAGGGTTTGAGCTTCCTGACGACTTCACGCCAGGATCCTTCCATCTGCTCGCTGATGATTTTGAAATTGGCTGGCATAACCAGTATTTGGAACTTCTAAAGGATCAGCAATGAGCGTGCTGGATCAAGGAATCGCGAACGTTCAGAATCCTGCCTACGCTGCGGCTCTCTTATCAGGTTTCGTTTACGGCTATCGGGAGAATCATCCTCTGCGAAATGGAGTTCCATTGCCGTACGTTTTTGTGGCAACACCCATGCTTTTGCAAGCCGAAATCGTCGATAGCATTCAGAGCACTCAGCTTGGACTGCGGGGGATGGTTCGCAAGCTATCTTCAAGCGAAATAGCGGGTACCGACGTCGTCCTCTCGATCTCAGAGCATGCACGAACCTACCGTTCCCTGACCACGGAAGCCTTAGCGGTAATGCTGGCGACACGAATAGTCCAGCTCCATACTCAGAAGGGGTGGGTGGTTCCAGTCGGACGCCAGTTGGAAGCCCGCGGAGAACTTCCGTCGGAATATGGCTCTGCCGTGAAACTGGGCAAGTGGTTCTCTGAATTGACCGCGTTCGAGATCGTGAGCATATTGAAGGTGGTTTTCTGATGCTGACACAGATTAAGCGGGTAATCCTCTGGCCTAAAGACCGAAACCACGAGCGGCGGGAAGTGTTCTTTGAAACAGGGATGGTAAATGTCATTACGGGTGCTTCTCAGACCGGTAAGTCCGCGATCGTACCCATCATTGATTACTGTCTCGGTTCTGGCCGCTGCGCCATTCCCGTAAATGCCATTCGAGATAGTACCGCGTGGTTTGGCGTTCTACTCGAAACCCCGCGAGGTGAATTGCTCGTGGCTCGACGAGAGCCCGGTGACCTGCAATCTACGGGAGACATGTTTATCGCGGAGGGAAGCACGGTTGAGCTTCCCGAGTTCATCGAGGGGAAGAACACGAACGTCGATTTCGTGAAGTCTCACCTCAACGAGCTATCGGGCTTGAGCTCGCTCGATTTTGATGCGGAGGGAAGTGGCACATTCCGGTCCAGGCCTAGTTTTCGCGATCTAGCTGCGTTCAACTTCCAGCCGCAAAACATCATTGCCAATCCCGATGTCTTGTTCTTCAAGGCCGATACTGTCGAGCATCGTGAAAAGTTGCAGACGATATTTCCATATGTCCTGGGTGTCGTGACGGCTGACATTCTGGCAAAGCGCTACCGGCTTGACGAGCTCAAGCGAGAGGAAAGAAGAATTGCGCGTGAGATTGAGGCTTTGCGAGCCTCTTCCGATCGTTGGCTTGCCGATCTACAGCTCAACATCGCACGCGCGCGGGAACTCGGTTTGATCAAAGTGGATGTTCGGTCGACCATACCCCAAGCAGAGGCAATCCGTCTTTTGAGAGCTGCTGCTGCGAGCAGTGGTCAAAATCTCAACACGAGCACCGAAAGCATCAATTCGACTCTGAAGGAGCTTACCGAGCTTCGGAACGAAGAACAGGAAATCTCGTTGGAGCTCACGCGGCTGCGCCAAAGATGGTTGGAAATGTCCAATCTGCGCCGTGCCGCTACTGAGTATCGTGACGCACTACAGGTGGAAGAAGAGCGATTAGGTATATCTCGCTGGCTGTTAAGTGAGAGTCACAGCAAAAGCGATTGCCCTGTGTGCGGCTCCGATATGACTGGAACAAAGAAGCATCTTGAGCAATTGGTTCAGTCACTGGAGCAGATTGAAGGAGCGCGGAATTCCTTCCGCACACTTCCTGAGACTTTCGATCGTGAATATGCGAGGGTCCGTTCGCGCATCACGAAACAAAGCCAAGCGCTAAGTAACATTCAGTATCGCATTCACGGGTTGCAGACCAGGTCGGAAGAAGGGCGCCGCGCACGTTACACGGAAGTGAGCGCAACCAAGTTCACTGGAAGGTTGGAGGCAGATCTTGCGCTGTTCGATCGCCTGAACCAAGACGAAGAAATCCTGAAACGGCGGGAAGCACTTGCGATCGAGATACAGAAGCTAACAGCCGAGGTCGATGAACGGGCACTTCGGGAAAAGGAGCGACGCGCTCTTGGAATTCTGACCTCGCTTATGGGCAAGTTGTTGCCAGATCTCGGAGTCGAGCGTCCTGGCGATCCGGTGTCGCTCTCGCTGGTGGAGCTGACGCTTCGCGTTAAGAACCTCAATCGGGAAGACTCCTTATGGGAAATTGGAAGCGGCTCAAATTGGCTCGCTTACCACCTCGCGAATATTCTTGCGCTTCACGAGTACTTCCTCGCTCAGGCTACCTCGCCCGTTCCAACATTTCTAGTGCTTGACCAGCCGAGCCAGGTGTACTTCCCAACAAAGCTGTCCGCACGGCCTACTGAAATCAACATGGACCCTCAGCTTGCCGATGACGACGCACGGCGGGTGCGCGCCATCTTTCAAGTTTTTGCGCAAGTCTGCGACAGCACTGGCAATATGCTCCAGATTATCGTGCTAGATCATGCTGGGGAATCTGTTTGGGGCGAGATACCTTCAGTGCATCTGGTCGAGGAGTGGAGAGACGGCAGAAAGCTTATCCCCCCCGACTGGCTAACGCACTGAAGTTCGGACCGCGGAATCGACCTTTGATGGAACGACAAACGCCGGAAGGTAATAGTCGGTAGCTGACTTTTCGGGGGATTGTTGACAGCACGCAGCGAACGTCCATGCCTCCCAACACGGCATGAGATGATGATTTGAAGCTTGCACGGGATCTTGATTGGTAACGGGATGTCGCCCAGTGTTCGATAATGGATTCGGGATGATCCTCGATTCGGGGTAATAGGGCAACGCGCTCAGCTCGTGTCCAATTCGCCAGTACTCTGTCCGTCTGATTGCCATCCCTGAGAGCCTACTGAAACTGGGCGCCGACCTATTCTCGTCCATCCGACGGATCGCGATTCGAAGGCCGCAGACTGTATCTAAACTGATTTTTGCGCTAAACTTTCTCATGAAAGACAGTCACACGAAGGAATTTCAAACCAGCGGTGTTTTTTCTTCCTGACCCGACGAGGGATTTCACAAGAAGGAGAAATCGTCCATGGCAAACGATTCCAACCTCTCACGCCCCAGATTATTGCATTTCCATATGTGCGTACATTGCGGCAGCACATTCCGCAGAGAGAAATATGAAGGCCGCGCGCTCACCTCGGGAATCTTTTCTTGCCCGAAGTGCGGGCTTGAAGGGCCACTGAATGTAGCGATACGAGAGGTCGAAGCAGACGACCATTCATCCACCTAACGGCAGGGGCCCCTGAAGGACATGGGAAACGCTGCTCAACTTTCGACCAGCAGCACGAACAAACTCACTGACCAGCCGTGACCTGTCATCCGTTCTCGTGGCAAGTTTGGTAACGAGCCTCAGTCGTTCATCGATAAGTGGCCGCATCGTGATCTCATCGCGCGCAATCCGCCACGCCCCAGTGCGAGTTAAAAACGCGACCCCTTTGTGAGCCAAAACCAGTTCCGATGCCTCCTCGGCTGTCATGACATAGTGCGCATCAGAAGCGACGATCCCTTTCTCTGAAGTTGTCAGTTGAATCAACTCGTACAGATGAGGATTCGCGTGCTGCGCGGGCAAAATCCAATTGCGCGCGCTCAGATCCTGTAGATGAAGTTCTCCATGGTACGCAAGGGGATCGTCTATAGACAGGGCAATATAGATCGGATGTTCAGCGACCGTCAGAAGACTGAGTTTGAGCACATCGGGAATAGCGGTAATCAACGCCATGCTCAAATCCCCTGCAATGACTTGGCGGGCCAGTTCGTGCGAATGATTGCTCCACAGCTTTATCCGAAGGCCGGGAAACAGTGGCAGCCGAATCGACAGGAGAGTCGTGACCAGATAGGGATCGGTGTAGGCTGACTTCCCAACATTGAGGATCTCGTCGGCTCCGCGGAAAACCGCCGTCGCATTCAAAACTGCGTGTTCAGCGTGCAGAACTGCCTCGCGCGCCTCTTCCACGAAGTGACGGCCGGCATCAGTCAATTCGACGAGCTGATGATTGCGCTCGAAGAGCCGGAAACCGAGTTGGCTCTCCAACTCAAGAATCCGTTTGCTGAGAGTCGATTGGTCGATTCGCAGCCGTTCGGCAGCCCTCGAGAAGTTCAAGTCTTCAGACAATGCAATTGCCGCTTGCAGTAATCGGATCTCTGGAAGCACCATAGCAATCCTCCGAGGCGGGGACCCAAGGCAGGACAGCAAACACAAGAAAAACAAATTGACCGCAGCATTGCTGCAAGGCAACCCTTGATATAAATTCGATGCTCTTGACGAAGATGCAGTTGCACAAGTATTGATGCAGAAAAAATACGCGTTATTCCCAAATGGAATAACGCTCTCCCTGATTTTCATTGGACGCATTCACGCGGCCATACCCATGATAGGAAATATTTTGGCGTCCCTTCCAGGCAGATCGATCGGACTCAAAACCCAAACTGTCAGTCACCGTGCGGAATCGCCGGCATGGAGAAACTAATGGCACATCATCTTCTCGATGCGGATGAAGCAGCGCAAGTTCTCAAGATGGACAGCCGAACGCTGGTTCGCTGGGCGCGGTTGGGGCATGTTCCAGCGCACCCTATGGGGGAAGGAAAGCGCAAGCTCTGGCGATTTCTTGAACATGAGCTACTAGAGTGGCTGGAGGCGCGAAAACCGGATAAAAAGATCCCCTTGGCAAGTACCATAGAAGTAGCCATCAGTGCTCATGCAAGGAGATCAGCATGAGTCGTTTACAACAAGGAAGCCTCTTGAGACTGAAGCGCAAAGCCGGTCCGGACGTGTGGGTGTTTCGCTGGTATGACGAAACCGACGGAACACGCACGTACCGGAAACGAACCATCGGTTCGGTGATCCGTTTTCCGCATCAACAAGATGCAGAAAAGGCTGTAGAAGCGCTTCGCAACAATATCAACTCTGAGTTCAGAGTGCCTGAAACGGTCTCTGAACTCGTCACCCACTACCGCGAGCACGAGCTGACCGGGGAGAAGAAAGCCTACGCCACCATCGAGGCAAACTCTCTTTACCTTGCAAACCATATTCTTCCCAAGTGGGGGACTGTGTGTTTGCAGGATGTTCGCACCGTGGACGTGGAATTGTGGCTAAACTCTCTCAGGTTTGCTCCGGGAACCAGGAGCAAGATACGCAACATCATGTCGGCAGTCTTCAATCACGCCATCCGGCAGGAGTGGATGGATCGGAACCCGATCACGAAGGTCAGGACTTCAGCCAAACGGCTGCGGGAACCCGACGTGCTCTCGCCGGTCGAGCTTGCATCTCTTCTAGCCCAGTTGGACCTTAGGGAACGTGCCATGGTGATATTGGCAGGGAGCACCGGTCTGCGGAGATCAGAGCTTGTCGCGCTGACATGGTGCGATATTGATCTCGAACTTATGCAGGTCAATGTCCGTCGCTCCTGCGTGCGCAATCACTTCGGAGACACCAAAACCGAGGCGAGCCGCAAGCCCGTCCCCTTGCATCCATCTGTCATCGAATGCCTCGAAGTTTGGCGCAAGGAGTCGCAATACAACAGCGATGACGACTTTCTTTTTCCTTCGATTCGCCTTGGAGGCAAACAACCGCTGTCGCCGGATACGCTGCTGAAGAAAGTCATCCGCCCTGCATTGTTGCGGGCCGGAATCAAGGACAAGACAATCGGGTGGCATAGTTTTCGCCATTCGCTTGCCACGAATCTGCGGGCAGCGGGAGTGGATCTCAAGACGGCGCAGGAACTTCTGCGCCATGCAAATTCGCGGATCACGCTCGATATTTACACACGAGCCATTTCCGCAACGAAGCGGGAGGCGAACAATCGGGTCATGGAAATGGTATTTGAGGCAGGGAAGAAGGCGCTTTCAGCACCCTCATTGGCACCCTCGCGGGGTGCTGAGCAGAAAAAGAAAAAAGGTGCGGATCGCTCCAGCACCCTTGTCGGCACCCTCAAAGGTGCCTATTGATCTTGCCACATGCCATAAACCCTTGATTCTTTAAGGAGTTTATGGCGGGGACGACGAGACTCGAACTCGCGACCTCTGCCGTGACAGGGCAGCGCTCTAACCAACTGAGCTACGTCCCCACATGAAGCCTGAAACCCGGAAGCAACCTTCGCCAAACGCGCCATTTCCCCTCTTTCGGGGGCTCGCCCATCCGGCTGGCTCGCTTCTTTCCGCCGTTTTCCTACCCTTGCGGACAGGAACCGGCTGAGCTTCACCAACATCAATGAGTGTATCAGAAAGGACGCCCATTGCGGGAGCGCCACCCCAAGGAACTGAGCCCGACCGGATCCCGGAGACGAGAAGAAGCGCCGCAGCCAGGCCCTCCTGCCCCGCCTTGGCCCTACCCCTGAAAGACAGCGCGGCTGCCTCGCCCGGTGGACACATAGCCCATATCCGCTGAAATTCCCCGCACGCACTGCAGCAGGTGGTTGGCAATCAGCGGCAGCTTCTGCGCCGTCACGCGAAACGACGGCCCCGATACGCTCACCGCCGCTACCGGTTGTCGCTGCGCGTCCAGAACCGGCACGGCGATGCAGCGCAGGCCATCCTCCAGTTCCTCGTCGTCCACCGCATAGCCGCGGCGCCGTGTCTTGTCGATTTCCGCTCGCAGGGCTTCGGCCGTGGCAATAGTGCGGTTCGTAAAGCGCTCGTAACGAATGCGGCGCAGGATCTCCGCAATCCGCTCCTCAGGAAGAAAGGCCAGAATCGCTTTGCCCACCGAGGTGCAATGCACCGGGTTGCTGGCTCCGATGCGCGTGATCATGCGCACCGTGCGGCTGGGCTCGATCTTGTCCATGTAAATCACGTGCGTGCCTTCCAGGACGCACAAATGAGCCGTCTCCTCGGTCTCCGACACCAGCCTGCGCAGGTGCGGCCGCGCGCGGTCGCGCAGGTCAAACTGATCGATGGCGCGGTTGCCCAGATCAAACAGCTTCAGACCCAGACGAAACTTGCCGCTCGTCGTCCGCTCCACCATCCGGTGCTTCTCCAGAACCATCAGGAAGCGGTGTGCTGTGCTCTTGTGCAGTTGCAGCGACGACGCAACCTGCGCCAGCCCCAGCGCCGTGTCGCTCTCCCCAAGCAGGTACAGAATGGCAAATGCCCGGTCCAGGGCCTGAACCTTGTAGGTACCTTGCGGGGCCGCGTCTCGCATTATGGTTCTCCGTTTCGCCAGAAAGCTCACTCTTCAGTTTCTTGGGATTGGGACAGCATGTCAAGCGCGGTTCTATCATCCCTTTTGTGCCGAATTGGAAACGGGCTCCCCACGGCAGAAACGCGCGTCCGGTTGTCATCTGAATCCCGCCAGCTGCCGGGAATTCACTGCTCCAAAGGCGATTCGTCAGCTGCGGCTGAATGCGCATCCGCCCCCTAACTTCAAACGCCCGTGAAGCTTCCGCCTGCTGCGGCATCCCTGTCCGGAGCCGGACGCCAGAACGTTGACCTCGGAATATCATCACGAAGCCTTGACACAAGTTACTCAAATGCCGATAGGCTGATTAAGTGATTCTTGGGTTTCCGGGATTCCGCCGGCGGAAATCGCTGTCGAGATCCTCCCGTCTGGACAGCGGCGCGCAGCGGCCAGGCTCTTCTTGCAACCGCACCCCCTTTTTCAGCCGGGCACAGATGATCGATCAGGACGGCTAGGCTCGAAGCCGGCGGCTTCGAGGACAACGTGAATCGTCTGCCTCTTCCGCAAGGCTGGTCGCTAGCGGCTGATGGCACATGCATCAACTCGCGGCAGTGTACCATTTAGTTGGGAGCAGCCATTCTGCCATGTCATCCTCCGCCCAGATTCCCGATTCCCTTTCCCTCGGCGCAGGTTCTTTGTCCATTGCGGTCATCAGCCCGGACGAGCAGCGCCGTAACGCAGCGATAAGCGCCCTGGGTGAATGTCAGGGCGCCCAGATCCAGGAGTTCTATTCGTTTCCCTCCAACCCCGACGATGTTCCGCGCATGCTGGGGCACAATTTCAACGCCGTAATCGTTGACCTGGACAGCAATCCCGATCGCGCGCTCGAACTCGTAGAGGCAATCAGTGTTCACGGCCTCGGCACCGCGATGGTCTACTCGGCGCAGACTGATCCGGATTTGTTGCTCAGCTGCATGCGTGCCGGCGCGCGCGAGTTTTTCACTTTGCCCTTCGCTCCCGGCGCGATGGTGGAGGCGCTGGTTCGCGCCTCGGCCCTTCATTCCGTGGAGCGCCCGCCCAGGAAGGCTGACGGCAGGCTGCTTGTGTTCCTCAGCGCCAAAGGCGGTTCAGGGGTCACTACCCTGGCCTGCAATTATGCGGTGTCGCTGGCCGAGGAGTCCGGACAAAGAACAATTTTGATCGATCTCAATCTCCCGCTAGGCGACGCCGCAATCGACCTGGGAATCAAGTCTCGCTACTCGACCTTGAACGCGCTTGAGAATTTCAGCCGCCTCGACTCGAGTTTTCTTGCCACCATGCTGGTAAAGCATAGCTCCGGGCTATTCGTGCTTGCGGCGCCCAGTGAACTGACCACCGTGCAGGTCTCCGACGACGCCATCGACAAGCTGTTGGAAGTCGCCGCGCAGGAATTCGATTATGTGGTCGTGGATGCCGGATCGAGACTCGAACTGCAACATACGCGCCTCTTCGACGAATCCGCCTATATCTATATGGTCACCCAGATCGGCGTTCCCGAGCTGCGCAATTCAAATCGCCTCATTTCCAAGCTCTCCACTGCCGGCAGCCCAAGATTCTCCATCGTGATCAACAGATTCGACCCTCGCAGCCAGGAAATCGGGGAGGAGGATATTAAAAGAGCTCTCCTTAGGCCGGCCGAGTGGAAGGTTCCCAACAACTACGCTGCCGTGCGCCGGATGCAGAACACGGCTGTCCCGCTCACCGAAGAAGACACCGAAATTTCACGGGCGATCCGTCAGATGACAAGAGCCATAAGCGGCCAGCCCGCCGTTCCGGAAAAGAAGAAGGGATTCAGCTTCTTCCGGTGATTTGGAGAGGTTCATCGGCATGTTCAGAAATCTTCAGGCCATCTCGCCTGCCGCCAGCGAAATCTCCCCGATCCGGGAGATTCCCCCTTTTCTCCGGATTCCGGACTGTGCTCGAGCCCGATCGAGCGCAATCCGCCACGAAAACCTCTGCGCAACACCCGTTCTCACACCCGGTTTGGATAGAATGGTTTGCAGAGAGGGCGAAGATGATGCCGCGGGAAGTACCGTCACCGCGGATAGCTTCCGGAAAGTTTGCCCGATGAGCAAGCGGGAACTGCTTCTCGGCCGGACAGCACAGGGAATGCCCTTGGCGGAATTGCTCGCGCCTGTGGAAGCGCGGCACGCGCCGCTTCCAGGACTCATGCAGGTGTGCATGGCGTCCAGATGGCAGCGCCTGAGGTGCGGGATATGAACAGCGGCCCTACCAATGCCAGAGTAATGGACATCGTTGAAAACCCCTCCCTTGGCGCGGGCGTCTTGTCTGTTGCCGTCATCAGCCCGGACCCGCAGCGCCGCAACGCGGCAACAACGGCCTTGGGCGAATGCCTCAATAGCCACATTCGGGAATTTTCTTCTTATCCTTCGGGCCTCGACGAGGCGCCGTGGACGCTGAATCGCGACTTTGACGCTGTCATTGTCGACCTCGACAGCGACCCCGATCGAGCTCTCGATCTGGTCAAGCGCATTTCTACCAATGGCTTGGCAACTGTCATGGTCTATTCGGCAAAGTCCGATCCCGATCGGATGCTCAAATGCTTGCGCGCGGGCGCTCGCGAGTTTTTCACTTTGCCATTCAAGCCGGGCGTCGTGGTTGAGGCTATGGTTCGTGCATCCTCCCTTCGTTCGGCGGACCGCCCTGCCAAGAAGCAGGACGGCAAGTTGCTTGTCTTTCTCACCGCCAAAGGCGGTTCCGGTGTCACCACCCTGGCCTGCAACTTCGCTGTCTCGCTGGCCCAGGAGTCACGGCAAAAGACCCTTCTGATCGATCTCGGCCTCCCGCTCGGAGGCGTGGCGCTCAACCTCGGAATCGCCGCGGAACACTCCATTGTCGATGCGCTTCAGGATCTCGAACGGCTTGACGCGGATTTCCTCGCCACCATGCTGGAGCACCATGGCTCCGGATTGTCTGTCCTCGCGGCGCCCAGTGAAATGGCGTCCGTACAGCTCTCCGATGAGGCCATCAACAAGCTGCTGGAAGTGGCCCGCCAGCACTTCGATTACGTCATCGTTGATGCCGGATCGAAGCTCGACCTGCAGCATACGCATCTCTTCGATGAATCCGCCACCATCTTTCTGGTCATGCAGGTCGGCCTGGCCGACTTGCGCAACTCCAATCGCCTGATTTCCATGCTCTCCGCTGCCGGTGGGCCCAGGGTCGAAATCGTCATCAATCGTTACGATCCCCAGTCCCAGGAGATCGCCGAAGAGCATATTACGAAGGCACTCACCAGGCCGGCCAGGTGGAAGATTCCCAACGACTACGCCGCTGTGCGGCGGATGCAGAGCACAGCTACGCCGCTCATGCAGGAAGCCTCGGAGATCTCCCGCGCCATCCGGCAAATGGCCCAATCCTTCTGCGCCCATCCGTCCGCCCCGGACCAGGATTCATAAGAGCCACGGGCCCCATCTCCTTCCGCCACGGTTTTCCCCGCCGTTTCTGTCTTTCCGACCGGCCCCGAAAGCCTCGCCTCGCACCTATTGCGATATGATTGCGTCTATAAGGTGAGCGGTCTGCCTACCCATGGGGCCGCCACGGTGGTGTGCGTGTCTCGATTCTTTCAGCGAATTGTCTTCGTTCTTTCCACGGCGATCTTTGCCGCCCTTGGCCTCGGCTTCCTCATGGGCGAGTTCGGGCTCTTCGGCGTTCATGCCGGCGGGCAGCAGAATGGCGCTTACCGCCAGATGAGCGTCTTCGCCGAGGTGCTCAAGAAGATCCAGACCGACTACGTCACCGAGCCCAACATCAATGACGTGACCACCGGCGCGCTGCACGGCCTCCTTGATGCCCTCGACGCCGACTCCAGCTACCTGGCCCCGGCCGAGTACAAGATATTCAAGGAGCGTCCCGCTGCGGGCGTAGCCCAGGTCGGCATCACCGTCTCCAAGCGCTTTGGCTACGCCGTCATCGTCAGCGTGCTGCCCGGTTCGCCTGCCGACAAGGAGCATCTGGCCGACGGCGACGTCATCGAATCCATCGGCGACCATTCCACGCGCGAAATGTCCCTGGCCGTCATCCGCATGGTGCTGGAAGGCAAGCCGGGAACCCCGGTAACCCTCTCCGTCGTGCGCCCGATGAAGGCCGACCCCGACAAGCTGACCCTGACCCGCTCCATCCCTGCCGTGCCCCCGCTCGCTGAACAGCAGTACGAAGGCGCGACCATTCTCTATCTGAAGCCCGGCGCTCTGACCGCCTCCCGCGTGGACGAGATCGCCGCAAAACTTAATGCCGAGGGCCGCGGTCGCAAGGTGCTCCTCGACCTGCGCGATTCCTCCGGCGGCGATGCCGAGCAGGGGTTGCGCCTGGCCAATTTCTTCATCAAACAAGGCACGCTGGCCACGCTTGAAGGCCAGAAGTTTCCCCGCCAGACCTTCTCCGCCGATTCGGCAACCTTCCTGACCGCCGCGCCCCTGGCCGTGCTCGTGAATCGTGGCACCTATGGCCCGGCCGAGTTGACGGCCGCCGCCATCGAAGACGCCAAACGCGGCGACGTGGTCGGCGAGCGGACCTTCGGCGAAGGCTCGGTCCAGAAGACCATCGAACTGCCCGACGGCTCTGCCCTCCTGCTGACTGTGGCCAAGTACCAGACCCCGGACGGCAAGAAGATTCAGGATGAGGCCGTCACCCCCTCCGTGCTGGTGGGCGCGACCCTCAACGAGGAAGAAGAAGAGGAAGCTCCCCCCGCCAAGGGCGACGAGCCCCTCGCCAGGGCGCTCGAACTGCTGAAGGCCCAAAAATAGCTGATTGGGCCTGAAGGGTCATTCCCATGCGTACCGCTCTTGCACTGAGTGGTACGCGTGAACCGGCTTCGGCCTGCGCTGGCGCCGCTCCCGTGCTAGCCTTGGGCTAAAGCACTTCTCCACTTCGTGCGAGAGAAATGCCGCTGAGGTCTGACCCGTTTTGGCTGTTACTCCCATCCAGCCCCCCGAATTCCGCGACTACGCCCAGCCTCGCGGGCTCCAGGCCCAACAGGCGCCTCTGCGCCGTCACCGCAAGCTGGTCGGCAAGGTCGCCCTTACCGCGCTCGTCATTCTGGCTGTGATTACCGGCTCGCTGGCCGGCCTCACCCTGGTCTACTCCGTCGACCTGCCCCAGATTCACGACCTCGAGCGCTACCGGCCCTCCACCACCACCGAACTCTACGATCAGAAGGGCCGCATCATCGGCTCCTTCGCTCTCGAGCGCCGCGAAGTGGTCAACTACAACGACTTCGCCCCGGTCCTGCGCCAGGCCGTCATCTCCATTGAAGACAAGAGCTTCGAGTCCCATTGGGGCATCAACGTCTTTCGCGTCGGTGGAGCCCTTTGGCACGACCTGCGCAGCCACGGACGCGCCCAGGGCGCATCCACGCTGACCATGCAGTTGGCGCGCGACCTGTTTCTCTCTCCCGAGCGCACCGCCTCCCGCAAGCTCCAGGAGGCATACCTCGCCATCCAGATCGAGCGCGCCTTCACCAAGGAGCAGATCTTCACCCTCTACGGCAACCAGATCTACCTCGGCCACGGAATGTACGGCTTCGAGGCCGCTTCGCAGTTTTACTTCAGCAAGCACGCCAGAGACCTCAACCTGACCGAAGCGGCCCTGCTGGCCGGCTTGCCCAAGGGGCCGTCGGCCTTTTCGCCGCTGCTCAATCCGGAGAAGGCTCTGCGCCGGCGCAACCTAGTGCTGACCGAGATGGAGTCCGACCGGCTCATCTCCCATGCTCAGGCCGAGCAGGCCCGCAGCACGCCGCTCGGTCTGCACCTCGCCCAGCCGGAGTCGTCGGTTGCCCCCTGGTTTCAGGAGGAGGTGCGCCGCGAGCTTGAAAAGCGCTTCGGCACCGAGCAGGTTCACGAGGCGGGCCTGAAGATTCAGACCACCCTCGATCTGGACCTGCAGCAGGCAGCCAATCACGCCGTGCTCGATGGCCTGGCTACTTACGAGCGGCGGCGCGGATGGGTAGGGAATCTGGAAAATGTGCTCTCCAGCGGCAGCATCGCCGCCGATTGGGAGCACCCCGACTGGGCCACCAAAACAGGCCCCGGCGACTACGTTCATGCCCTCGTCACCCGCGTGCTGCCGATGGAAATTCACGCCCGAGTGGGCAAGAATGATGTCGTGCTTCTCACCGACGACTGGAAGTGGACCGGCCAGGCCGACGGCACCGCCCTCGTCAAGCCCGGCGACATCATCTACGTGCACCTCGCCGACGCCATGCTGGGCACGGCCCGCCGCGCCTCGCTTGAGCAGGACTCCGGCGCTCAGGCCTCCTTGATGGCCATCGACAACACCACCGGCGACGTGCTGGCCATGGTCGGCGGCCGCGACTACGCGCTTTCGCAGTTCAATCGCGCCACGCAGTCCGAGCGCCAGACCGGCTCCAGCTTCAAGATTTACGACTACGCCGCGGCCATCGAGGACGGCGCCAAGCCCAGCGACATCGTCGTCGACGGCCCGGTCAGCTTCGGCGGCTACACTCCGCACAACTACGAGAACGATTACCGGGGCGCGATGACCCTGACCAACGCCTTTGCCGAATCGCGCAACATTCCCGCCCTCAAGCTGGCCGCCCACGTGGGCATTCACAAGGTCATCGACCTTACCCACCGCTTCGGCGTCACCTCGTACATTCCGCCCTATCTGCCCATCGCGGTCGGAGCGGTCGAAATCACGCTCGAAGAGCAGGTGGCCAGCTACTCCGTCTTTCCCAACGACGGCTTGCGCGTCACTCCAAGGCTTGTTCGCAAGGTGGAGAACGCCGACGGCCTCACGCTTTGGGAAGAGCCGCCCGCGGTCAATGAGGTTATCAGCCAGCAGACGGCGCGCTCGATGATGACCATGCTCCAGGCCGTCACCCAGCACGGCACCGGCGCGGCCGCTTCGCAGCTCAAGCATCCCTTCGGCGGCAAGACCGGCACCACCAGCGACTACACCGACGCCTGGTTCCTGGGCTTTTCGCCCTCGGTCACCTGCGGCGTCTGGGTCGGCTACGACAGCCGCGAGTCGCTGGGCGACAAGGAAACCGGCGCTCGCGCCGCCCTGCCCATCTGGATGAACGTCATGCGCGTCGCCATCAACGGCAAGGATAACGAGAAGTTCCTCACCGACCAGAGCGACAATGCCCCAGCGCAGGCCGCCAGTCCCTCCGCGTCCCCCGCCGCAAAACCTGGCGCGACCACCGCCGCAAGGTCCAATGCGCCTGCCCCGCCGCGCACAACTCCGCAGCCGCCCGGCCCCGCTCCGAAGCCTCCAGCGCCATCGGCGGTAAAGCGACCAACACCTCCACCCGCAAGCGCTCCCGCAGCCAAGCCGCAGGTCAAGCCCGCCCTGCCTTCGCAGCGCGCTCCCGCCAATCCCGTTGGCGCCGTCAAGCCCGCCCTGAATCCCGTGCGCAATCCATAAAGCCCTGTCGTCCTGCTGAGGTTCTTCCCGCCGGGAAGGACCGAAAATCACCCGGACGGAGCGCAGCGCAATCCTGGCAAGATTGTTCTACCATCGACATATCGAATCCTTCATGCCTGTCGATTCTGCATTGCCGGCCTGCCCTGTTACCTCGGGCGACATCAACATCTATCACGCGCGCGTGATTGCCGATCAGCAAATCACGTTTGTGCTCCACTTCTCATCCCTCCTTGACCTGGACCGTCTCAATCGCGCCTTCGCGCTTCTTGTGCGAACATTTCCGATTCTCTCTTCCGTCATTCGCGTCAAAGCATTTCGATTCCGGCGAGAGCAGGTTCCGGATTACTGCCCGGAAGCGAAGCTGGCGGAGGGCAATGAGCCGGTCTCTGAAGTGATCGAGCGTTTCACAGGCACTGCGTGCGACCCCGAGCGCGAGCCGTCGCTCAAGCTGCTCCTGATCCGCCGTTCCGGCCGCGACACTCTCTGCTTCAAGATCGATCATGTGGCAACCGACGCCTCTGGCCTCAAATTTCTGCTCTATGCGCTCGCGTCTGCCTATGCGAAGGGAAATATCGATCCCGTCTTCAATCCGAACCGGGGGGACGGACAGATCTTCCGTAGATTCTCGCTATTCGCTCTTCTGAACGCGGCGCGGAGAGCAAAACTTCCCCGGCCCGGTCAGGGATTGATTACAGGCCCCTTTGATGCGCAGCCAACCTTTATCGAGCAGCTTCGCCTTGAGCACGGCGAGCAGGAGCGCCTCCGCGCGGCGGCGAAACAGGCCGGCGCCACCCTCAACGACGTTCTGCTGGCGGCACTCTACCGCGCCGTCTGGCAGCTGCGGCAGGCGGATCAGGCAGGCGCTTTTCCGGTGATGGTGCCGGTGGATATGCGCCGCTACCTGCCGAAACATCGGCAAGCGGTCGTCGCGAACCTCTCCAGCGCCGTCTATCCCTCTCTCGCGCCTGTCTCGGGAGAAAGCCTACCGGACACACTGGCGCGCGTCACGGCCATCATGCAGGGCTTCAAGCGGAAGAGCTTCGGATTGCCGGCCTTGATCCTGATGAAGCTCGGCGCCATGCGTGGAGGCCGCATGATGCAGTCCAGGTACCAGCTCGCCGCTTCGCGCCAATCGCGGTTCATCTGCCTGAGCAATTTTGGCGTTATTGACAAGGCCCTGTGCAATTTTGGAGCGCCTCTGAGCCAGGCCTACGGCGTCGGGCCGGTTCAGTACGCCCCTGGCTTGCTTCTTGCAGTGTCCGCCTTTGACAGCACTCTGCACCTGACCGTTCAGGGAAATGATGCCGAGCGATTCCAGCCTTTCGTTCACAACTTTCTCAACTCGATCGTGAGCGAACTGGCTCGATGGCAATAGAACGAGCAAGCCTTATTTCGCCAGCCGAAAATACCGCTGCGCCTTGGCCACATCCTTGAAGATCTGCGCCTTCAGCGCTTCCGGCGAGGGCCATTCGACTTCGCCGCGCAGGCGGAGCAGAAATTCCAGCGCGATCGGCGTCTGCGCGTCTACTTCCATCGGCTCGAAGTCCAGAATGTGCGACTCCACCGCGAACGACGCCTCGCCGAAGGTGGGCCGGTTGCCGACGTTGGTCACCGACTGGAAGCTGCGCCCGTTCACCTTCAGCCGCGTGACGTACACGCCGAAGGCGGGCAGCAGCCCCTCGTAGGCCGCCAGGTTCACCGTGGGAACCAGAAGCCGCGTGCCGATGCCGCGCCCTTTGGCCTGCGTGGAGCGCACCTGGAACGGGCGGCCCAGCATCCAGCGCGCGCGCGTCATATCGCCCGCCGTCACCAGTTCGCGGATGGCCGAGCTGGAAACCTCCAGGCCAGATGCCCTGTTGCGAACGCGCACCGGCGAGTGCACCTCGAGGTCAAAGCCGAACTCCGCGCCCAGCGCCCTGAGTTCCGCCACTCCGGCCTCGGCGCGATGGCCGAAGCGGAAGTTTCCGCCCTCATGCAGGCCGCAAACGCCCAGCGCGTCCACCAGAATCCGGCGCACGAACTCCCGCGCCGGCAGGCTGGCCAGCGCCGCGTCGAAGGGCAGCACCAGCACCGCGTCGATCCCTGTGAAGCTCAGCAGGCGCAGCCGCTCGTCAATCGGCGTCAGCAGCCGCGAGGCCTGCGCGGGGTGCAGAAACTGCTCCGGGTGCGGATCGAAGGTGATGGCCACGGCCCGCGCGCTCCGCAACCGCGCCTCGCTGGCCACGGCCGAAAGAATCTCCTGGTGGCCCAGATGCACGCCGTCGAAGTTGCCGATCGCGGCCACGCTGGGGCCAAAGCCGGCCGGAATCTCCGCGACCGAGCGGAAGATGGAAATCTCGCGGGAAACAGGAATCACGCGGCTGTCGCTCATTGATTGGCAATCCCCAGGTCTATGGGAATGCTGAGGCCGTCATAGGCCAGGCGGACGCCGTCGGGCAGGCTGCGATTGGTTTCCTCGTGCCCCAGGTCGTGGCAGATGTGCGTGAACCATGTGTGGCGCGCGCCGATGCGCCCGGCCCATTCCACGGCCTGCTCCAGGGTGGCGTGCGTGGGGTGCGGCTTGCGGCGCAGCGCCGACAGAATCAGGTGGTCCAGTCCTTCCAGCAACGCAAAACTCGCCTCGGGGATGCCGCTCACGTCGGTCAGATAGGCTGTGCCGCCAAAGCGATAGCCAACAATCTTCATCTGCCCGTGCATGACCGGCACGCGCAGGAATTCCACGCCATGAACGGTGGCGCGCTCCTCCATCGGATGCAGTTCGACCCTCGCCCGGTTGGCATAGGTGGAGTTCGGCGAAAAGGTGTAGTCGAAAATCCGCTCCAGCGCGGCCGCAGCCTTCAATGTGGCGTAGAGCGGGATGGGGCCGCCTTCGCGAAAGACCGTGAAGCTGAGCGGCCGCAAATCGTCCAGGCCCATGATGTGGTCGGCGTGGGAGTGCGTATAGAAAACCGCGTCCACGCGCGTCAAACTGTTGCGCAGCGCCTGTTCACGGAAGTCCGGGCCGGTGTCGATGACCACCACGCGCTCGCGCCCGTCCTCGGCCGGCTCGCGCCAGCGCAGCAGCACCGAGGGCCTGAGCCGCCGGTCGCGCGGGTCCTCTGAGGTGCAAACCGCGCAGCTGCACCCCAGCGTCGGAACCCCCGTCGAGGTCCCCGTCCCCAGAAATGTCAGCAGTCCTTCCATGAACTCCTTGTAAGCTGCTGGTGAACAGCACGCAATGAATATTATGGTTCCCCGCCCTCTTCACCAACAGCGTAAAAAGAATGGCGTACGAAGGAACCTCTGAATAAGTCAATGTTTTGAAGCGTACGGGCTTTAGCCCCTGAGGCAATGCTGGGATTTTCCAGGCAACTTATTCAGAGCTTCCCTAAGCATTGGCGCAAAACCCGTCCGGCCCATTCCCCTCGCCGCCCCTGGTCTCTGATCTCTGACCCCTGTTCCTACTGCTTTTCCTGCGGCGGTACCGGCGGAACGGCGTGCAGGCTGATCATGTTGGTTAACTCCAGGAAGGCCATCCGCGCCTCGAACAGCGCCGATTGAATGGTGTTGTCCTCGGCCGCGGTCAGGTTGCCGTGGGTCTTCTCTTCCAGCAGCGCCAGCATGTCGATGGTCGCTTTCGCGCCCATGATATCCACGCGTGGCTGCTGGCCCTCCGGTGCGCCGGCGCCCATCTGGATCAACGCGGAGACGTAGAACTGCTGCACCAGATTCTCAAACGTGACCGGCGGAGGCGCGCCGGCTGCGGGGTTCTGCGCCCGCACCAGGTCTTCCAGCCGCTGCGCCGAGGCGTCGTAGGCCACCCTCTGCGCTTCGCTCTCCTTGGCTGTGGGCACGGGAGGCAACTCGCCTTCCGCCTCCGCAGCCGGCTCATTCACCACAAGCCGCGGACCGGGCTTCGGCTCTCCTTCCGCTGCGGGAACCTGCTGTTCGGGCGCCTCGGGCGCTGGTGTCTGCTGGTTTTCCTGCTCTTCTTCCGCCTTGATCTTGCGGCGGTCAATCACTTCGAATTTCGGCTTATCGCTCATGGTTTTCCATTTCCAATTCTTCGTGTTGTCTTGTTAACTCGCTTCCAGTTCAGGCGAAGCAATCAGAATCCGCGCTCTTCCCGCCGCTGTTCCGGCCATGTACGTCAAAACCTGATCGCGCGCTTCGCTTTCCCCGCGAATCATGCCCAGCGCAAAGCTCCGTTTGCCCGAGGGCAGCGCCAACTCGGCCGCGCTCGTAATCTGTCCGGCAACCGCTCCGCCGTCCATCGTCAATTCGGTTCCAGCAGCCGGCACAGGCCCAAAAACCTCCAACTGCCGCAAATGCCGTTGAACGTTGCCGTGGGACCGTACGCGCTCCACAACCTCCTGCCCCACGTAGCAGCCTTTGTTAAAACAGAGCGCCCGCATTTGCGAAGTCTCCTGCGGCAAATCGCGCTCGGCCATGTCGATGCCGTAAGCCGGAATCCCCTCGGCAACGCGAAACGCCTCCAACGATGCCGCTCCCACCGCCGTCGCGCCAGCCTCGATCAGCGCCTGCCACAGCGCCGGAATCTCGCCCGCCTGCGCCCATAGCTCGTAATGCGAAGCAAACGCGCCGTAACTCCTCGCCACGCACAGCTCCAACCCGTTCCATGCAGCGCGCTCGCTGGTCATCTGCTTCGGCAGCGCCCGCAGGCCCAGCCGCGCCAGCACTTCCTCCGCCAGCGGCCCGGCAAGTCCCAGCGCCGTCTCGCCGCTCAACTTCCCCCCAACCACCGCGCTCGTGGGCCTCAGCTCCACATCGTCCATGATGATGAAGCGCTCCAGTTGGCTCAACAACCGTTCGTACTGATCGGCCGCAATTTCCAAATCGAAGCAGCCGTCCTCGCGCCACACATGCAGCTCGCCCAGAATGCGCCCCTGCGCGTTCAGCACGAAATTCCACGCGCCGCCGTTCGCGGCCAGATCTTTCACGGTGTTCGTCACCATGCCGCTCAACCAGCGAAGGCTGTCTTCTCCGCGCACTTCCACGCGCCGCATCCAGCCCAGGTCGTGAACTGCTGCGCCCGAGGCCAGCGCCGCTGTTTCCTTCTCTGGCGCGTCCAACTTGTGCGCAGTCATCGCGCCACGATAAGCCATCAGCTCCGTCCGCGCGCCGTCCTTGGCCAGCAAGGCTGAAAGCGGCGTGGCCGGGGCTGCTACGGACAGATCTGCGTCCATAGGGTTGTCTGCCGGCGCGGTTTGGGAGATGACCGTTTCCGTCATAACAGAGCTTTTTTGCGCCTTTGTGCGCCTGTTTTCAACAGATATAGCGCACAATCCCGCATCTTGATTATAGCCTTGAAAGAAGATGCGGCCGCTTTTGCCCCTGTGGCGGAGCCTCCGCGGGGAGAGTCAATGAGCAAGCAGCCTGGCGCAATGAAAAGTCCGTTCGCCGTTCGCCTGGAACCTGATGAGAGTCTCTCGCGCATTCATCCGGAGGGTTGCAACTTCCCTTCCGTCTGCGCCGCCCTCTGCGCCTTCTTGTGCGCGGCCATTCTGTCTCTCGCCGCCCTTGCGCCCGCCCAGCAGCCGCCCGCCGCCGCTCCCCAGGCTCAGGCCCCGCACTCCGCCAAGGCTGAAGCCCGCATCACCCCCGAGCAGGAGCGCCAGCTCTTTGCCCTCGTCGACGAGCTCATCAAGTTCTCCTCCGACGAAACCGGCCTGCCCATCAAAAGCGACGTGAAGCGCCAGATTACCTCCCGCGACGCCGTCGAAAGCTACGTGAAGTCCAAGTTCGACGAAGACCAGAGCGCCCGCCGACTGCAGCGCGACGAAATCGTGCTCAAGAAGTTCGGCCTCCTCGACCGCGACTTTGCCCTCAAGCCTTTTCTTTTGCAACTTCTCAAGGAACAGGTCGAGGCCTACTACGATTCCAAAACCAAGACCGTCTACATGCTCGACTGGGTCTCCATTGAGGAGCAGAAGCCGGTGCTTGCCCACGAGCTGACTCACGCCCTCCAGGACCAGCACTCCAACCTCGAAAAATGGGCCAGTCAGACCCCCGACGATGTCTCGCTCAACTCCGCTGGCGACACGGATCACCTGGCCAAGGATGAAATGGACACCGCGCGCGAGGCCGTCGTCGAGGGCCAGGCAACGGCCGTCATGATCGACTACATGCTCAAGCCGATGGGCATGAGCCTGGTGAAGAATCCGGAGATTATGGACACCGTCAAGGCTCAGATGGTCGGCGCTGAAAACTCGCCCGTGCTGGCGCGCGCCCCCTTGCTCCTTTCCGAGTCCATGCTCTTTCCCTATCGCGAGGGCCTCAGCTTCGAGCAGGATGTGTGGATGGATCAGGGCCGGACAGCCGCCTTTTCCGGAACGCTTGACCATCCGCCCGCATCCAGTTGGGAGATTCTCAATCCGCGCGAGTACGAAAAGCGGCACACGCCCGCCATTCCCCTGCTGCCCAACATTCATCCGCTCGTCGACAGTCTCTACAAGCCTTACGACATCGGCCAGATAGGCCAGCTCGACGTGCACATTCTCACCGAGCTCTTCGGCGGCGATCGGGCTGCCCGCAATCTGACCCCGGCCTGGAATGGCGGCCTCTACTGGGCCGGTCAGCGCCTCAGCGCAAAGACGGCCAGCGAGCAATCCAGCACAAACTCCATCGCCCTCTTCTACCTTTCCGTTTGGAAGAGCGCCGCCTCCGCGCAGTCCTTCGCCCGCCTCTACGCTGACGAACTGGGCCGCAAATACTCCGGCGTCAAGCTCGACTCGGCGGACCAGGGCGCAGCCAATCACGCCTCCGGATTCAAGGTCTTCCCGCCCCCCGCATCTTCCGAAGACGACCCGGACCACGCAGAATCCACTCCCGCTGCGCTTTCCGGCGAACAGCTCTACTCCACCAGCGAAGGCCCGGTCCTCATCACCACCCGCGGCAAGATGGTCTTCGTCACCGAAAGCTTCCCGCTTGATCTGGCCCGCAAGCTCACCGCCCTCATCCTCGACGCCCAAGGCTCCGGCGAGCTCCATCTTGCCCGCGCCGCGCAACCGCGTTTGCCGATTCTCAACTCTGGAATGCTGAAACCGCTCACCGGAGATCTGGTCGGTTTCTTCTCCAACTGCGGCATGATGAAGGCCGCGGTGGAAGCAGGAATGAAAGCCGCTTCAAAGTAGAGCTACATCCGCCTCCCACCTCCGTGCCCCATCCATTTCACGTTCTTTGTGAAATGGGTGGGAAACCACGAATCCATCTCGCCGCGATTCAGGCCGTCTCCGCCGCATCCTTGCGGACAAGATACTCATCCAGCAGCACGGCCACCAGCACCGCTGTCGGCACCGAGACCATGGCCCCCAGCACGCCTTCCAGCGCAGAGCCTATCACCAGGGCCACCAGAATCGCCAGGCTGGGCAGGCCCACGCTGTTCTTCATGATGCGCGGCGTCAGAAGGGAGTTTTCAATCTGGATATAGATCAGATAGAAGACAGCGACGCCGATCACGCGGCCCCACGAGTCGATGGCCGCAACAAACAGGGCCAGCACGATGCAGATTGCCGCGCCCAGCACGGGAATGATGTTAAACAGCCCTGTCAGCACTCCCAGCGCATACGCATAGCGGATGTGCAGGGAGAGATACACGATCGTGCTCGTAACTCCCATGATGAGCATCAGGCTGCCCTGCCCCAGCAGCCATTTGCCCATGCGTATCTCCGCCCGTTGCAGAGTCTTGTCGAGCCTCTCGCGCTGCTCGCGCGGAAAAAAGGATAGAAACCACTGGTAGGCGTGGTCCCCTTCCAGAATGAAATAAATCGTAAGGATGAAGCCCATCGTCAAGTCGAAGAGCTTACCCGCCCAGTCGCTGATGGAAAACAGAAGATAGGTCGCCGCCTGGCCAACGAAATCCTGAAGCCGGGAAATGATGTTCGCGGTGTCCAGGTGTTGCGCCAGGGGAACATTCTTCAGCTTCTCCATGAGCCCCGGCAGGCGTGTAGGCATCTCCTGGCCAAACCCGCGCAGATCGTCGAGCACCGGAGGCAAGGCGAGAAATCCGAAGGCGGTCACCGCTCCAGCCGCAACCAGCAGCAGCAGAAAAACGGCCGTGCCCTTGAACGGTTGCCAACGGCCAAGGTGAAGTTGCGAGGTGATACGCACCACCGGGTTGAGCACCACGGCAAACAGGGCGCTCACATACAGCAGCACCAGCACATCGCGAATCAGCCAGGCCACGTAGCAGGCCAAAGCCAGCGCGAAGGCAAAAAGGATGTCGCGGCGAAAGCTTCGGGGAGCATCGTTGATCTTGGTCATGCGCAGTATTCCTGTCAGTCAGAGTAACCGGCGCCAGCAATGCCCTCGGCGAATTCTACGGAACCTCTGAATAGTCCGATCTCCTGAAGGGTACGGGCTTTAGCCCCTGAGGGAATGCTGGGATTTCCGGGCAACTCACTCTGAGCTTCCTTGGCTCGCCTCCACCCAGAATAGCCCCGCAGTCGCGCCCGCGGAGAATTACCCGCATAAGTGAAAGCTCCGAGTCGACACCCTGCGGGAAATCGAGCGCCGGGAACTATGGAATTTCAATGCGGAAACAATACCGGCAATATACCCGTAGCCCACTGCCCGGTTTTCCGGTCATAGATCTCATCCCCGCCGGCGTCGTCCCAGACCGCGTATGAGATTCCCCGCCGGACGCACTGATTGGCAATGAATCCATACCACGAGACTCGCGACGCCGGATTCACTTTGGTCGAGGAGCCAAATTCCCCCAGGTACAGCGGGCAATGATGTTCCTGGGACCATTTCTCCAGCGCTTCGAAATTCGGTTCACCGGTGAGCAGATACTTCTTGTCCGCCTCCGTACCCCAAGTCTTTGTCTCGCCCGACGCGAATGACCAGGGATCGTAACTGTGGAAAGTGCACATGAGGTGGGTATCCCTCGGAACTGCCATCCGGTTGTCGCGCAGACGGCCCGCGTTGTCTCCCACTGCGGCGATCAGAACGGTGCGGGCCGGATTGGTCTTGCGGATGATTGCCAGAACCCGCGCATTCATCGCATCGGTTTCAGCATCTGTGATGGTCTGCGCGTCGGACTCGTTCAGGATTTCGAAGACCAGTTTCTTATTGGGCACATTTCTGAAGGCAAAGGCAATCTGACGCCATAAGGCATCGAAGCGCGCGGCCTGCGCATTCGGGTCCTTTTTGAACCAGTCTTCGTGGTGCGCGTTCAGAACCACGATCAGGCCGCGGGATACACCCCAGTTGACCACCTCGGTAATCCGATTCAGGAAGGCCGGGTCAATCGCATACGGTGGGGTGCTGCCCATGTGGTTGCCCCAGGTGACAGGCACCCTCACATGTCTGAAACCGGCAGCCTTAAAAGCATCGAATTCCGACTCCTGCGCAGGAAGGGGACGCCATGTGCCCTCGCCGCCGGGCGCATCGAAAACATTTCCGAGATTGATGCCAGGCCCCAGTTGCGCAACCGTCTGCGCGGAAGCGGGCGCCACTGAAAGGGCGGCCGAAACCAGGGAAATCTGGACAGACAATACCGTAATCAAAAAAGCCCGCAGGGAGCGTTCCTTGCCCATGGTCACAGTTCCTCCACAGCAGCATATTCCTGAAGATGATTCCCTCTTCGGGATCTTCGCTGCGATTCCGAGTTTATCGCAATCATGAAATGTTCAACTTGCTTCGCAGAAAGGGAAGAAGCGATTCCCCGCCCCGCCGAAGTGGCCGACTTGCTGGCGAGGAAGATGGGCCGCGGGATGTTTGTTTCTGAAGCTGAGTAAGCGGATTCAAAAAAACGGTTTGCCCCGCTCTCCATGCTTTGCGGAAACAGGCGAATCAAACACTGGCAAAAAAAGCGCCACTCCCTCGGGAGTGGCGCTTTCCTTGTTGGCCAGTGCTGTTCGCTACTCGCTTTTCGCGGGGGCCTTCTTGCGCGCCACGCGCTTCGGCTTGACCACTGCTTGCGGCGCGGGCGTGGGAACAGTCTCCGTCGCTTTGGCTTCCTCCGCGAAAGCTTCCACATTCTCCCCGCCAACCTTTTCGGCCTTCTCTTCTTCGCAGCCGCACGGAGTGGCCAATTCACGCGGAGTGACGAAACGCTCGCCATCCTTGCGCTCGCCAATCACCTGCAGGCGCAGGAAGTTCGTCGAGCCAGACCGTGTGCGCGTGCCGGCAACAATGGCGATAACCTCGTGAGGCCGGACGAAACCGCCCTCCAGAAGCCGCTTCTCGGCGCACTCCACCAGAGCTTCCATGCTGTTGACCTTCGAGCAGCGGATGGGCGTGGTGCCCCACAACATCCCGGCGCGGTTGATCGTGACTTCGACCGGGCTGAGTGCGAAAATCGGCGCCGACGGATGATACTTCGAGAGCTGCCGCGCCGTCATTCCCGACTCGGTAAACAGCGCTATGCCGCGCAGGTCCAGGTCATCGGCGGCGTGCGCCGTGGCTTCGCAGATGGTCTCGGCAATTGAGAGGCTCGCTCCGGGCCGCCTGGTTCCATACAGCTTCTGTTCGTGAATGTGCCGCTCCGCATCGACCACGATGCGAGCCATCATCGCGACGGCCTCCACCGGGTACTTGCCCACCGCCGATTCGCCGCTGAGCATCACGGCGTCTGTGCCGTCGTACACCGCGTTGGCCACATCGGAAACCTCGGCGCGCGTGGGCCGCGGGTTTTCGATCATCGACTCCAGCATCTGCGTGGCCGTGATGACTGGCTTGCGGAACTCGCTGGCGCGGCGGATGATGTGCTTCTGAATCGCGGGAACCTCTTCCGGCGGCACCTCAACGCCCAGATCGCCGCGCGCCACCATGATTCCGTCGGCAACAGCCAGAATGGCGTCCAGATGCTCGATCGCCTGCGGCTTTTCCAGCTTGGCGATGATCCAGGTTTCGCCGCCGTAGGCCGCTACCCGGTTGCGCACCAGGCGAACGTCCTCGGCCGTGCGCACAAACGAAACGGCAATCGCGTCCACGCCGTTCTTGAGCGCGAATTCCAGATCGTCGGCGTCCTTTTCCGTCAGCGAAGGAACGCGTACCGGAATGCCGGGCAGGTTGATGCCCTTGTGCTCGCCCAGCAGGCCGCCATTGATGATTTCGCAGACAACGTCGCCCTCGTCCACCTCGGAAACCCGCAGCTCGATCAACCCGTCGGAAAGCAGAATCCGCGAGCCCTGCTCCACGTTCTCCGCCAGCGTCTTGAAGGTCGTGCCCACCAACGCGGCCGTCCCCGGAACCTCGCGCGGCGTAATCGTCAGCCGCCCTCCGGCCTTCAGCATCACAGGCTCGTGGTCCTTCAGCAAACCGGTGCGGATTTTGGGCCCCTGCAGGTCGCCCAGGATGCACAGCGGCTTGCCTTCCTCAAGGCTTACCTTGCGAATCAGCTGAATCAGCTCGAGCTTTTCCTCATGAATTCCGTGTGAAAAGTTCAGGCGAATCACATCCACGCCCGCGCGAACCAGATTCCGGACAACAGGCTCGGTGTTCGAGGCGGGTCCGAGTGTGGCCACAATCTTCGCGCGGCGCTGCGTAACGGAATCGGTCAAACTCAATGGCACAAATGACATAGGGGAATTACTCCAGGGAAGCTCAGTGGGCCGGGAGGCCAGGTTGGCGCGAGCGGCTTCCTTCCACTCCTGGAATCAAGCCACATCGCGCTTTATTTATTATGAGGGCGGTCAGACATGATCGTCAGTGCAATCGGTCACAGACTTGTGCGGTCCTGGCTGCGGCTCCCTGAAGCGGGGGCAGGTTCTTGCCGCTCACGAAAGAGGTAACCGTTCAACTCTGCGCCCAGCAGCGCGCTGAAAGCCGTAATGTAAATCCACACCAGCGTCGCGATTCCGGCGCCAAAAGACCCGTAAAACATTGAGTAATTGGCGATTCGCGTAACATACCAGCCGAAGGCCAGCGTCGACGGAAACCACAGCAGCGTGGCGGCCAGCGCTCCGGTCCACACCTTGGTCCAGTGCTCTTTCCGCCGCGTGCCAAAGTGATACAGGGCGCTCAGAACCGAGGCGCAGGTGGCCATGGATACCGCCCAGCGCACCATCCGCCAGAAGAAAAGCACGATGTGGCGCAATTCGTGCTCGGAGTTGTTGACCATCCACGCTTCAATTTGCCGTCCGAAGATGATGACCAGCGTGGCCAGCGCCAGCGGAACCAGCGCCAGCGGAATCAGCAGCAAGGCCCGGATTCTCTGCGCCCAGAAGCCCCATCCCTCGCGCGGCAGTTGGTACGCGCGGCGAAAGCCCTCCATCAGCGTCAGCATCACGCCCAGCGCGGCAAAAACACTGATGCCCGTGCCCGATAAAACCAGTTGCGCCGAGAGAATCCTCCGCGTCTGAAGCGAAGACTGCAACAAATCCATCGAATCGGTCGGCAGAACCTGCTCGAAGGTCGTGCGAACCTCGCCCCACAGCGAGGTCCCTTCTGGCACCTGCGCCAGCAGCGTCGCCAGCACCACCACCGCCGGAAACAGCATCAGCATTCCCGAATAGGCGGTCGCCTTGGCCGTGTTCAGCACGTCATGGTCAAGGGACTCCCAAACAGCTTTCCGCAGATGCCGAATAAAAAGATCCATACGCCTCACTGCCAAGAGTAGAGCATCACAGCGGTTTTCGGCGAGAGCCCTTTCTCCACAGGCCGCGTAAAACCGCAAACCCGCAGCCGCCCTCGCCTCAAGCCTCTGCGCCAACCCTGCCCAGCCGATTATCCTGAAATGTGAATATATTCTCGTCTAGACCCACCAGCTCCCCGCGCCGTAGAGGTTTCCTCCGCACCCTTTTCCGACGGCTCATCATCGCCGTCGTGCTTCTATGGTCCTTTGCCGCACTCCTCCTTCTGGCCGCCCGGTGGATCGACCCGCCCACCACCGCCGTGCACATCCAGCGCCGCCTCCAGGCCCTGATTCACAACAAGCCCTATCAGGAACACTACAAATTCGTCCCGCTCAGCCAGATCTCGCCCAACTTCCAGCACGCCGTCATCTCCGCCGAAGACGCGCGCTTTTACCAGCACCACGGCTTCGATTGGCACGCCATCCAGCTCGCTGCCGAAGAGGACATGGAGGGCGGCCGCACGCGCGGAGGTTCCACCCTCACGCAGCAGCTCGTCAAAAACCTCTTCTTCGGAACCGGCCGATCCTTCATCCGCAAGGGCGTCGAGGCCACGCTCGTGCCGGTCGCTGAACTGGTCCTCGGCAAGCAGCGCATTCTCGAGCTCTACCTCAATGTGGTCGAATGGGGCCCTGGCATCTATGGCGCGGAGTCGGCCTGCCGCTACTACGACAAAACCCCGGCTCGCAACATCAGCCGGGAACGCGCGGCCCGCCTCGCCGCGATTCTCCCCGCTCCACTCACCCGGCATCCCGACCGCATGAATCACTACAGCACGGTCATCCTCAGGCGCATGCACCAGGTGGGCTGGTAATCGCGAGCAGCATTTTGCAGCCTTTTCACGGATGGTGCGACGAAGCTCCGTGCCCCATCCATTTCACGTTCTTTGTGAAATGGATGGAAAGCTACAGATTCGAACTTACAGAAGCAGTGATGACGCGCCAAGAAGGCTCTGAATAGGTTGATGTTTTGAAAGGGAACGGCTGGTAGGTCGGGGCTTTACAGGCTGCGGAAGAACTCGTCAAGCCTGTTTCAAAATCCCTGCTTTGTAACAGGGCACGACTTCAGTCGTGCCGAAAATAGCTGAAAGAACAGAGGGCTTTAGCCCCTGGTGGGTCACGCCAAGGTTTATTCAGAGCTTCCCTGAACGTATACGCTCTAGGAGTTCTTGCCGCTCGGCGTCTCGCCCGTTGGCGCCGCCTCAGAGCCGCCCGCCGCCTCCAGCTTGGCCTTCTTCTTCGCCAGCTTCCGCGCCCGCCGCGCCTGCATCCGGTCGAACACCTCTGTGTACCTCGTCGGCGGCACCGACTTCAGAGATTCCTTGATGGCCTTCCGGTAGCCAGCCAGGTAGACGGAATACGCGAGCACAAGCGAGCACCCGATCCCCCACAGGAAACCGATAGCCAAACCCAACAGAACCGCCGAACTGAAGTTGCTGATCATACTCACCCTCTCGCTGGCTCCCGCTTGCACCGCCCTATTGCCATAGTAAAGCCGTTCTCATATTGCGTCATCGCAGAATACGGCATCCTCCTCTGCAACGCCTCCGAAGAAGCTTTACATCCTGCTTCTCATCCCTATGGCGCCAGCTCACCCTTGGCGATTGTCGCGCCTGTCATTTGAAACTTGAACACAAGCTTGACCTCGTACGGCACAGCCCTCGCGCCCAGCATCACTGGCTTGAAACTCCAGTTTCGCGCCGCATCAAGCGACGCCTGCAGCAGCATCGCTGGCCCGCTCACGACAAAGGCATTTTGCACTTTGCCCGATTTGCCGATTACCGCCTCAATGACCACGTCTCCGGTTACCCGTGCCGCCATGGCAATCGGCGGGTAAGTCGGATCTTTGGTGGCATTCAGCAGCGCGCTCGCCTCGCTCATCGACGCGACCCGCATGAAGTACCGTTCCGTGTCGTCGTTCTCCTCCAGAAACTTTCCGTCCTTGCCGTCGCCGTTCAGCAGCACCACCCAGGAGCATTGCACGGCTTCGGCAGGCACCTTGTACATCGCTTCTACACATGCCCCACTGGTCTGCGGACAGGATGCCGGAGCCGTCTTGCTGATCGACCAGCTTCCCTCGCGAGACAAAGGCTTCTGCGTCGTCGGTTCAAGCGCTAGCGGATTCACTGCGTAGTGCTTCAGTACAACGGCAACCGCTTGCGCGCCCACTGAGACGGGTTTCGGCGTGCTCTCCTGCTGCGCCCACCCACGCTCGGCTCCCGTGCTCACGGCCGCCACGGCACAAAAAAGAAACAAACTGCACTTCAGCCAACGCCTCATCCACCCGCCTCCTCGAAATAGACAACCTACAGGAACTATAGAGAACAAGCCCTTCATCGAGCCAGCTTCCCAACCCCTCTAAAAACATCTTCGTCGGCAAGCCGGCACTCACTCGTCACAACTCGAATCCCGCCACCAATTCCAGCCTCTAAGGCCGGAACGAAACCCTTCACGCCCGCCGGGCCACCTTCCCCGTCCCTTCTGCCTTCTGCTTTCTGTGGCGACTTGCTCTACACCGCATCAGTCGGAGCCTCCGGGTTGCTCTTTTCTGCCGGTGGAGTTGGCGCAGGCAGCGAACTGTACCAGTCAATCTTGCGCGTGAAGTACATCGCCGCCGCCACTGCAAGGAAGCTGGCAACTGCGCCCACCAGCAGCGCATTGTCTTCCAGGCGCAGCAGCAGATAGATGAGCGCATAGAGCAGGCTGAAGCAGGCCAGCGCGCGCAAGCCCTGCGCCCGGCTGACGAAGATCCACCCGGCATTGGTAGAAAGCAGAATCACCGTGGCCGCGCCCGCCACCAGGAAGCCCAGGTCGAAGCCCATCCGCTCGGCAAAGGAAAGCAGCAGCAGATAGAAGATGATCTGCGCAAAGCCAACCAGAATGTATTGCGCCGGATGCACGCGCTTGCCCGTTGTCACCTCAAAGACAAAGTAGGAGAGGAACAGCAGACCCAGGAAGAGAGGCGCGTATTTCAGCGACCGGTTCACGGACTGGTAGGGATCGGCCAGCTCGACAAAAGAAACGCCCAGGGCCGTTGCGCTGAGGCCGTTCAGCGAATTGCCTGGCCCCTCGGCGCGCACGCCCCGCGCGATAAACGGCACCAGCCACTCCCCGGTAAAACCTTGCTTTGAGATCGTTCGCTTCACGGGCAAAAAGCCGCCATCGAAGCTCGGATTGGGCCAGTCGCCCTCAACGGAGAGATGGGTCGTTTTGCCGTAGGACAGAACCGCGATCCGCTTTGCCCCGGAAAAACGCAGTGCGGCAGCAGCGCGGAATTGAGCGTTTGGCTGGACTGCGAAGGGGGCTTTCACGCCGAAAAGCGTAAGCGGAAGGCGCTGGCCGGACTCCGGATCGAGGGTGATTTGCCCGGCGTTTTCCGCGGGAACGAAGGTTTCCGTCTTGCCGTTGACCGTCAGAGTGCCATCGGCCAGCGCTCCGCGGGCATCCGTGACACCGGCCACAATCTCCGCACGGTTCCAGTCCAGAACCGCGCCTGCCGGGGCCCCTGAAGGCACGCCTGTCAGGTCAAAGGTCGCGTCGAAGTTCACATCTGCCTGGAAGACCGGAACCTTGAAGAGCGAGCGCCGCCGTTCCTCCGTGTGAGTCTTGACCACGGCTCCTGCCTGCGCGGGAAAAACGACATAAACGCCTTGTTCTGAAGGGCCGCCTGCGATCTGCGCCGGCACGGTGTAGGGAATGGTGATCGTCGGTCCCAGAAAGGTCTGCTGCCCGCCCACCAGACCGCTGATCTCGTCTGTCACTTCCGCGGCCCGTTGCGTGCGCTCCCTCACCACGCCATAGACAAACAGCGCCGGAATCGTCATCAGCAATGCCAGCCCGCAAACCACGACCAGCTTCACGCCCATCGACCTTGAACTGATTCTCGCTTTTACGTTGGATTGCAGCTCGGATAAATCGCTCACGGCTCGCCTCGCTTTTCTCAAGCTACTTACTCTATAAGCAACGCGCCAGACAATCAGTAAATTATTCAAAGCCGGTTATCTTTTTAGCCAATACCAGCCCGCCGGGCAGGTACGCCGCGTGCGGAGAATTCTCATGGACGCCTGCTTCGATCAGGCCACCCACTCGCATATGCGGGGGCAGTGCTGAAGCGCGTCCCTATTCACTGGCCACAAACCTGTTGCGCCCGGCCTCTTTGGCTTCGTACATCGCCTGATCCGCCTCGTTCATCAAGCTGTTGAAGGAGATATTTCTTCCCTGCAACTGAGAGAGCCCAATCGAGACGGTGACATGGACGCGCCCGGCCCCCGGAGGAACGATCACGGCCTCCGCCACAACGGTGCAGAGTCTCTGCGCCACGTCGACGGCGTCAGAGCCTTCCGTTTCAACGAGAACGGCGGCGAACTCCTCTCCGCCTGTGCGGCCGAAGATGTCCACGTTGCGCAGGGTTTCGTGCATCAGTTGCGAAACGTTCTGCAGAACAATGTCGCCAACCCCATGCCCCCAGGTGTCGTTGATCGCCTTGAAATGGTCGATGTCGATCATCAGCATCGTGAGCGGTCTTTGGAAGCGGATGGCGCGCATCAGTTCGCGCTCCGCCGATTCAACGAAAGAGCGGCGGTTGAAAAGTCCGGTCAGGTAATCCGTTTGGGCTTGAAGCTCCGCTTGTTCCTTGAGCTTCTGCTCGATTTCAAACTTCTTCTGCACCAGAAGCAGGTCAACAGCCGACTGCTGCGCCTCCCGCAGGGTCTGGCGCGCGCGGGTGTGCAGAATCATGGCAAACAAGCCGCCGATGACCAGTCCGTCGATGATCAGGGTTTGAATGGCAGTTAAGTTGATCAGTGAGGCAAATCGGCTGCTCCGGCTGGCAATCCAATAGATCACATTGTTCATCAGGATCAGAACGAAGAAGATCTGCAGCAGCCGCCGGCTCGGGGTGTGTTCCACGCGGAGCGAAAAAGCGATGACGACAAAATACAGCCACGTGATCTTGATGAGCGCGCTGGTGGCGATGACAGCTTGAGTATCGTAACCCAGGGCGATACCCAGGAGAAGAACGGGAAAGACCCACAGCAGCAGGCTGAGCCCGCGCATCAGCAGCCGAGGCGGCTCATACGGCCTGAAGAGTTCCCGGCAGAAGAGCAGAGGCGTGAAACTGATTGCGCAGTAGAGAACGATATTCACCCAGTCCGTAAGTTGAGGAAAGCGGGCGGAAACCAGAGGCGCCAAATAGCCTGTGCTGACGAGGCCAAAGCAGGTGTAAACGGCCTGGTGAAGGGCAAACAGGCCAACAACAGGTTGCCGATTCTCGAAATAGCTGAGGATTACCCAGAGCAGCAGGCAAAGCATGGCGGTGGCGAAGAACATGATGACCAGATCGCGATGCTGGTCCATGCCATCGGCCATCGCCGGCTCTACGGCTACCACGTCCAGATACGCCGGGCTTCTGGTTTTGAGACGAAGATAGTATGTCGCTTCCGGACCGGTGACGTTGACAACGAAACCCAGTGAGATATGAGGGCGATCGCGTTCGCTGTATGGGTAGCGGTTGCCGGTTACGCGCGTCTTCCAGGCAAGCGGGTTGCCGGGGCCGGCCTCGTAGAGACGGACCTCATTGAGATAGGTGGGGCGAATGAAGAGCACCACTTTGCCGCCATTGGCGGGCTGGCGCACCCGCAAACACACCCAGTGCGCGGTATTCGCGATGCCCAAAGCAAGCGAGGGCCCGGCGGGGGTGGTCACATGTCCTGCCACATCGGCAATGGTCAGCGCGCCGGTTGGATCATCCAGCATGGTGCGCGAAACGATCAAATCGCTCGCCAGAACCGGCCGAGCGAGAGCAAGCCCAACGAAAAGAAGAACAACAGAAAAACGAAGTTTCAATCGGTCACCACGCGCATGCGGATACGGGCTGCCAATCCGTGCGCTTTGGGGCTGGTGGCCACTCCGGCGATCGATACGGAGGACCAATGTTGACTCATCTTTACGCTGAGTCCAACGATTTACGAGCACGGGATATTTTATTATCGGCCGTTTTCAGGCAGAGTTTCTGCTTGGATGTTAAAACCGCGCGAACAAGGCGCGATTCCCGCCTCCGGGCAGGTACACTGTCTGCTGAAAAGGAGATCACCCATGCAGGCCACCATTCAGGGCACCGTCATGCCCGTGCTCGACGTCCAGCTCGATCCCAACGAAAGCGTCTTTTCCGAGAGCGGCGAACTCTCCTGGATGACCGCTTCCATCCAGATGACCACCCACACCCAGATGGGCGGAGGCGGCGGCCTCTTCGGCGCTTTCAAGCGCGTCGCCGGCGGCGGCAGCCTCTTCATGACCGAGTACCGCGCCGTCCAGGCTCCCGGCGTGGTCTCCTTTGCCACCCGCGTGCCCGGCCACATCGTTCCCGTCGAGCTCACCCCTGGCAATGAACTGATGGTTCACCGCCACGGCTTTCTCTGCGCCACGCCCCAGGTCAACATCGGCGTCGGCTTCCAGCAGTCCCTTGGCGCGGGCGTTTTCGGTGGCGACGGCTTTGTCCTCCAGAGGGTCGGCGGCCAGGGAACGGCGTGGCTCGAGCTTTCCGGCGAGCTGATCGTCAAGAATCTCGCCCCGGGCGAAATTCTGCGCGTCCATCCGGGCCACGTCGGCGCCTTCCAGGCCTCGGTCGGCTTCCAGATCACCACGGTGCCGGGCATCAAAAACATGATCTTCGGCGGCGACGGCATCTTCCTGGCCATGCTGCAAGGGCCGGGCCAGGTCTGGCTGCAAACACTGCCCATCTCGCGCCTGGCGCACCAGATCGCCGAATACCTGCCGCGCCCCGAAAGCCGTCAGGCAGGACCGGCCGTCGGCGGCGCGCTCCTCGGCGGCATTGTCGGCTCCATTCTCGGCGGGGACCAGTAGCTTGTTTTCAGCAGCTTAGGAACTCCGGGCACATCACTGGCTCAACCCGGCAACATTCCGGTTGAGCCAGATTTCTCTCTCTTCCCGCGGGATGGACCTCCCGCCATATCTTTCCCCGCAAAAGACAGTGACAAATCCGCGCAACTTTTCATCAAAATGCGCGTTTCCATCCCAAGGAAGAGTCGATAAGGAACTAACCTGTGCCTTGCTTTGGAAGCAGGTTACGTTCCAGGACGCTCCCCTGCAAGTTATGTATTTGATCCGCAAGGCGCGGACATCGAAAAAGGTGAGGCTTTCACATGGATTTCAGGACACACGGCAGACATATGCCGCTCGCAATCCTTTCTTTCGCGGTCGTCGCGTTGTTTGCGGCAGGCTGCGGCAGCGGATCCACCGGAACCACAACCACAACAACCGCATCGACCACAAAAGGTTCGTCCTTTGTGGTAGGTACCGACGCTCCAATGGCGAGCGTCACCTCGTTTGCCGTACAGGTCCAAAGCGTTTCGGCAACCGACGCCAACAACAACACGGTGCAGTTGCTCAGCGGCTCGCCAACGGTTGATTTCGCCCGTTTCAACGGCCTTCAGACCCTCCTCGACATGAACGATGTGCCCGTTGGCACCTACACCAGCATCTCCATCACCCTCGGCTCGGCCACCATCGGTTACCTCAACGTGCCCTCTGGCGGCGGCGAGCCAACCATCGCCACCGAAGCGGCAACCTATCCCTCCTCTGCAGCCACCTACACCTACACCGAGACTTTGGCGACGCCACTCGTGGTCGCCGATGCCAGCGCGCCCGTTGGCCTGCGCGTGGACTTCGATCTGCGCAAGTCCATCGCCGTGGACTCGAACAACAACATCACCGGCGCGGTCACGCCTACCTTCAATATCAGCACCGTTAAGAACGGCGATACCGGCGGTTACATCGACACGCTTGTCGCCGGCGTCGTCAGCGTCAACACCTCCGGCCAGTCCTTCGTCGTTCAGGGACCGCACGGCCAGCAGTTCACCATCAATGTCACCGGAAATACGGAGTGGGAGAACAGCGAGAGCCTCAGTTCCCTGACCACCAGCAGCATCATCGAAGTCAGTGGCACGCTCGACAAGGCCGACCAGACCCTCGATGCCGATGATGTGGCGATTCTCTCCCAGGACGGCTTCTACGCGGCCGGTCAGGTCACCTACGTCACCCCGTCAACAGGCGCGGCCACCAGCTTCGATCTGTATGTGCGCGGCCTGTTGCCGACGACTACCGGCATCAACCTGGGCGATATTGCCACAGTCAATCTGAGCAACGACCCCAAGTTCTTCATCTACTGGATGCACAACCCGCTCACCGAACTCCTCTTCAACTCAAGCCAGATGATGCCCGGCCAGCACGTCTCCATAGGCGGACCTGCCACTGGAGCGGCCAACGAAAGCGATGTAACCGCCAAACGCGTTGTGCTGCGGCAGTGGGGCTTCAACGGCACGGTAGCCGCCACAAGCGCGACCCCGTCAATCTCTGGCGTAACCGCCTTCCAGATGAAGATCACCGGCTTTGCCGGCGTCCTCGTGCCGCAGACGGTCACAGTCTTCTGCCTGCCAGAAACCGGGTGGCGCAACGGCCTGAACGAAATGAGCGACCTGACAGTCAACCAGAACGTGCGCGTCGTCGGCCTGCTGCTGAACATTGGCGGTCAGCCCGTGCTCGTCGGCCATTACGTCGACAAGCTCAACTAGTTCTCTGACCGCTCGAAGTTGTACCAATGATGGGTGCCCCAGGTCCCGATTTTGGGACCTGGGAAAGCACGAACTTGGCGTACGGAATTATGTTGTCAGAGGGCTAGTCCATCGGAACCAACCAGCCCAACCGCCGGAGCCCGAACGAACAGGCTCCGGCGCTTTTTTGTGCTTTACCCCGCCGCGCTTGCCATAATCCTTGTATGCGCCTCTTCGTTGCAATCCCCTTGGCGGCTGTAGTGGCGGATGAGCTCACGGCCATCACCATGCGGCTCAAATCCCGCGCAGACGGCCTCCGCTGGCAAAAACCCGAGTCCTGGCACATTACCCTGCAATTCCTCGGCAACACCAGCCGCGAGCAATTCGAATGCATCCTCCCGCGCCTGCGCGAATTGCATTTTCCGCCGCTTCCCATACGCATTGAGGGACTCGGCTTCTTCGATCGCGCCGGGGTCTTTCTTGCCACGGTCCAGGCTTCGCCTGCCCTGCTTCAGCTTCAGCAGCGCGTCACCGCGGCCACCGAGCCTTGCGGCTTCGTCCCCGAGGCCCGCCCCTATCAGCCTCACATCACGCTGGCCCGCAGCGGCCGCGGCCAGCGCGAAGGCATTCTGGCCCTCAAGGACAAGATGCGCCGCCAGCCCGACTTCACCGGCTTCGTCGCCGATGAGTTCCTCCTCTACGAAAGCTTCCTCGGTCCCGGCGGCTCCCGCTACGAAGTCCGCGCGCGCTTTCCCCTCCCCTAGGGAGTGGATGAGAACGGGCCAGCATGGAGCCCTGGAAAAGCGTCCCCCCATGAAATGCCCCGCACCCCCTCCCGCAGGGAGGGAACGAGAATAGCCCAGGATGAAGCGCAGCGTAATCCTAGGAAAGCGCAATCCAGGATGCCCCGCCCCGTAGGGGCAGAATGATACCCGCCTGCGCCCTCGTCTTCCTTTCACGAAATTGTTGCCGAACCATGCGCAACTCGCCCGCCCCGCTCCATGAACCCCCAGATCGGCTTACCAACCCGCCCCTTCCGCGTCTATCCACTGCGGACAAATCTCTCTCCCGGAGCTGTTCAGATGGCGACGGATGCGGCAATCTACCCCACTTCCCCGGTTCAACTCCCGGCGGGCGTGGCTTGGTCTGCAGCCAGAAAGGTACAATCCTTCCAAGGAATGGCTGCAACCAGGGCAATGAACGAGCGAAAGAGCGCCGAGGAGCGGACGCAGGCGAGAGCCTCCGATGCGGAGCTGATCCGCGAGGCCCAGGCCGGCTCGCGCGCGGCCTTCGACGCCCTGGTGCGGCAGTACGACCAGAAGGTCCTCCGCCTGGCGCTGCACTTGACCGGCTCCGAGCACGACGCCGAGGACATTTACCAGGAAGCGTTTCTGAAAGCCTTCCGGTACATCGGGAATTTCAGGTTCGAGTGTTCGTTTTACACCTGGATCTACCGGATCGTGACCAACCTCTGCCTCGACCGGTTGCGGCGGCGCAAGACTCGCCGCGAAGACGGAGCGGTGCTCGTCAACCACTCCGGCGAAGAGATGGACATGCTGGCCGCAGTCTCCGACGACCGGTCCTTCTCCAACCCCGCCAGCGAGCTGGAGCGCAAGCTGCTCGGCGAGCGGATCAAGGCCGCGCTGGAAAAGCTCACCCCGCGCGAGCGCATGGTTTTTGAACTGAAACACTACCAGGGTCTCCGCCTGCGCGTCATCGGAGAGATGCTGAACACAACGGAAGAGACCGCCAAGAACACTCTCTTTCGTGCGACCAAGAAGTTGCGGACTCAGTTGGCGGGGTTGCGGTAGGGTTCCGGTAGCAATCCCCCGAGGGGATGCGGATTTTCCCGGACGAGTTGGGCTTTTTGAGGCTGGAAGGACGTAACGATGAATTGCGAACATGCACACGAGCGGATCGTGACGGCGGCGTATGGAGAGTCGGCTGCCGGCGAGATGCAGGAACTGGAGCGGCACCTCGCCGGATGCCCTGAGTGCCGCGAGGAGCAGGAACAGTTGCTGGCTCTGAAACAGTTGGTTGAGGCCCATCCGGTCATGGAGCCGGACGCCAACTTGGTCGCTCGCTCCCGTATGAGGCTGGATGCGGCGCTGGACGCGCTGCCGCCCCGCCGCTGGTATGAACGCCTTGGCCAGCGGCTCAGGAATAATTTTGCGAATCTGGAAGCGGCTCCCGTCGCAGCCTGTCTGCTGCTGGCTCTGGGTGCTGGGGCTGGCTGGCTGGGCAACTACACCCTTGCGCTGCATCGTGCCTCTCGCGCCGCGGCCGTCCAAATGGCGCAGGCAACAAAGCAGCCTGCCCAGCCCGTTGCGACGGCGGAAACCGGGGCGCCGGCTGAAATCGCCAACATCTCCAGCATCGTGCGCCAGCCTAACAGCCACCGTGTCGAGGTGCGCTACAACCAGATGATTCCGCAGCGGATCGAGGGCTCGCTCGACGATCCCGCAATCCGGCAGTTGCTGATGCTGGCCAGTCAGAACTCGTCTTCGGCCGGGGTGCGCAACGACTCCGTGGGTCTGCTGGCCTCCGAGTGCCGCGCCGGCCACAGTTGCCAGGCGGCGGGCATCCGCGATGCGCTGATGGTGGCCTTGCGCTACGACAAGAACGCCGGCGTGCGCCAGAAAGCCCTCCACGGCCTCGAGCCATACGTGACCGAGGACGTGCGCGTCCGCGATGCGGTGCTTGAAGCGCTGATGAACGACGGCGACCCTGAGATTCGCACTGCTGCCATCAACATTCTGGAGCCGGTGGAAGCCGACACCAGCGTGCGGCAGGTGCTTCATTCGGTCGCCAATACCGACCGGAATCCGTATATCCGGAACGTTTCCCGGCAGGTTCTCAGCCAGGTTCCGGAAATTCAGTAAACCGCTCTCACCTTCCGGCGCCTGCATCGTCAGAAGACATTGCAGAGCCGGATGAGGGCTGAGGATACCGCGAAAAAAGCTTTCCAAGACGGCGCAAAGTGTCAGGCGAGTAGTCAATGAGGAGCAGACGTCAGACACCGTACGAATGAGGTTTTCAAAGCGGCGAGAAGTGTCAGGGCACGACTGGTAGGTCAGGGCTTCAGCCCTGACTGCCGCAAACGCGGTAAAAGGAAAGTGGGGCTTTACAGGCTGGGGAAAAACTCGATACGGAGGGAGGCGGGGGTTTTAACCCCCGCATAAAGCTAGCAGAATCAACGCGGGCTTTAGCCCCGGAGGGACGCTTTCCACCAATTTGTCCAGAATTCGGGCCTTTTTCCGCAGACTGTTTAGCCCCTGAGACATGTTTTCCTCGGTCTTGCCAAAACGCTGGGTGCCCCAGGTCCCGCTTTTGGGACCTGCGAAACTACGAACTCTACGGGAGACATCCCGAGGTCAGAGAGAACAAAGACGCGGCGAGGACGAGCGCACCGCTGGAGTACCAGAGATATGAAACATCTTTTGAGGTCTACAACATTTCTTGGCGTGGCCGTGCTCGTGGGCCTCGCAACGGTGATGCCGCCCGCAGCCTCCGCGCAAGGGCGGGGAATGGTCCAGTTGCTTGAGGAACCCTCCCCGCTGTTGCATTCCACTTCCCAGGGTTATCTGGGCGTCGAGCTGACGGACGTCGACCAGCAAAAGGCCCAGGCGCTCAAACTCAAAGATGTGCGCGGGGCCCTCATCACGCTCATCGACCACGACGCGCCCGCCGGCCAGATCGGCCTCAGGGTCAACGACGTCATCCTCCAGTTGAACGGCCAGCCCGTCGAGGGCGCCGAGCAGTTGCGCCGCATGATGCGCGAGATTCCCGCCGGCCGCAAGGTCACTCTTGAAATCAGTCGCGACGGCAGCCTTCAGACGCTGACCGCGCAACTGGCTGACCGCCGCATCATGGAGCGCGACGTCTGGAACAGAATCGGCTCGGGAGGCGACGTCTACACGCAAGCGCCTTCGGGAATGGGCTTCTTCTCCGGCGGGGGCAATGCGCCGCTTTCTGGCGGCTTCCACATGCCCTTCTTCGGCAGCAGCCTGAACGTGGGCGCGCTGGTCGAGCCGCTGACCTCGCAGATGGCCGAGTATCTGGGCGTCCCAGGCGGCCTGATGGTCCGCCAGGTCGCGCGCAAGAGCGAGGCTGCCTCGGCCGGGCTGAAGGCCTTCGACGTGATTCTCAAGGTCGGCTCCGAGCCCATCGCCACCATGTCCGACTGGGAGCGCGCCCTCCACGCCAACCAGGGCAAGCCCGTTCAGGTCACCGTCCTGCGCGACCGAAAGCAGCAGACTCTCACCCTCCAGGTCGACTCCAAGCGCCACGGCCTTCTCGATGGCGACTGCCCGCCAGACGATTGCGCGCTGATGGCTGAGATCAGCCCCGAGCAGGCCGACGAGTTCCGCCAGCAAGCCGAAGCGTTGCGCGACAGCCTCAAAGCCGAGAACTTCAAAATCGATCAGAAGCAACTCGATCAGTTGAAGCAGCAGATGAATGACCTGAAGCGCCAAAGGGAAGAGTTGAAGGCACACGGCCTCGACGGCCACATCTAGAGCATTTTCACGGATGGTATAAGGAAGTTCCGTGCCCCATCCATTTCACGTCCTTTGTGAAATGGGTGGGAAACCACAGCGTTCAATCTCGGCTGTAAAAAGTCAAACCGAAACCGCTCTACTCCTGGTTCTTCAGCAGCCAGTAATGAAATCCATCCACAATGGCCATCAGCGCCGCCTGGTTCAAATCGCTGTTCACTCCGGCGGTCGTCCAGGGCGCGTGCCCGTCGGCGTTGAAGCTCACTGTGACGCGCACGTAAGCCGCCGTGTCGTGTGCTGAAACGTCGATGGCCGTCACGCTGAAAGTACCCAGCCGCATCTTTCCCGTCGACGGATACCACTTCTCCAGTTCGCGCCGCATCGCCTTGGTCAGCGCGTCCACCGGGCCAGCGCCCTCGGCTCGCGTCGTCGTCGTATGCTCGCCCACAGACATCAGCATCGCGGCCTGCACATAGCGGTCTCCCGTCACGTCGGCTTCGTCGATCACCCTCCAGCTCTGCACGCTGAAGCGCTCTTTCAGCGTCTTCAGCACCCGCATGCAGGCCAGCTTGAACGACACTTCGCTCGCCGTAAAGCCGCCGCCCTCCATCATCGCCTGGTTCGCGTCCATCAGCGCCTGCGCCTGTTTTGCGTCCAGCGCCACACCCAGCGACTTCGACAGCATCGCCACGTTGGCTCGTCCCGACTGCCCATTGACCCCGATCACCGGTGTCGCGCCCACCTTCGCCGGATCACACCAGAGGTACGCCCCCGGATTCTTGCGTTCGCTGCTGCCGTGCATCCCGGCCCACGTGCCAAACGCCCCCGGCCCCACAATCGGCGTCCCGTGTGGCGCTTCCAGCCCAAAGGCCGCATACGTCGAATGTGCCAGCCCGGTCAGCCCGGCCAGAGCTTCCGCCGCCACAAATTCCGCCTCGCCCCTGAGTTGCATGCTGCCCACCACGGTCGTCAGGTTCACATTCCCGCAGCGTTCGCCGGTCCCGATCAGCGTGCCCTGAATCTGCGCCGCTCCGGCCAGAATCGCCGCCCGCGAATTCGCCACTCCCAGCCCGCGATCCGTGTGCCCGTGAAATCCGAACTTCGCGCCCGGATAATCCCGCGCGAGTCCGCTGATCACCCGCGTCACTTCCTCCGGGCTGGCCCCGCCCGTCGTGTCGCAAATGACAATCCGGCTCGCCTTCTGCCGGACGCACTGCTCCATCATCTGCTGGAAATACTCCAGCGTGCGCGCCCGGAATCCCGCGTCGCAGGCGTGGCCGCTCTCCCGCCGTCCGCAGCAGGCGTCCATCGCGTGCTCCATGTCCACAATGACTTCCAGCCCGTGGTCTTGCAGGCATGCAATGGTCTCGTACGCCATCCGCAGGTTTTCTTCCGGCGTGGTCTCCAGCGACTTCTGCACGTCCAGCAGCCTGGACTTGACCACAATCACCGCCGCGGGAATCCGCTTCTTGTGCGCGGCCATGAACTGCACGTCGGGCCAATCTTCCACCTTGGCGCCCCGTCCCCGCGTCCTGCCAAACAGCGCCAGCTTCATCGCTCCCGTATCGGCCTTGCGCAGAGCCACTGACAGGTCCGCCACAAACTTGTTCGCCCCGGCAAAGCCGATCTCGGCATACTGCACGCCAAAGCCGGCCATCCGCTCCAGCAGCCCGATGGCGTTGGGCACGGAAATGTCGATGTTGGGCTGCTGCATCCCATCCCGCAAGCTCGTATCGAACAGCTCGACTTTTCTTGCTTCCGTAGCCTTCATTTTTCCGCTCTCAGTAGCCTTCATCTGCGCCATCCACCCGCCTGCCCGTGTCTTTCTCGCGAACACCCCCAGAATACTATGGCCGAACGCCAGTATGGGTCTTTGAGGATTGCTGAGAAATTTAACAAGCCTTTGAAAACTGTGAAGAAATCTACGGCATTAAGGAAGAACGTAGAAATGAAATGCATTTTTGTACGGGAGCACGCCCTCTGCGCCTGCGGCATCAGGCCCCTGCCTCAAAAGCTATACCTGGCCCACCCGCATCCGCCCGCATTGATTGGGTTCTACGAGACCGCGAGGTTCCAACCCGCCCCCCCTCCCGTAGGGAGGGAACGAAAATAGCCCAGGATGGAGTGCAGCGCAATCCTGGGAGAGAATCCAGCCAGAATCCCCACGCCCCGTAGGGGCAGAATGACTTGTGCCTATGCCCCCGCTTTTCTTTCACACAATCGTCCCCGGACCATGGAAACCCGGAAGGCCACTCGACCCGCATCAACAATCTTCCGGCCAACCGGAGGGAGGCGGGGGTTTCAACCCCCGCATAAAGCCAGCAAAACCGTTCGAGCTTTAGCCCTGGAAGAAGGCCTTGCACTGATTATGCCCAATAATTGGCCGTTCTCCGCAACATGTTTGACCCTTGCCATGGCAAGACTCGCCCGCAACGCGCCCCTGGAACCAATGCTCAACTCGTCGCGCGTTTTCTCCGCCCCTCCAGCCGCAGCCATAAATGGGCTCCGGCATTTTTTGTTTTCTCCCCCAGTTACTCCTGCAGAATAAGTAACTCGGTCTGTCCTCGCCAGCCCATATTCGTGCGTGGGCAATTCACTTGACACTGGACGACGTTCGAGGAGTAATATTTCTCGAAACGAGTTTTCGTATATTCCCAGGTCTTTGACGAGACCTGGGAAACCCGGCGAACGATATAAAGTTCCTCGGCTGAGACCGTTAGGTTTATGATTCAGGTCAGGATTGCGATATATGGACGAGAACGCTAATTCCTTATTGGCTGGCCCAGAGGAAATGACCGCACAACCCGCGGCCCCCGCACCGGAAGACGGTGGACAGGTTACAGAGATTGCTGACGAGCGAGTGACCTTGGAACAGCGTGATATCCCTTGGCAAAGGAAATTCCTGTCAGACATTGCACTTCTTTTGAAGAACGGAAAACCTGTCCCGCCATCCACCGTGAGAAATTTTCTTAAACTTTTTTGGTATTCGCAGCGGCGTGGACGGTGGATAGTTTCATTGATTAGAGAGAGGCTGGCAGAATTCGAGCTGATTACCGTCCCTGATTTTGAGTCAACTTATTTGGATGCCGAAATCGAATTTCAGCTGGCCCCTCGTAGACAAATAGCGACTGGCGAAGTGGGCCATGAACCCATCGCGATAACAGAAGTCTCTGCGATTGAAGCATCAGCCCCCTTATTTGCTGATCCAACCTATCGTATAAGCAAATTAGCAGCTGCAAATCGAATTCCGACTTCAATAAGGCCTGATGCGACTTTGACCGAAGCTGTGACACTGATGATGGTCAATGACTTCTCGCAACTTCCGGTTATGACGAGTGAGCGGGAAGTTAAGGGGATGGTCAGTTGGAATTCGATCGGAACTAGGCTCGCACTTCGACAGACCCCTCAGTGGGTGCGGGAAGTTACGGACCCACACGCCGAGGTGATCTCGGACGCTTCGTTTTTCAATGCAATACCAGTAATCGTCGAGCACGGTTATGCGCTGGTACGATCTTCAACTGACAAGCGAATTACCGGAATCATCACGACAAGCGATCTTAGCCTACAGTTCCAACAGCTCTCCGAGCCGTTCCTCTTGCTTGGGGAGATTGAGAATCATATTCGACGAATAATCAATGGAAAGTTCAGTAAAGAGGAGTTGGCGAACGCCAAAGATGGGACGGATGCCGAGAGATCGGTCGAATCGGCAGCGGATCTAACATTCGGCGAGTACAAGAGGCTGCTAGAAGATACGAAGAGATGGGCAGCGTTAAACCTAGATATCGATCGTGGGGTATTCATCCAACGCCTAGATCGGGTTAGGGAGATCAGGAATGATGTAATGCATTTCGATCCGGACGGCATTGAAGATGAATCTCTTCTCACTTTGCGAGACTTTTCCAGGTTCCTTCGCACACTTCAAACGATTGGCGCAACATAGCTCGCAGTGGGATGCCTTCAGGCTGCTGCTTTGCTGACAACTATTCAGGTATCTCAGGTCCCGCACCGGGACCTGAGATACCCTCGCCAATCAGCCCACCTGTTCACTTCACCCTCCCGCTCCTCCCCGTATGCCACTGCGTCAGCGCCAGCACCGTATCCAGCGTCTTCAAGAACCCATACGGATCGCTACTCGCCAGACTCTTCCGCCTCTCGCTCTTCTGCTTTCTGCGCTCCTTTTCCAACTCCGCGGCCAGATCCTCCAGCGTCCCCCGCCTCGGAACCACCGCGTACACCACTTCGCACCCTATCGCCTCCGCCGCCGCCCTCAGCCTCTTCAGCGTGATCGTCTCCCGCGCCTCCGACATCTCCAGCCGGTAAACCTCCGACTTCCCCACCTTCAGCCGCTGCCCAACCTCCCCGACCCGCATCCCCAGCGCCTGCCGCACTCCCCGCAGCCATCCCCACCTGGACCGCCTCACCCTCGGCCCCCGAAAGACCCGCAGATCCTCGTCCAGATCCCGCCGCACTCTCCGCCGCACCTCATTCCGCATTCCCTCGTCCTTTCTCGCCCAACCGTCAAACAGCAGCATTCCGGCGCCAAAAACAGCCTTTTTGCGCTCAATAAGCCTCGAAACACCCCCGTTTTGACCCTCTTTTCCCCATTCTGCGCGAATTCTCTCTATTTCTAGGCAAACCAAATCGTTTTTTGCTCCACGCAACTCTCCACCATTTCAAGCAGAACTCCACATCCGGATGGAAATCCAGCCCAGCCCCGTACCTCCTCCCGTAGGGAGGGAACGAAAGTAGCCCAGGGACGGGGTCCCCACGGACAGGTCTTCGTCCGTGGGGTGGCAGGATGAAGCGCAGCGCAATCCTGGGAAAGCAAACCAGCCAGAATGCCCACGCCCCGTAGGGGCAGAATGAACACCTTCTCGCTTGATGCACGATGCCATTGCCGTGCTGTTCTGCCAGACCGTGGGGTGTTTCAATACAATAAAAGTAATGGCAAAACCTCGAAATAAGACGGTGCGCGGGCGCTGGATCAGGGCCACGCGGAAGGTGCGCGAGCTGGCGATGGTCGGCCATGCGCTCATTCACACCGGCCACCCGGTTCTGGCGCAGATTGTGCCGGCGCGCTTCTGCAATCTCTCCTGCGGCTACTGCAACGAGTACGACAAGGTCTCGGAACCTGTGCCGCTCGACGAGATGTACCGGCGCATCGACCAGCTTGGACGGCTGGGGACGGCGATGATTGGCCTCTCCGGCGGCGAGCCGCTGACCCACCCTGATTTGGAGGCCATCGTCCGCCGCATCCGCAAGAACGGGGCCATCGCCGGGCTGATTACCAACGGCTATCTGCTAAATGTTGATTGGATTGAGCGGCTTAACCGCGCCGGCCTCGACCACATCCAGATTTCCATCGACAATTTGGAGCCGGACGCGGTTTCGATGAAGAGCCTGAAGACGCTCGACAAAAAGCTGGAAATGCTCGCCCAGCACGCCGAATTTCACGTGAACATCAATTCCGTCGTCGGCGGCGGCTTCAATCCCGAGGATGCGCTGACGATCGGCAAGCGGGCGCTGGAACTGGGCTTTGAATCGACCATCGGCATCATCCACGACGGCAGCGGGCAACTGAAGCCGCTCAAGGAAGACGAGGCCAGGGTCTACTTCGCCATGACCCGCCGGAAGAAGACCAACTACTCCCGCTTCGATCAGTTTCAGGAGGCGATTGTGCAGGGCCGGCCCAACAAGTGGCGCTGCCGCGCCGGTTCGCGATACCTCTACATCTGCGAAGACGGCCTGGTTCACTATTGCAGCCAGCAGCGCGGCTTCCCCGGCGTGCCTCTCTCCGAATACACCAAGGCGGACGTGAAGCGCGAGTTCCTCACCGCCAAGATCTGTTCTCCCAATTGCACCATCGGCTGCGTCCACAGAATCAGCTACATCGACCACTGGCGTGCGCCGCAGACGAGCAGGGTTACTCCGGGCAAGATGCAGGGCGGGCAGGGGACCAAGGAGCCGGTGCTGACGCAGATCCAGGGATTGAGCTGATTCGCAAACCATTACTTTGGTTTTGGTATTTGGCTCTTTCGTTGAACTCTCTTCTTTGGATGCCGGTATGAGCCTGCGACAATGTCTCTAGCGCTCTCTGAAGAGGTGAAAGCATGACGATTGGCGCGCTCTCGACCGGAGGGCTTTCGCAGTACGTTCTGGCCTCAAGCAATCTGACGCAAACCCAGCAGGCGTGGCAGACTCTGCAGCAGAGCCTGGCCTCGGGAAACCTGTCGGCAGCCCAGACGGCGTTCGCCAACTATCAGCAACTGAATCAGAATCTGACGAACATCAGCGGCGGTTCTTCCGCCAGCACGCAGCTCACGACGGATATGACAGCACTGGGCACTGCGCTCAGCTCCGGTGACCTGTCGTCGGCCCAGTCGGCCTTTGCCACCGTGCAAACCGATATGAACGGCAGCCCCTCTCAGGCCATGAGCAACGCCATGGCGGCCATGACCCAGGTGGAGGGGTGGGTGAGCGGCCTGCTCGATTCCGCCGATACCACTAGCTTTTCCTCGACCTCTTCTGATCCGACCTCGGCGCTGCTCGCAAGCGCGATGAGCCCGAGCTCGACAACGAGCAGCACCGACCCGGCCACCGAGGCTCTTGACAGCGAATATGGCAGCGCCGCAACGGGAGCCACCAGCAGCCTCAACGTTTATGCATAAAGGGGATTAAAGGAAAAAGCGCCAGGCTCCCCAGATCGTCCGCTGCAAAAGTTTCATTCATACATATACTTTCAATCAATAGCCTATTCAAAGAAGCAAACGGCGCATCCAGTCTGGATGCGCCGTTTTGCTCTTCGTAGAGCTGCACCTATTATTTGCCAGCGGCCTTCTTCGCTGACGTCCTCACGGGCGCTTTGGATGAAGATGTGTCCGCAATCGCCTGATCGATGACCCGATAGAGATCCTGATTAGGGTGGTCGACTTCGATATATGGAGCGCCCTTGCTGTTGGAGGTAACGATGAAAACGGTGGGAGTGTGGTCGATGCCGACGCGTTTGGCAAGTGCTTGATCTTCCTTGACCATGGCGGCAAACTTGCCCTGCGGGTCGATGGCGAAGGGCAGAGCAATGTTGTGGCTGGCCGCAAACTTCGCGGTGAACTGCCGAAGCACATTCGGATTGTAAATGGATGCCTGGTTGGCGAAGACTTGGTCGCGATACTCATCGCCTATAGCCTTGTTCCTGGTATCAAACCAGTGGGCGTTAACTGCGGCTTCGAAGCTCCATGCATGGTACGGAAGCGGAAAATCGTGGCGCAGCCAGGGAATCTTGTACTTGGCTGCGGCAGCTTTCATAGTGGGATTCTCGGAACCGCAGACAGGGCACTCCATATCCGCAAACTCGATCATGGCCACGCGCACTCCGGCTGGCGGCTTGAGCGCGGAAGCATCATGCACCCTGGTTCCGCCTGATGGAGCTCCAAACTGGGCGTTTGCGCTCAGCGCCGGGAATCCAAGGAACGCGACGAGGGCCAGGCAAAACAACATCCTGGTGCACTTATTGAGGATAAAAAACCTAACAGCGACAGCGGAGAAACGAAACATAGTGGTTAGACGGCTCCTATAGCTCATTGTAACGGGAAGAAGCCGGAAACGCCGCAGGCTACTGGCGGTCTCGCTTGCGAGCCGCCATCCACTGGCGCCATTTGTAGTCGGCAAAAAGGCAAACAGCGACGACGAAGACGGCGAGAATGCCAAGAAGAATCTTCATAGCATCTTCAGGATCGCATGAATTGAGGACCTGTGGAGCTTGTTGTGTCCGGGGCCCCAAAATCGGGCCCCTCGACAGACTCAGGGCAGGCACTGGGGCACTCGCAATCTGTGAGAAAGTGCTAGTGGGGAAGACGCTGCATATACTGGGGTGAATGGAGAATTCTGTCCCAGGGGAGGACTTCTGTGAGTAACCAGGCATCTGATCGGGCTGTTGATCTTTTCTCGCAAAACTACAACTGCGCGCAGTCGGTTTATGCCGCCAGCGCAACCGGAGACGGCTTGAGCGAGGCGCAGCGACTAGCGTTGGCTGCGCCCTTTGGAGGCGGCATTGCGCGGCAAGGAGAGATCTGCGGGGCACTCACCGGGGCGCTGCTGGCTCTGGGAGAGGCTGCTGGAGAAGTTATGGCAGCCGATCCCGCAGCCGGTCGCGAGGCTCTCTACAAACGTGCGCAACAACTGACAGAAGTCTTTCGCGAGGCGCACGGAGCGATCCGATGCCACGAACTGACCGGCTGCGCTCTCGACACCGAAGAGGGACAACGCTCCTTCAAGGAGCGGGGGTTGCACAAGAATCTGTGTACCGGGCTGGTGGCGTTCGCTGCCGAGCAGGCGGTAGCAATGACCGCGGCTTCCGCGCAAGAGTGATCTGAGGCGCTATTTCTGCGCGGTCTGGACCGGCTTTTGCGCGACAGGCTGTGGCGGGTTGACGTGAAGGTCGAGGTAGCCGGCCAGGTCGTCGATGTCCTGTTTGGTGCCGACCATAGGCGGCATGAACTTGCGATAGGGCGAGTCGGGCTTGTAGTCGTGAAGCATGGTGATGAAGCTGGCGATGTTGGCACGGTCGCGTCCGGCAAGTAGGCTCTTCAGCGGCCGGTAGCCCCCCAGCGTGTGGCAGGAGCCGCACTCGCCGCGGAAGATGGCTTCGCCGCGGGAGTAGCTGGTAGTACAAGAAGGCTCACTCGTGTCATCCGGCGATTGCAAGTAAGCGAAAATGCAGTTGTTATCGCCCCAGACCCAGTTGGAGTGGGCCAGATAGCCTTCCTGATTGATGCGGCTGACATAAGGGACGCGCACGCCGTTCGAGTACATCCAGCGGCCAATGACGTAGGGTTTGCGCAGCATTTCGCGGGAGTACTCGCCGGCGCCCGTGGCGAAAAGCGCCAGCAACAGCAAGGCAATCGCGCGCGGCAGGTTGAACTCCAGCGGACTGCGGTAGGCCATGAAATAAGCAACGCCGACGATGGTGGCCGACGTGACAATGACGATGAAGGCGATGCGGGTGACCATGGAGAAAGTTCCGGGGCCCATCGTATCCATACCCAGAGTGAGCAGCGCGCGCTGCGATTCGGGCACCATCCAGAGGTACCAGAGCAGCAGGAAGGGCGTGGCCGCAAAGGTGGGCACGAGCCACCTGACGTTCCATTGCACCAGGCTGGTCTTCAGCTCGGGCTGCTTCTCGCCGTCGATACGGCTCGCGCTGATCAGCGCCCAGATGCCGGCCAGGGCGCAGCAAACGAAGGCGCGCAGAAAGAGGCTCGGCCAGAAAGTTGAATTGAAGAAGGCATAGCAGAACTTGCTGGCCTCGTGGCCGGAGCCGGCAACGGAAAGCCACGCATCACCCGGCGTGAGCATGAAGGAAAGAATGCCGTTGATGATGAACAATGTGAAGAACGAGGATCCGGCATAGGCCCATCCCACGGTCAGGTGCAGTTTTGCGTCGATGCGGTTCCATGTGGAATAGTAAACAGCGATCGTCGTCAGTTCGACGAGGAAGAAAACCCACTCCATGGCCCAGGCGAAGACGAAGTAGTGAATCAGTGTGCTGGTAGCTTCGGGGTGAGTAAGGCTGATGGCGAACCAGATGCCCACGCCGCTGACGGTGCCGAAGACAGCGGTAACGATCAGGAAGAACTTGGAGTAACCGGCCAATTCGGCAAGCCAGTGATCGCGAAGCTCCCCCGCAGGCATGCGCAGGGCCTTGCGCTCGGCCAGCGGCAGATAAAGCCCGCCGCCCACGGCGAACTGCGAGATCATGACGTGGAAAATGGCGATGATGCCAATCACCCAGCCCGAGCCGAGAATCGGAATGTCCCAGAACGGATAATTCATTATTTAGCTCCCAGCCTACAGCTAACAGCTACCAGTTCGTTTGTGCTCGCGTGGAGCGATTCGACTTTGAAACCTGCTGATTAACACATCGAGCATTTCCTCAGTGGGTATAGCCTACGTTCGTTTCGTTCCTTTGCGGCACCCTTCGACTTCGCTCAGGGCAGGCTTTAGAGCCGTGCCTTTCAAAGTCGCGACATTCTCAAAGGCTGCAAACAACTGATCCCTGTTCCCTATTCCCTGTTCCCTGCTTTCCTTACCGAACGGTCCAATAACCGATTGCCGTGGTGGCCAGCAGGCCGAAGAGCACCAACAGGCCGAAGTAGTTTGCGACGCGGCCGCGCCCGCCCGATTCGCGGGTCGAGTCGTAAAAGGGAATCAGAAGCCAAAGCACGACGCCGAAGTTGACCAGCAGCAAGCCCGCAATTTCACCGGCCGATCCGGGCAGTACCGCGCCGATCAGTTTCAGCATTTCAAAGGGACTCATGAAGTACCACTCGGGATGAATGCCCAGCGGCGCGGGCGCCAGCGCGTCGTATGCCTTGCCCAGCGACCAGGGAAAGACCGCGGCCAGCAGCGTCAGAATGTTGAGCGCGATCAGCCACACGGCCATATCCTTGAACATGAAGTTGGGCACGAATGGCTCGCTTTTGCGCTCGGCGGGCGGCAGGGCTTCAATGCTGGGCGGCGCGGCGTTGCCGTGGCGCTGCACCAGCCAGAGGTGAAAGCCGAGCAGCGGAAGGAAGATGGCCGGAAGCACAACCACGTGCAAGGCGAAGAAGCGCTGCACGGTGAACTCGTTCACGTCCAGTCCGCCGCGCAGCATGTTAGCCACAGCCGTACCGAAGACTGGAACCGATGCCGGAATCTGCAGGCCGACCTTGGTGGCGAAGTAACTCAACTCATCCATCGGCAGCAGGTAGCCGGAAAAGCCGAAGGTCACGGCCAGCCCCAGCAGCCCCAGGCCGCTGAACCAGCCGAACTCGCGCGGCTTGCGGTAAGCCTTCATGAAGAAGACCGAGAACATGTGCACCAGGACTGAGAAGATCATCAGGCTGGCGGACCAGGCGTGGATGGAACGGATCAGCCAGCCAAAGTGCATCACATACGTGATCTGGCGAACCGATTCGTAGGCTTCCGCTCCGGGCCGGTAGTAGACCAGCAGAAGCACGCCGGTGACGCACTGGACCATGAAAAAGAAGAGCGAAAGGCCGCCCCAGTAGTACCAGAAAGACTGGGAGTGGATGGGAACGGTCTTGTGGCGCGCAAAGGCTACCAGCTCCGAGAGGCCCAGGCGTTCATCAACCCAGTCATAAACTGCCTTTAACGTCATGCCTTCTATCCTCTTGCGTTACGCACGTGAAATATTCACGCCCGTGTCGGTGACATCCACTTTGAAAAGCTTGAGCGGCTTGGGGGGCGGACCGCTGACGTTGGCGCCGGTATACGCGTTGTAAACGCCGCCGTGGCAGGCGCAGTGGATGCGATCGGCCTCCGGCTCATACTGCACCGTACAGCCCAGATGGGTGCAAACCGCGGTCATGGCAATCCAGCGGCCATCCTCGTGGTGGATGAGCATGGCCGGAGCGGAGCCAAACTTGAACATCAGCACCGAGCCTGGAGCCAGTTTCTGCGCATCCTTCAGCGGAACCGTGTTGACCGCCGCGGCGTTCATCTCCATCTCCTCGGGCGAGGCCAGGTAACGGTAGACGGGATAAGCCAGAGCGGCTACATACGCCAGCCCTGCGGCTCCAGCTGCAATCAGAAAGGGCCGCCGGGTAATCTTTTCGCCGGACTCCTCGACAACAGGTACAAGATGGGTCTGTTCGGTCATGGCAATCTCTTCGCGCCCTTTCAGGCCGCGCCCTCCATAACTTTCGTGGCGCGCGCCGCCACAGAGACGAGCCAGCCCACGGCGCCAAGGCCGCCAACAAAGATGATCAGGAACAGCCCCACGACCCACCAGTTGGTCTCGACAGCGCGATCCCAAACGTTATAGCCCCTGGCCAAAAGGGTGAGATCCCGCACCCCATCGCGGCAGACGGTGAAGGCAAGCGCAATCAGCACGGCAAGATGAACGACAACCGTGCTAACCCAGCGCGCTGAGATCTTGCCAAATCCGGCGATGGCGGCCACAAGAACGGCCACAACCACCAGCGCCAGCCAGCCATAACCAGCATCGCCCGCGTACTTGTAAAGAGGATCGGTTGCGAGGTCAGCCTTGACGATCTGCGGCTGCACGCTCATGGCCCACAACCCGGCCGCCAGATAGACAATGCCGAAGCCCGCTGCCACTTTGCCGCCTAGGCCAGCCAGGAAGCGCTTTTCTTCCGCAGTGAAGGTCGAGCGCCCCGCAAGATACAGCAGCCACAATCCGCCCATAAAAAAGCCGCCGGCGATCATCAGCAACCAGCGCGGCGTCAGCGTCGGGTCGCCTGTGGGCAAATATGCGCCGCTGGCCGAGGCGGCGTACATGCCTTTCCAGACCTCGGGGCGCAGCATGAGCGTCATATTGGTGGAGAGCAACCGGGCAATGGAGCCTGCGAGCAGCCACGCGCTCAAGCCAACCCACCAAGCCGTCTTCCCGGCTTGAAGGCGCGCGGTAAAGCGGTAAAGCAGCCAGTAAGTCAGCATGAGGAGGCCGATGATCGAAATCCAGTAAAGGCCGATCAGAACACTGCTGGTGTAAAGCGCGCGGCCATAGAGCACCTGAACAAACAGAAGCGGCGGCACGGCCAGGTTGATCACAAAGGTCATCACTACCGTGAGCCGGCGCGCCAGTGCCCTGGCGGCGACCAGGGAACAGGGCGAGCCGCGAAAGAGACTGAGCAGAACCGCCAGCAGCAGCCCGCCCAACAGCATTTGCACGGCCACAAAGTGCAGCGACAGCGTCACGATATGCAGCAGTTTCAAAAGGCCTATCGGAGCCGGCAATGGAATTGGATCAACAGCGGGAAAGAATGGCATCGTGCTCTTTCACCCCCAAGGCTGCTTTTTAGACTACCATTATCCATTTTCGGGGATATGGTGACAAGCACTCCATGCAAGAATGGCACAAATCGGCGGCCGCGAGACAGTGCGAAATCAAATTAACCCCTTGCCATTGCCGAATAGAGGCTGAGGCGTGGCGTTTCCGGCCTTCCTGATGCGCGTGGGCAGCTTGCGGAGCGGCGCTGGAAGTGTTTCAAACTAGTTATTGAAAGTCAACGAAAATCGCTTAGACCCCTATATTTATTGATTCTTTTTGTTGTCCAGATTTTTTCTGGACACCGGCGAATTTTAGGTTCCTCCGCGCTGGGCGCGGGGTAACTCTCTGATTGCCGTATAGATGTTTGTAACCTTGTGCAGGTTGCTTCGGTGTGGTAGGTGTCCAGGGTAGCTCGCGGCTCTCGGCGGCGGCGCAGCCGCCGCCGCTCAGCGGCGAAGAGCCAGCGGGACCTGGTGCACCGGCACCGGCAAACGGCGCTCAACCGCGCACCAGGCCTGAAGGCACCGGAGCGAACAGAAGAGCCAGCGCCGCGCCACGCCCTGCTGACAACGCGGACCGGCGAGAACCAAGTGAAGGCGACCAACGGGCAGACCGCACCCAGGACAGAGAACCGACTTACTACGCTGCGTTTTCATGTTGTCGGCTTTCACGGCGAGTCAAGGGCGCGAAGCGCTAACGGAGCGCAGCGGAGTGACCGGAGCGAAGCGAAGGCCCTTTACCGCCGTGAGACAACATGAAAAGAAAACGCAGCGCCCACACTGCCGATGAGGCGGCGGCGCAGCCGCCGCTGCGCGAAGCGTGCTCTTTATGGCTTGGTTTATTTATCCGGCTCCTCGTGCGCGGCGTGGTGAATCTGGGGCTCGGGCGGGCGGGATGTTTGCCGGGCGACGGTCGCCGCGCACGACCCGCAGCGCGAGCGAAGCGTTGCGCGGAGGGCGGCGAAGGGCGGCGGGAGCCGGAGCGAAGCGGAGGCCGCAGGGCGACGAGCGCAGCGAGGAGACCCAGCGCCGGGGTGAGCCGGGAGCCGGTGGGAGCGAGCGGCGCGGCTCCGCTTACCTGCGGCGCTCTGATCGCCGCGCCGCGAGCGGGCGAGACAGGACGCGAGCGCAGCGAGCCACCTTGTATAGGCTCGTTCACGGCGGCGGACGCCGCCTCTTTATCTATGGTTTTTGGGATTCGTCCCGCTGCTGCTGGCGCTGACGCTGCCGCTCCTCTTCGAGGGCCTGTCCCTGGGCTGGCGACAGCTGCGGATATTCCGGCGTCGGCCTCGGCTTCGGCTTGGGTATCACGACCGGCGCTGTCACACGTGGCCAACTACTTCCAAGCGCCGGGCCTGGCACAGTTCCCGGATGAGTTCGTGCGGCGGGTTCAGTTGATGGCTGTCGTTCAGATAGTCTGCGATCTGCCGTGCCAAGGCCAGGATTCGCTCGGCCTGGCTATTGGCGCTTGCCTTCGGTTCTTCCGCTTTCGGCTTCTTCATGGGCTTTCCTCTCACAACAGGTTCAGGCGCTCCAGCGCAGCCGCAAGGCTGCGTCTGGCGGCGGGCAACACATAACCGACCTTCCGGACGCTGCACGCGAGCGCGGCGGCTATGCTGCCTTCCGTCTCATCGTCCCTGTACCGGAGGACAAGCGCCATCTGCTGCTCGTCGTCCAGGCTTGCGAGCGCTCGCTCGAAGTCGATTACCCGTACGATCTGCGCGTCTGCCTGGCTGGCTCTTCGCTGCTGCCAGCCGATGCGCCGATAGTTGGTCGCTTTGCCATTGCTGGTCGCCGCTCTTGACGCTGCCCACTGCCGGAGCCGCGCTATCGCGATGCACTCTTCTGGTGGCATCATTCGCCCTCAGTGAAATCCTCCGGGCCTTGCCACGGCGGCTCCGCTGCCAACCGCTCGGCCAGCGTCGCTCTTCGCGGGCCTTCGCTTGTCGGATGGGTGAGCCAGTCCGCGGCTTCTGCCGTCGACGCCTGAGCCTGATTTTGCTTTGGAGAGATGGGCTCAGCTTCGAGGATGGGCACGGAGGATTCCACGCCGGAAGGATACCACAGGTTGCGGTCAGCATGGAGCCGACCGCAAGGGGTGGTAGTTATTTCGTGGGGCACGCCGCCAGGATTCGGCTGGCGATGGCGCGGGCTTCCTCCCACATATCGGCGGCGTCGGTGTAGGTGCAGAGGTCCCAAAGCTCCGTTGCCGAGTGTTGGAGGATGCGGGCCAGCCTGGCGGCTGGCGGCGACTGGCGCACCAGCGGACCTTGCTCTTCGACGACGCCTTGGAGGCCGGGCGCGGTGTGGCCGATGGTTGCCGGTTGAGGGGTGGGGGTGGGGGTGGTCAAGATTTCCTCCTGTTCTTGGTTTGGAGTGCGAGGGCAACTTGCGCTGCGTACAGGAGTTGGGAGCCGTCGCGCCCGTCGAATACTTCCAGCCGGATGCCTTGCGCGATGCACGCAACAGCCGCTTTTATCGCTGCCAGGGTGTCTAGATTGGGCATCGCGAGTTTGTAGGCGACCGTCGCCATGCGCAGCGCCTTGGCTGGCGGCTGGCCTTTGGACTTGGCCAGGGCGTAGGCTCTGGACCATTCGTCCTTGCAGTGTTCGAGGGCCTTCTCTGCACGGCTGATTCTTGGCCCGGTTCCATCGGCTGCTGCTGCCAGATCGACGGGTTGCTGCTGGGTGATGAGTGCGAGTCTCATGCGACTTCCTTTCTCCATGCCAGGAAGGGCTTTTTGGCCTCTTCAAGTGTTGCGCGGTCGATTTGTTCCATGTCGTGGTCTAGGTACCAGATTGTGGCTTGCAGATTTCGGTGGCCCAGGAAGGCCTGAACGGTTCGCAGGTCGCGTGTGTGCTTGTAGATCGCGACCGCTGTTGTTCTTCGCAGATCGTGGAGGGTGATTCTCTTGGTTATGCCTACGCCTCTGCGCAGTTGTGCAAACTCTTGGCGCATGTTGTGGGAGTTTACCTTGTCGTTCTTGCGCGGTCTTCCCATGTTGCCCACGGTTTTGGTTCGCAGTTGTGTGACGAACGGTGTCTGGCTTGTTAGGTCGCAGGTTTCGAGCATGTCTGCAACAGCCTCAGTCACCGGCAGCGTCAGGATGGCTTCTTTCTTTGTTTTGAAGCTGAGTGTGCCGTCGTTTCGGTTGTAGTTGCCGGGGTTGATTCCGAGTGCTGTCGCGCTTCTTATTCCCATGTCGCTGCACAGCAGTATCCACAAGCGCATTTCTGGGCGTGCGGCTTCCAGCAACCGTTCGATTGTTCCTCTGTCTGTTGTTACGTTCCTTGGGCGTGTCCCGCTGAGGCGCGGCACATGGGCATCAAGTTTCCGCGCTCCGTATTCTTCCCACAAGAGCCTGAGGACACGTCTCAATCCGCCGTGTCTGTTTACTCGTGTCGAGTGGCTATACAGTCTCTCCCACGTCAGCGTGACGTCTGCGACATGCGCGGCGCTGAGTTCTTGCGGCGTGCATGAACCGGCAGAGGCGATGAGGGCTTTTGCCGCATAATAGTCGTGCACTTCGTTGGCGTTTTCGCCCTTGTAATAGGCGCATAGAATTTGAGCGATGGTCGTCCTTGCGCCTTCGGTTTTGGGTTGGCGAGTTCCTTTTGTTCCGCCTCGAACTGTAGGGCGGCGCGTCTCGTTCGGAAGGATTTCCGTTTGCGTGTGCCGTGGCTGTCGCGCCAGTCGGCGAAATATTTCCCTGCTTTTTCGAACACCTTTTCACCTCGCGTTCATTATGCGTTCTGATGGCGCATTGGCCCGGACACCGTTGGACACCACCGGAATGTGTGGTTTCCCTTGTTGTTCCGGGGCTTGCGTTTTGTGTCCAAGTGTTTCAAACTAGTTATTGAAACAGGGGTGCTCCACGAAGTGGGGCTGAGAAATACCCTCGAACCCGATCCGGATAATGCCGGCGTGGGAAGCTTTCCAATTCAGATGGCCTTCTTCCTCGATTTGCAGCGTGAGTTCTCCTGTTTCCTCAATTTCCAGAACAAGGGGAGTTCATGCTCAGTTTTGCTGACACAGATTCGGCTCGCATCGCACCTCAATCCTTCGCGCCCGTAGAGCCAAGGTCGTTTTTCGGCCGTGCGGTTGCGCGCCGTGTGGCCCGCGCCACGGGATTGCTGCTCTGCTGCCTGATCGCATCTCTCTGCGCCACCGCGCAAAGCACCACGCCCCCGACTGCCGATACAACTTCACAGCCTCCCGCATCCAAGCCAGCCGCGGCCGCGCAGAAGATCCAGCGCGTGACGACAACCGTGGTGGTGCATGGCGAGACAGTGGACGATTATCTCCCCGAAGCTGTTACGGTGGGCACGCTGGACGGCGCGACGCTGAAGGATACGCCGATTTCGGCCACGGTCGTGACTCGCGAGCTGCTTACCGATCAGGGCGCGCGGGTTCTTTCCGACGTGGTGAAGAACGACGCTTCGATTGGCGAGGACTACGCGCCGGTCGGCTACTACGGCGACTACGAGATTCGCGGTTTTCCGATTGATCTGGCCACCGGCCTTCAAATCAACGGCATGACCATCGCCGGCGAACAGGATGTGCCGCTGGAAAACAAGGAGCGCGTCGAGTTTCTCAAGGGCATTGCCGGGGTGGAGAGCGGCGTGGCTTCGGCCGGCGGACTCATCGACTACGTGACCAAGCGCCCGGCAACGATTGAGGCTCTTGACGTGGCTACCGATCATCGCGGCAGCAGCTTTGGCGCGGTCGATCTGGGGCGGCTCTTCGGCAGCAGCAAGCAGGTGGGCGCGCGCGTCAATCTGGCCGGCGAGAAGATTCAGAGCTATGTGAACGACGCCGACGGATGGCGCGCGGTGGGCGCGGGCTCGGCCGACTGGAAACTTACTCCGAAGGCAATTTGGAAAAGCGACTTCGAGTATCAGCACAAGGTGGAGCGCTCGGTCTGCGGCTATCAGCTTCTGGGCGGAACGACGGTGCCCGATCTCGACAAGGTCTATCCTTCCACGATGCTCGGCGAGCAGTCGTGGGCCAAGCCAAATACCTTCGACACTTTCAACACAGGTACGCGCTTCGACTACGATCTTTCCCCCCAATGGAAAGCCTTTGCGGCGGCGAGTTACAGCCATTCGCTGATCGACGACAACGTGGTGTATGCGTATGGGACGCCGTTCGATGCCAATGGCAATGTCGATTGCCCCGGTGCGCCGGATGCGCCTGACTATTTTTTCTGTCCCGCGGTCCCTGGAGTTTCGAAGGGTGGCGACTACGGTATCTACGACTACCGCGACCCCGGCGAATTGCGCATTGACGCGCAGGCCGAGGCGTTGATCACCGGACACGTGAAGACCGGAGCCATTACACAAGACCTCAGCGGCGGGGGCGAGGTTTTCCGGCGCAGCGTGCAACAGCCGCACCATTCGGTGAACTTTTATGTGGGAGAGGAGAACATCTACGAACCCAATGTAGCGGTTCCTCTCGGCACTCCCGATTCCCTCGAGTATCCGCTCGAGCACGCGGGCCCGCGCATTCTCGACGAAGACAATCACCAGTCGGCAGCAGTTGTACAGGACAGGATTCATCTTCCCGGCCGCATCCAACTGCTTGCCAGCGGCCGCGAGGACTTCCTGCGCGACCATAACTTCGACGGCGGATCCTTTACCAACAAGCATATTTGGCTGCCACAATACGCCGTCACTTTCAACCCGGTGAATAACCTGACACTCTACGGGAATTACGGAGTGATGCTCTCTCTGGGACCGCAGGCTCCGTGGTGGACCGATAACGACAGCGTCTACCTGAATGCGTTTCTGACTCGTCAGGCTGAAGTGGGCGCGAAGTATGAACTGGACCACCGCATCCTGCTGAGCGCGGCGTTCTTTCATATGCGCGCGCCGTTCTTCTATCCCAAGGTGATTCAGGCGGCGGACAGCTTCTGCACTGTGAATCTCAACGCAACGGGAGCCGATGATTCTGTCGCAGCGGGCGATGTATGCTTTGAATCCGAGGGCCGCGAGACGCATGACGGCATTGAAGTGAATGCGGAAGGCAAGGCCGCGGATTGGCTTCGTTTGACGGCTTCGGCGGCGGCGATTCGCGCAATCTCGGACAACACCGGCACGCCAACCTTTGACAACAAGCAAGTGCTCAATGTGCCGCATCTGCGCACGGCGCTCTTTGCGGATTTACTGCTGCCGCATGCGCGCGGACTGCACCTGATGCCCGGCTGGAGTTACACCGGCCGCAAGGAAGCCACGCGCGACGATGCGGTCAACGTCTCCGGCTACAATCTCTTTAATCTGGGAGCGCGCTACACGCCGGGCGGCGACGAGGGCCGCGTGACGCTGCGGCTCTACGCCGACAACATCACCGACAAGCGCTACTGGAAAGATACCGGCGCCAATTATGGCGACACTTTCATTCACCTGGGAGCGCCGACAACGGTGCGGCTTTCGGCGCACTACACATTCTAGGTTTGAAGGCAAGGACAAAAGGATGCACAAGCAATGAGCACGACGGCAAAGACGCATGGACTGCATGGCACGCTGGTGGAACCAGACTGGCCGCCGCTCACGCTGGACGAGGTGCGCGCGCTGCTCGCCGATTTCCCCGGCTGCGGCGAGCCAATGCGTATTCTCTCCGTCAGTCCGCGGCCGCTTTCGGCGGCGAGCGTGGTCGAAACGGCCAACAGACGCGTTTTCATCAAGCGCCAGCACCAGGCAGTGCGCGACCGCGAAGGGCTGGCCGAGGAGCATCGCTTCATGCAGCATCTGCGCGCGCACGGCGTGCCAGCGCCGCTCGTCTTGGCAAACTCTTCGGGCCAGACAGCCACTGAAAGCGATCCATGGATCTACGAGGTGCATGAAGTGCCGGAGGGCGTGGACCTTTACGAGGACGCGCTTTCGTGGACGCCGTTTTTCTCGGCAGAGCACGCGCGCTCCGCGGGAGAAATGCTGGCGCGGCTGCATCTGGCCTCGCGGGGCTTCGACGCGCCTCGGCGCAAGGCGCAACCGCTGGTTGCCAGCTTTACGATTTTTGCGGCGGAGGATGCGGGCGCGGCGAAGAAGCGCTACCTGGCTGCGCATCCCGCTCTGGCCACGGATGCGGCGACGCGCGAGGGTTGCCGCCAGGCGCTGAAGTTGCTGGCGCCCTTTCATGCGGAGCTGAAGCCCTTGATGCCGGCGCTTGAGCCCTTGTGGACACACAACGACTTGCATGGCTCGAATCTTTTGTGGAGTGATGCAAGCGACGCGGCGCGCGCTGTTGCAGTCATCGACTTCGGGCTGGCCGACCGGACCAACGCCGTGCATGACCTGGCGCAGGCCATCGAACGCAGCATCGTCGAGTGGCTTGCGCTGCGTGAAGGACAGGAAGACACCGGTGACGTGCCTGTACACATCGACCATTTGGAGGCCCTGCTCGACGGCTATGAGTCGGTGCGACCGCTGAGCACGGAAGAGGCCGCGGCTCTGGCGCCGATGACCGCGCTCTGCCATGCGGAGTTTGCGCTGACCGAGGCGGACTATTTTCTGGGCGCGCTGCATTCGAAGGAGAACGCGCGTGTTTGCTCGCTGGGCTATCTCGTGGGTCATTCGCGCTGGTTCCGCGGCGCGGGCGGAGATCAGTTGCTCGATGCGATTCGCCGCTGGGCCGCGAAACGCGAGCGGCAAGAGACAGCGCTGATTGGAGTCGGAGACTGATGCACTGGACCTCCATAGCGAATTACGTTGCCGCAAACTGGCTTGAGGATGCGGGCGTTGTGACGACAGTGGTAGGCATCTGGCTCACCACGCGCCGCAAGCTCATCTGTTGGCCGGTTGTGCTTGTCTCCGACGTGCTTTACCTGATTGTCTTTTACCGCGTCCGGTTATATTCCGATGCGCTGTTGCAACTCTTCTTTCTGGCTTTCACGCTCTACGGCTGGTGGTATTGGTGGCGCGGCGTGCGCGACGAGGGCGAGGTGCGCGTGGTTCCGATGACGCTGCCGGGCCTCGTGGCCGGGTTGGCTGCGGGCGCGGCGGGAAGCGTGCTGCTCGGATTGCTGATGGTGCGCATCGGCGCGGCCCTGCCGCATCTGGACGCCACGCTGACCAGTTTTAGCTTGGTCGCCAGTTGGTGGCAGGCGCGCAAGCATATTGCAAACTGGTGGCTATGGATTGCGGTGGACCTGATCTACATCGGCGAGTACATCTTCAAGGGCTTGCGGCCAACCGCGGCGCTCTACGCGCTGCTGGTAGCGCTGGCCGCGCTGGGACTGCGCGATTGGCGGCGCTCTTCCCAGCTCTCGGAATCGAGAAATGAAGCACCCGCCCTTGTGAGTTAAGGAACCTCTGAACAAGTCGATGTCTTGAAAGGGCACGGCTTTACAGGCTGCGGAAAAACTCATTGGGGATAGCACGAAGTGTCAGGGCACGGCTTCAGCCGTGCCGTAAGTGCCGCAAAATCTGCAGGGGCTTTAGCCCCTGAGGGAATGCCTGATGTGGAATAGAACTTGATCAGAGGTTCCCTAGATTGCCATTTGCACCGCATTCTTCAGCGGCTCGCCAGCAATGTAGCGGCGCAGTTCGTCGGCGGCGATACGCAGGGCGCGCGGCGCGAACTGCGGAGTCGCTCCGGCCACGTGGGGCGTGAGCAGCAGATTGGGGCAGCGCCACAAAGGATGGTCTTCAGGCAGCGGCTCGGGATCGGTAACGTCGAGCGCGGCGCGAATACGGCCCGCGTGGAGAGCCTCAATCAACGCGTCCGTGTCCACAATGGGGCCGCGCGCGGCGTTGACCAGCAAAGCGCCCTGGCGCATCAGTGCAATTTGCGGGCGACCGATGAGATGATGCGACTCCGCGGTCGAAGGCAAAATCAGAATCACGATTTCAGCTTGCGGCAAAAGGCCATCGAGTTCGGCGACGGTGTGGACCGGCGGCTCGGTGCGCGCCGTCCGGGCCACGCGAACAAGCTCCACATCAAAGGGCGCAAGCATCCGCTCGATTTCCTTGCCGATAGCGCCATGACCCACCAGCAACACCCTCTTGCCGGTGAGTTCTTCCAGCGTGACGGAAGGAAAAAGCGGACGCGCGTCGCCGGTAATCCGGGCATAGCGTGCGCTGGCCTCGGAGCGGCGCTTCCACTGGCCGGCACGCTGCAGGTCGAGATAAAACGGAAAGTACTTCAGCATGGCCAGAATGGCGCCGATAGTCCACTCCGCGGTGGAGATGTTATGCGCGCCGCGTGCATTGCAGATGGTCACGTGCGGCCCGGCCAGCGGAGGAAGCCACTCCGTGCCGGCCATCAGCGCCAGAATCAGGCGCACGCCGCGCAGATGCGGCCAGATGCGAATAGCAGGCCCCGCAAAGATGCCCGGAATCCAGACGTCAATGTCGATGTCATGATCGAGATCTTTGGGTAGGGGAATCAGCTCGACTTCCGGAGGGAAATCGCGCAAAAACTCCGCCGACAGAGAAGATGGATAGCCAACTCGCAGCATAAGATTCACATGCGCTCCAGATGGGCGCTCCTGCCATTTATGCTACACGGGAAGGGCCGCTATGCCGTCAGAAAGACCCTCCGGCCGCGACAGGCGGAATGGAAAATGTCTGGCCCGCCATCGTCTGAGCCCGCCCGAATAGGGCATCCTGTAAGTGCGCGGCCTTTGCGCCGTGGATTGCACCTATGCGCCTGAGGACAAACAAGACGTGGTCTCAGCGGCAGCTTGCGATCAAGCTGCGCGCGGAACCGGAGGAGGCCGCGGGGTTCTTTACCTGGGAGCGCCGGCGGTTGCTGATTCATGCGGCCAAGACGGCGCTGGCGGCCGCGCTCTGCTGGTGGATCGCCATGCTGATTGGGCTGCCCGACGGCTACTGGGGCTCCATCAGTGCCATCATCGTCTTGCAGTCGAACTTCGGCTCCACAGTTTCCGCGTCGCGCGACCGCATCTTCGGCACGGTGATCGGCGCGCTGCTGGGCTTTTCGTTCACGCAGTTTGGCGTGCTGCCGTGGAATTTCATGCTGGCCGTGCTGACGGCTGTGATTGTCTGCGGGCTGCTGGGCCTGCGCAGCAGTTCGCGGCTGGCCGGGGTGACCATCTGCATCGTGATGCTGGTGCAGAAGGGCGGCTCGCACTGGACCATCGCGCTGGACCGCGTGATGGAGGTCTTTCTGGGCATTCTGGCGGCGCTGGCCATCTCCACACTGGTGTACCCGGACCGCGCGCGGCTGCGGCTGCGCGACGGGCTGGCGCAGGAGTTTCTGGTGCTGGCCGCGTTCTTCGAGGAGATCTTCGACGGCTTTCGCGGCGCGCCTGCCGGGAACCTGCCCGCGCTGCGCGAGAGTGTGCAGGCCAGGCTGCGTGACAACAACAAACTGCTGGAAGAGGCGCGCAACGAGCCTTCCGGCGGTCCCGGATGGCGCGAGGGCCTGGGAATGCTGTCGCAGTTTGGCCACTCGCTTTTTGATGCCCTGTTGGCGCTGGAGCTTGCAGTCAAAGACAGCCACGAGGATCGGTACTCGCAACAACTGGAACCGGCCCTGGGGCAGCTCGCCGTGGACATTCGCTCTGGCTTCCACCACGTGGCCGAGTGTACGCACTCCTGGCGCTTTCACATTCCGCCGCCGAAGATGAATCTGGAGGAGGACATTGCACAACTGGAAGCGCGCATGGCCGAGGTGCGGCCGACAGGCTACCAGTTTTCGCAGGACGAGATTCTGCGCGCCTATGCCGTGCAACTCCATCTGAAGCAGATTGCGCGGCTGCTACGCGCCTCGCGCGTGGAGACCAGCCACGCCATCGGTGAAGCGCAACAGTAAGACCGCCCATTTCCCATTGAAGGACGCATGGGTGCCCCATCCTTGCGACGTTTTTGTTTTTGTCGCAAGGGTGGGAAACCTCGAACTTCATCCGGCAATCAAGTCAGCGAAGATCAGACCGCGAGCAGGTCCGTGTAGACGGCCATGCCGACCACCGCATCGGCGCCCAGGGCGTCCAGCGCATCGACCTCCTGCTGCGAGCGAATGCCGCCGGCAACGATGAGTTGCAGCTCAGTGAGCTTGCGCAGGCGCGCGGCCGCGTCGATGGGAAAACCACCCAGCATTCCTTCGCCGTCCACATGCGTGTAGAGAAACGCGCTGACGTGCGGCTCGAGCTGCGGAATCGCTTCATCGGGAGTGAGCGCGACCTCCGCCTTCCAGCCCCTCACGGCGATGCGGCCGTTTTTCGTATCAATGCCCGCGACGACGCGTTCCGCTCCAACTGCGGCGGCGAGTTCCGTAGCGAACTCGGTGTTGACCTTGCCCTCTGCGGAAAAAAGCGCCGAGCCTATGATGACGCGCTTTGCGCCCGCGTCGAGCACCTGCTGCGCGCGCTCGATGGAGTGAATGCCGCCGCCGGCCTGTACCGGCAGCCGCTTGGCAATCTGCGCCACCAGTGCGGAGTTATCGCCCTGACGCATGGCCGCGTCCAGGTCGATCAATTGCACCAGCGGGAAGCGCGAGAACTTTTTGATCCAGAATTCGAAATCGTCAAAAGCCAGGCGCAGTTTTTCGCCTCGCACAAGCTGAACGATCTTGCCGCCCAGCAAATCAATGGAAGGAATCAGCATGGAAGCCTCACGGAGACGCCGGCCCTGGCCAGCTCTTCTTTAAGCGAACGGGCGCTGGAAACGCCGAAGTGAAAGATGCTGGCAGCGAGAGCCGCATCGGCTCGCCCGCGCCCGAAGACATCGACAAAATGATCCACGGTTCCCGCTCCGCCAGAGGCAATGACGGGAATGTTCACAGCCTCGCTGACAGCGGCCGTCAGCTCGCAATCGAAGCCATTCCGCGTGCCGTCGCAATCCATCGAAGTAAGCAGGATTTCGCCCGCTCCGCGTGCTTCGGCCTCGCGCGCCCACTCGACCGCGCGCCGGCCTGTGAGCTTGCGCCCGCCCTGCACAAAGACCTGCGCATCGCGCACCGGGTCGGCGGCCTGCGGATCGCGTCGCGCGTCAATGGCCACAACGACAGCCTGCGCGCCGAAGCTGCGGCCAATAGAGTCAATCAGCGTCGGATCTTTCAGCGCGGCGGAGTTGACGCTGACCTTGTCCGCGCCCGCATCGAAGACCTGCGCCGCATCGTCAGCGGAGCCAATGCCGCCGCCCACGCAGAAGGGAACGAATAACTCGCGGGCGGTGCGGCGCACGGTATCGAGCAGCGTGGAGCGTCCCTCGTGCGTCGCGGTAATATCGAGCAGCACGATTTCGTCCGCGCCTTCGCGAGCGTGGCGCGCGGCCTGCGTGGCCGGATCACCGGCGTCGATAATATCGACAAACTGCACGCCCTTCACGACGCGGCCGTCTCGCACGTCGAGACACGCGATGATGCGCTTGGTTATCATTTTTGTTTCCTCACGAGGTTGCGGGCGACAAGGTCGTTGAGTTCCGTGCGCTGCTCTGGAGAAAATGCTCTCGTCGGGATCAACAAAAACTGATGCTTCGCCCTGTAGAGCAGAGTGACAGTCTCGTTTTGCGCAAATCCTACAACTCCGTTCCAAAGGTATTTTGTCTCGCTGACCCCAGGTATCGTGGTCAGGATTTGTTCGTCATCGATCTCAGTGCTGGAGATTCGTTCAGTTCGTGCCGATGGAAAACTCTGTTTATAGCTCCTGTGTGCCTGATAAATAAGGTTAGTCGGTAATAATATCGAAAGAGACAGAAATATCCAACCAACTGAGACGCAGAACTGAGATAGCTGTGAATTGGGTCCAAGAAGCAACGGGATAGCCATACAGACAATTGTCAGGAGCAGGCAAAGGACAAAGATCATGCGTTCAGTCACAAACTGACGTCTATGAAGTCGAAACGCTGCCTTGAAATCTGCAAGCGTGAGTGTATAACTGAGCTTCATCTTCCAACCTCCAAGAAATTGCCGAGAATCTTCAGGCCGGTGGCGCCGGATTTTTCCGGATGAAACTGCGTGCCCATCACGTTGCCGCGCTCGACGGCCGATGCGAATGGCTCGATGTAGTGCGTGATGGCAGCAGTGTCGGCTGTAACAGGAGCTTTGTAGGAGTGCGTGAAGTAGACGTGCTCGCCGGGCTCGACCCCCGCCAGCAGGCGCGAGTTGGGACGAATTTCAAGCGAATTCCAGCCAACGTGTGGGACTTTTTCCTGGCCTTCGGGGAAGCGCGTACACGATTCTGCAAAATGCCCAAGCCCGCATTGCTCTGGCGCTTCGCTGGAGCCTGCGTAGAGCCACTGCATTCCTACGCAGATGCCAAGAAAAGGAACGCCGCGCGCAATCGCCGCGCGAATGGCGGGCGTGAGGCCAGTCGCATCAAGCCTCTCGGTGGCTGCGAAGTGGCCCACGCCGGGAAGCACGATGCGTTCAGCGGATTCAACGAGCGCAAGGTCTCCATCGGTTACGACCGCCTCCGCGCCCAGGTGGCGCAGCGCCTTGAGCACCGAAGTCAGATTGCCCGCTTTGTAATCAATGACTGTTACACGCATCAGAGCAGTCCCTTCGTGCTGGGCAGCATCTCGCCCAGTTGCTTGTCTTTCGAGCAGGCCACGCGCATGGCGCGCGCGAAGGCTTTGAAGATGGCTTCGATCTTGTGGTGGTTGGAGCGGCCGTACATGGTCTTCACGTGAACGTTGGCGCGAGCGCCGCGCGCGAAGGCCTCAAAGAAATCCGTGACCAGTTCGGACTGCAGATCGCCCACCAGGCGCGTGCGCACCTTGGTGTCGACGGCGTAAGCCGCGCGCCCGCTCAGGTCCACCGCGGCAATCGCGAGGGTCTCGTCCATCGTCATGATGAAATAGCCGGCGCGCAGAATGCCGCGCTTGTCGCCGAGCGCACGGTCGAAGACTTCGCCCAGCGCGATGCCCACGTCTTCGACGGTGTGGTGCTGATCCACGTCGAGATCGCCGTCGCACTTGAGCTCCAGATCGAATGCGCCGTGACGGGTGAACAGCTCCAGCATGTGATCGAAGAAGCGGATGCCGGTGGAGATTTTGTACTGGCCGCTGCCTTCAATCGTCAGCTTGATGGCAATGCGCGTCTCGGTAGTGTTGCGTTCAAAGCTCGCGTTGCGCGGGGTGGTTTTCGCAGTTTCCTTGGGCGTCACAGAGCGCCTCCTTTGGTCTTCAGTGCGGCCAGCGTTTCGTTGAGTGCCACACGGGCTTGACGCATCTGCTCGCGGGTTCCGATGGTGATGCGCACGCGCCCTTCGCAGCCGGGGTCGCTCGATCTGTCGCGAACCAGCACGCCCGCCGCGCTCATCAGCCGCGCAAACTCCTTGTGCTGCGGGCCGATTTCGGTCAGAACAAAGTTGGCGCTGCTCGGCCAGCGGCGAACTCCCGCGGCATCGAGCGCGGCTTCGAATTCGGCGCGTGCAGCCTTCACTTCGCCGACGTACCAATTGAGATAAGCTTCATCCTCGAGCGCGGGCGGCAGGCAGGCCAGCGCCAGCGAGTTCACGCTGTAAGGCGAAAGCACGCGCTTGATCCAGCACATCAACTCTACTGGACCGGCAAGCAGTCCGAGGCGCAATCCGGCCAGACCATAGGCTTTGGAGAAGGTGCGCGCGACGATAAGATTCGGCACCGTGCCTATCAGGTCGATCACCGTCTCGCCGAAAAAGTGAAAGTAGGCTTCATCGACCAGCAGCACGGCGTGCGGTGCGCGGCGGGCAATCTCAAGCAACTGCGCGCGCGTGGCCACCGTGCCGGAAGGGCTGTTGGGATTGGCGATGGCGATGATCTTGGTGCGCGGCGTGATGGCTGCCAGCAGGCGCTCGAAGGGGAAGCTCAGGTCGTCGCCAGCAAGGATCGGAACCGCGCGTGCGTCTGTCGCCGAAGCATAGACGCCATACATCGTGTACGTCGGAACGGGCAGCAGAAGCTCGTCGCCACTTTCGAGAAAAGCCTCGAAGAGCACGTGAATCGCCTCATCCACGCCGTTGGTGAGCGCAACCTGCGGGGCGGCAAGGCCGAGATACTTGGCGACAATGGCCTCGACCGGATCACGCTCGGGATAGCGCGTCAGATCGCCGGCGCTGATGCGGCAGAGCACTTCGCGCACCTTGGGCGAACAGGCCACGGTGTTCTCGTTGAAGTCCAGGCGCAGCGTGTCGCGGCAGCCAAGGGGAGGGTGATACTCCTGCATCGCCTTCACGCGGGCGCGCGGTTCTACCTGCGATTTCACTCTTGCTGCTTCACTCATGATTGCTCCTCTTCTTACCCAAGCGAACACCAATGGCTTCGGCGTGGCCGGTCAGGCCTTCGGCTTCTGCCAGCAGAGCGGCGGGCGGGCCAAGAAGGCGAATCGCCTGCGACGAATACTGCTGCACGGTGATGAGCTTGACGAAGTCGTTCACGCTGAGTCCGCCGCGCACCCGCGCCTGGCCCCCGGTGGGCAGCGTGTGATTGGGGCCGGAGATGTAATCGCCCATGGGCTGCGCGCTCCAGCGGCCCACGAAGACCGAACCAGCGTTCCAGACCCAGTCGAGATCGCTGGCGGCATCCACGGTGAGGTGCTCGGGCGCAAGGAGATTGGTAATAGCGTGCGCCTCGTCCACGCTGGATGCGACGATGACTAGGCCGTGGCTATCGAGAGATTGGCGCGCAATGGGGTTGTCGCGGCTGCGCAGTTTGGCCTCGGCAATGACCTCTTTCGCCAGATCGGCGCGCGTGGTGATGAAGATAGAGAGCGCCTCGGGATCGTGCTCGGCCTGCGCGACCAGGTCGGAAGCAATGTCGGCCGCGCGGCCGCTTTCGCTGGTGACGATGGCCTCCGTGGGGCCAGCCAGCATGTCGATGGCGCAGTCGAAAGCCACCAGGCGCTTGGCGGCGGTGACAAACAGATTGCCCGGCCCGACGATCTTGTCGACGCGCGGAAGGCTCTGGGTTCCATACGCCAGCGCGGCCACGGCGTGCGCGCCGCCGAGGCGATAGAACTCCGTGATGCCGAGCAAGTGCGCGGCGGCGAGCGTTTCCGGCGCGGGCTTGGGCGAAACAACAGCGATGCGCCCAACGCCCGCCACCTGTGCGGGAATGGCCGTCATCAGCAGCGTTGATGGCAGCGGATGGCGGCCGCTGGGCACATAGCAGCCCACCGAGCCGAGGGGACGAACAAGCTGGCCGGTAGTGAGGCCGGGAATGGGCTTTTCGCACCAGGAGGCGGGCAACTGGGAAACAGCGAAGGCGCGAATCTGTTCCGCGGCTGTTGACAGGGCCTCGCGTAAAACGGGATCGATCGCCTCCCATGCAGCCGCCATTTCGTCGCGCGTGATGCGCAGGCTGGCGGCGTCCTTGAGCCCGTCGAACTGCGCCGCATAGCGCAGCAACGCGCGGTCGCCCTGCCTGCGCACTTCGGTCACGATGCGCCGGACGGCGGGCAGCACTGCATCCAGCGCCGCGCCGCCGCGCACTTCGAGAGCGGCGAGGGTTTCCGCTGCCTGCCGCGCGCCGCTACCTTTGGTTCGGATCAGTTTCATCCTCGTTCTCCTGTTTGTTCAACTACGCCTTCGAGCAACGTAGCAGCCAAGTTATCTGAGTGGTTGCGCGCCTAATTCAGCAATCCAGGCTTTCTTCTTTTCCTTGAGCAGATCTTCAACCGCCAAGGGATGAACGTCCTCGTCGAGTTTGTCCAGAATCGCATATTCGAAAGAGGACTCTCCCTGAGCGTTCCACTCTTCCTGGAGCGACTTCTCCATATGCGACCAATTGCGAAGGCAGAACCATGTTCCGTTCTTCGTCGCATTCAGGTTACGGGACGCTCCTATCCACACTCGCCCAGTTGCTGTGCATCGCACGGCGTATGCGCCGAGAAGCGGTTTTCGCTCCTTGAACTCTCTGACGAGTTCTCTCCTTGATTCCTTTGACTGCATACCGATGCCTTCATCATTTGTCTTGCTGCTTCCCCAGATTCCAGAAGTGGGACCTGGGGAACCCATAGCTGCTACAACCGCAAGCGGTCAACGGCTTAGAGCACAACCTTGTTGAGCGGATACTCGACAATCCCCGTTGCGTTCGCCGCCTTCAGACGCGGAATCACGTCGCGCGCCACGCCCTCTTCGACAATAGTGTTGACCGCGACCCACTCGGAGTTGCTGAGCTGGGAGACGGTGGGCGAGTTGAGCGCGGGCAGCACGGCCAGAACCGCTTCGAGATCGGCGTGTCGCACGTTGAGCATGAGGCCGACCTGCGATTGCGCGTCGATGGCGCCGCGCAGCATGAGCGCAATCTGATTGATCTTTTCCTGCTTCCACGGGTCGGCCAGCGCTGCCTTGCCGGCGATCAGATGCGTCTCGCTCTCCATCACTGTATCGATGATCTTCAGGTGGTTGGCCTTCAGCGAGCTGCCGGTTTCCGTAACCTCGACGATAGCGTCGGCCAGCATGGGCGGCTTGACTTCCGTTGCGCCCCAACTGAATTCAACCTTGACGGTCACGCCCTTGCTGGCAAAGTAGTTCTTTGTAACTTCGACCAGTTCGGTGGCGATGGTCTTGCCTTCCAGGTCTTCGGCCTTTTCGAAGCCGCTTCCTTCAGGAACTGCAAGCACCCAGCGCACCTTGCGGCGGCTCTGCTTGGCATAAGTCAGCGAAGTGACGCTGGTGACATCGAGGCCGCTCTCGACGACCCAGTCGATGCCGGTCAGGCCGGCGTCGAGAACGCCGTGATCGACGTAGCGAGCCATTTCCTGAGCGCGAATCAACATGCACTCGACATCGGGGTCGTCGATCGATGGAAAGTAGGAGCGACCGTTGGTGTAAATGTTCCAGCCGGCGCGCCCGAACAGTGCAATGGTGGCATCCTGCAGGCTGCCCTTGGGAATTCCGAGTCTCAGCAAATTAGCCACGATTCTCCTCTTTCTTCTTGCCGGTTTGCTCGCCGGCTACAGCTACCTGCACAGGTTTGGTGAAGCAACTGACTGTGCCCTCGTGGCACACGAGTCCGTCGCCCTCGACGATGACCCGGAAGAGCAGCGTGTCATTGTCGCAGTCGGTTGCGGCGGAAACAACGCGCAGGCGGTTGCCGCTGGTTTCGCCTTTCATCCACAGCTTCTGGCGCGTGCGGCTCCAGAAGGTGACGTAGCCGGTCTCTAGCGTCTTGGCGTAGCTCTCGGGATTCAGAAAGCCCACCATCAGCACCTCGCCGGTGCGCGCATCCTGCACGATGCCGGGCGCGAGGCCGTCCATCTTTTCGAAATCGATGACTGGATTTGGGTTGCTCATGTTTTTCCTTGTTCTGATTGGGATTTGTGCGCGGGCAATAAAAAAGCCCATCGGCAAGAGTCGCCGGCGGGCTTGATGTTTCCTTGATCTCTCTGGTCGTTTACATCAGACCATGGCAGCTCGCCGGCATGTGGCTCACATGATGATGGTGGTGACCGAAATGGCGGTGGCTCTGCATCTATTTGAAGATTAAGGGAAACCCGGTGCGATGTCAACCGCAGTCCCTCAATTCCGCAAACCGGTCCCTAACTGTTCCCGGCTGCGGGCGTCTCCCCTGCCACCTTCGGGCTGTTTCCCTGATGCAGCAAATCAATCACGCGTTGATACAAGCGGTTGCGCACTCCGAAGCGCTCGGATGCGCGAGTCACATAGCGCACACGGATGTCGATATTCGTGCCGGAGGGGCGCAGATTCACCGTCGGAACCGCGCTGAACCGGCTCAGGCCATCGTCGCGCGCACCGCGTTTCCACTCCTGTTCCGCGACGCAGGCGCTCTCTGCCGTTTCGTCTTCCACCACTTTTTGAATGCGCTCCACCATCTCTTTCGGGTCGCCGGCTGCCGGAATGCTGAGCGTAATTTCATCCCACATCCACTGCCCTGCGGTAGAGAAGTTGAAGTACTTTCCGCGAATCGCGAAGCTGTTGATGAAGGTGATGCGGCGGCCGGTCGGATGGCCCCTTTCCGCCAGATCTCCGGTTTCCAGCAGCGTGGTGCTCATCAGTCCGATCTCGGTCACCTCGCCGCCAACGCCGTCGATCTCCACCCAATCTCCGATGCGAATCCCGTTCTTGCCCATGAGGACGAACCAGCCGAAAAACGCCAGAATGAAATCCTGCATTGCGATGGTGAGTCCGGCGGTGACCAAGCCAACGATCGTAGAAATCTGCTGCGGCCAGCCGAAGACGACAAGCAGAATGAGCAGCACGCCAACGACCTGAATACCCATCTGCAAGACGGAGCGCAGGGTTCGCATCTGCCTCCGGTCGAGCGCGGGACTGGCCATCAGCCGCCGCACCAGGGCATCGCATAGCATGATGCAGATCAGGATGAAGGCAATCAGCGCCAGCGACTGCAAAATCATGTGCAACAGAATGCGATGCTGCAGCAGCACCTGGGCAGACCACTTGTTGTAATTGGCGGCGAGTTGCTGCTGGGTCTGAATGCGGTCGTTGCAGATGGTCAGAATCTGGCGCTGCTCGCTCCGGTCTATGATGCTGGCCAGCCTCGAATCGTGATCTGTCGTATCACTCGCTGGCGTGGCCGCGCTGGTATTGGCATTGGCCTTCAGAGCGTTGTGCGTGGCAGTTAGAGTGGCAGCATCGGCTTGCGCCTGCTGCATGGCCTGCTGGATCAATGCGTACCGGTCGAGCTGACTCTTCCAAGCCTTCAGCCTGGTGGCCAGCGTGCCGTGCCGCTTCACGGAAAGAACGGCCACCTGGCCATCTCCGTGCGCCGCGGCGTCGTACTTGCGCATCGACGCTTCATGCGCGGCAAGCTCGCTTTGGATCTGAGCGCGATTGTCGCCCGAGGCGCGATCCAGCTCCTGCTGTGCCTCGTCGAGCTGGTCGGAATCGAGCCCGAGCTGGGCTTTGGCTACATCCAGATCGTCATCGCTTTCCGTTGGCTGCGCGGCTTCCTTCGCCGGACTGGCCTGGGCAGCGGACGCGGGCGTCAGGCTCTTGACCAGCGCCTGGTCTTGTTTGACGAGTTGTTCAAGCTGCTTGACCCTCTGCGAGAGCGCCAGCGCTTCGCCCGTGAGGTTGCGATGGCGCGCCTGCGCGCTGGCCTGGCGCAATGCCGAAGCAAAGGCTTGGTCCACTTCGTGATCGGCCAGACGCTCGGCTTCCCGCGCGTACTCATTTTCCTCGGCGGAAACTGCCAGTGGCGCCAGAGCTTCAGCCGTTTGCCACGGACGAAGATCGACGAGGGTCTTCTGGCTGTTAACAAAGCCCAGGCCACTTCCCTGCCTCGAAAGAAAGGGAAGATTCGCCATGGCGTCGCGCGTTGTCCATGAAAAGATCAGACACAGACACAGCACAATGACCATCGCGACCAGAAAAATGAGACTCGTCCGGCTAAAAAGGCGTTTGCGGACGTCGCCGTCAGAAACAGGAGCAGCAGGAGGTATTGCCATAATTCAATTGTTGCAGGTCGATCACGCTTTGGGCTCAAAAATGACGGCCAAGGCTCCGTCAGACGCCGCGCCGGGGTCCTGACTGAAAACAGCCCATTTCCTGCCGCAAGCTTGCGGTTGGCTCAGGACAAGGCGGAGAATGGAGCCGTGCGAGCGCGCGTGCGATTTTCGGCTTTGGCGGTGGCGATTCTGTGCGTGTGCCTGGCCGGAATGGCCCAGTATCAGGATCGCGATTCCCGTGGCATTCCCAAGACATCCGAAGAAGCTCCTCCGCCGGAGAATCGTATCGACATCAATCACGCCAGTGTGGATGAGCTGCTGAAGGCGCCGGGCATGACGCGCAGTTGGGCCGGGCGCATCGTTCGCTTCCGGCCTTATCGATCCAAACAGGATCTGGTGGAGCGCGGAGTGCTAACCAGCCAGGTTTACGTCCGCATCAAGGATTACGTGATCGCGCACCGGGAGAAGCAGTGAGCCTCGCGTCCTGTTGCTCTGCGCCGAAGACTGAAAAGGGCGCAGCCTTGGCCGCGCCCCCTCCAAAACAACGAGTTGTTTAGAATACCCTTACGCCTGGGTCGCCTCAGGCGCCGGTGCGTCGCCGCGCTTGAGCAGCCTGCTCAGGAGCACGTAGAGCACAGGAATAAAAAACAGGTTGAGTACGCTGGAAAGCAACATGCCGCCAACGATGGTGGTGCCCACAGAGCGGCGGCCCAGGGCACCGGCGCCGGTGGCGAAAACCAGCGGCAAAATGCCGAGGATGAAGGCGAACGAGGTCATCAGAATAGGCCGGAGACGCAGCTCGGCAGCCTCGATGGCGGCCTCGCGGATCGAGCGGCCCTTCTTGCGCAACTGCTCGGCAAACTCGACGATCAGAATCGAGTTCTTCGCCGAGAGGCCGATGAGCATGACCAGACCAATCTGGCAGTAGACGTCGTTAATCATTCCCCGCGCAGCCACCAGGCCCAACGCGCCCAGCACCGCCATAGGCACGGCCAGCAGGATGATGAACGGCAGCGCGAAGCTCTCGTAAAGCGCCGAAAGGGTCAGATAGATGACCAGAATTCCCAGCCCGAAGATGAGAATCGCCTTGCCGCTGGACTCGATTTCATCCAGAGTCAAGCCCGTCCATTGATAGGTCATGCCGGGCATCATCGTCTGCTTGGCAAGATCCTCCATGCTGGCGATTCCCTGCCCCGAGCTATAGCCGGGCGCGGGCGAACCGTCGATTTCGACAGCTCGGAAGAGGTTGTAGTGGTTGATGACCGGCGGGCCGGAACTTTCCGCCACGCTTGCCAGATTGTCCAGGGGAATCATCTGGCCCGCATCCGAACGCACATAGAAGTTATGCAGGGCGCTGGCCGTCATGCGGAATGGCTGGTCGGCCTGGACGTAGACGCGATAGGTGCGGTTGTTGTAGTCGAAGTCGTTGACGTACTGTGATCCCATAAAGACGCCGAGCGTGGTGGTGATCTGCGAAAGCGGAACGTTCATGGCTTTGGCCTTTTCGCGATCGATGGTCACCAGCACTTGGGGATCGTTCGCGGAGAAGGTCGTCAGCAGGCCGGTCACGTCCTTGCGCTGGCGGCTGGCCGCCACAATCTGATGGGCCACGCGGTCCATGTCGGAGAGCTTGTTGCCCCCCTGGTCCTGAAGCATGAACTGGAAGCCGCCGTAGCTGCCGACTCCCGACACAGCCGGAGGCTGCATGATGGCCACGATGCCGCCGTCGGGCGCGATTGCCAGCCGGCGCAGCTTGGGCGAGAGGTCAGCCACGATGTCCGCGGCCGTGTGGCCTTGGCCGCGCCGTTCAGCAGTGGGCTTGAGACTTGCAAACATCATGCCCGCATTGGAGGAAGCGCCATTGAAACTGAAACCCACGATGGAAAAAGCGCCCACGACATCGGGATTCTGCGAGATGATGGCCGCCCCGCGTTCCTGCAGCGAGGTGGTGTAGGCCAGCGAGGAGCCCGGAGGCGCCTGCACAATGACCATCAGGTAGCCTTGATCTTCCTGCGGAATGAAACCGGTGGGGACCTTCTGGTAGATCCATACGGTCGCGCCCAGGCCGGCAATGAAAAGGAAGAGAACGAGGTAGCGCAGTTGCAGAGCTTCGTGAATGGACTTGGCGTATGTGCTGGCCAGCCAGTCGATCGAGGCGTCGGCTTCATGGATGAACTTGGCAAAGATGCGCGAGATGAAGCGGCTATGCAGAAAGTCCAACTGGTGGGGACGATCCGCTTCGCCGCGCAGGAACATCGCCGACAGGGCCGGCGATAGCGTGAGCGCATTGAAGGCCGAGATGGCGATGGAGCAGGCAATGGTCAGCGAGAACTGCCGGTAGAGAATGCCCGTGGTGCCGGGAAAGAACGAGACCGGCACAAACACCGCGATCAGCACCAGCGAAGTGGCGATGACGGCGCTGGTGACCTCGCTCATGGCGCGCGACGTGGCCTCGTGAGGATTCGAGTGCTCCATGGCGATGTGACGCTGCACATTCTCGATGACCACGATGGCGTCGTCCACCACCAGACCCGTAGCCAGCGTGATGCCGAAGAGCGTAAGCGTATTGACGGAAAAGCCGAATACCTTGACGAAAGCGAAGGTGCCGATCAGCGAAACCGGAATCGTGACCGCGGGAATAATGGTTGCGCGCCAATCCAGCAAGAACAGGAAGATGACCACGATGACGATGAAGATGGCCTCGGCCAGCGTCACCAGCACTTCCCGGATCGAGTCGCCCACTACAGTGGTGGAGTCGAAGGCGATGGCGTATTCCAGCCCCGGCGGAAAGTTCTTCGAGAGTTTTGCCAGAGCGGCCTTCGCCTGGCTATCCACATCCAGGGCGTTCGCGTTGGAGAGCTGCTGCACGCCGATGCCGACCGCATCGCGCCCGTTGTATTTCAGGGCGGAGCTGTAATCCTCGGCGCCCACCACCGAGTGACCCACGTCCTTCAGCAGGACCAGGCCGTTGGCGTTGTTCTTGACGATGATCTTGTCGAACTCGGAGGGATCGGAGAGCCGGCCCACGACGCGCACCGGCACCTGGAATGCCTGCTTCGCATCCGCGGGGGGCTGGCCAAGCTGGCCGGCGGGGATCTCGACGTTCTGCTCGACCAGGGCTCCCACAACGTCGGTCGCCGTCAATCCGTGAGCAGCCATCCGCACCGGGTCGAGCCAGAGGCGCATGGCATACTTGCGCTCGCCCATGATGGTCACGTCGCCAACGCCAGGGATGCGCTTGAGGGCATCCTTGACATAGACGTCGAGGTAATTGGAGATGAACTCGTTCGAGTAGCGGCCGTCCCTGGTGAAGAAGCCCGCGCCAAAGACGAAGTTGCTTCTGGACTTGGTGATCGTGATGCCGGTGGAGGTCACCGCCGAAGGCAGCCGCCCCTGTACGCTGGCCACGCGATTCTGCACATCCACGGCAGCGATCGAAAGATCGTATCCTGTCTTGAAAGTCGTGGTGATGGAACTGGTGCCGCTGTTGGTGCTCGACGAACTGATGTAACGCATCCCCTCGACGCCGTTGATCGACTCCTCCAGGGGAATGGTGACGGCCTTCTCGACCGTATCGGCGTTGGCGCCCACATAGTTGCAGGCGACATTCACCTGTGGAGGAGCCAGCGTCGGGTACATGGCAACCGGGAGGTTGGGGATGCAGATCGCCCCGGCCAGAATAATCAGCAGCGCGCAGACCGTCGCAAAGACAGGCCGATGAATAAAGAAATCGACGAACAAGGGGTTGCCTCTCTTTTCGCTTACAGCGGACGCATTTGTGACAGGCGCCCTGTGCCCGCCTCCGGCTCACTGCCGGAGGCGTTTGTCCAGCTTGTGCTCTAGGCTCCCGGCAGCAACGTAACCGGCATGCCGTTCACCAGGAACTGGGTGCCGGAAACGACGACCCGATCGCCCACGTTCAAACCCGCAGAGATGGAGTAATTGTTGCCCACCGTATCGCCCAGCGTGATCTGCGTCTGGCGGGCCACATAGTGGCCGTCCTGCTGCTGGACCACATAAACAAAGCTCTGCTCGCCCTGGCGCGTAACCGCCAGCACCGGCACCAATGGCATGAGGTTCGTGCCCCAGATCACGTGCGCCTTGATCAACTGCGCATTGCGCAGCAACTCGGGCGAAGAATGAATCGGCGCCTTGACCAGAATGCCCTGCAGGGTGGTATCCACCTGTGGAGAGACGAAATCGATCTTCGTTTTCTCCAGCAGCTTGCCGTTGTTGTCCATCAGCTCGACATCCTGCCCCATCCGCACTTTGCCGGCCCGCTCCGTCGGAACGTAGATGTAGGCTTCCAGATCCTTGTTCTCATCCACCGTGGTCAGCACCGTGGAGGGAGAAACAAGCGGCGAAACGAAGTCACCCACATGGACCGGAATGTCGCCCACTACGCCGCCGAACGGTGCGCGGATCGTGTAATAAGCCAGCTGCTCTTCCTGCGTCTTGCGCAGTTGCACGGCCGACTCGTAATCCGCCTTGGTGTTGTCGAACGACTGCCGCGCCTGATCGTACGCGTCGCGGCTGGTCACGCCAGCTTCAAAGAGCTTGCGCTGCCGCTCGATCTCGATCGCGTTGAAGTCGTAAGAAGCTTTCTTTTGGCGTTCCGTGGCGCGCGCCGATGCGACCGTTGCCGCCTGTTGCCGCGGGTCGATCTCCATGAGCAGTTGGCCAGCCTTTACATGATCGCCAGAGCGAACAAGAATCTTCGTCAGAATTCCGCTCACCTGCGGCATTACGGTGGCTGAGCGGCGCGACTTGATGGTGGCTACATACTCACTGGACGAGGCCACCGGCGAAAGAGCGACCGCCATGGTCTGCACCGGCGGCGCCTGCATCCCAGCCGCGGCTGGCGCAGCCGCCTTCTGGTGGCAGCCCGTTGCCGCCAGTCCCAATAAAACAAAACTGCCTATTCCAATTAAACGTTTCAATGCGCTCTTCCTCGTTTGATTCTGGCGCAGCGGAGATCAGCCCGAAGTTCAGTCCGAAATCCAGCCCCGAGTCCCGGTTTGTATCCGATATACTGCGATGACGGGCGGCCGGAGTCGATCGTCGACCTCAACCCCAGCTTCCGCGAGGCAGACCGGCCAGAATATGCGCCGCGACTCTGCGGAAGGTCCATGCAATTCACCCTATTATAAGTTGACGCCTGAAGGCGAGGCAGAGACGCAAAAATCCCTCTTCGACGGCCTGTTCGCGGAAGCGCCGGTCTCCAGCGCGTCTTCGCGCGACGATATAGACGACTTGCGGCCACCCCGGCTGCCCAAGGCGCATCGCGATCGCCGCCTTTTCGAAGACCACCCATGGCTCATGCGTGGTCTTCGGCCTTTCCGGGCAGCTCATGTTTTTGACATAGCCTCGCTGAGTTGGTAGCCTTCATAAGGGCACACATGGCCACTCAAGGCTGATTCCTCGCCCTTTCAGCGTCCCCGTCGTCTAGCCCGGCCTAGGACACCGCCCTTTCACGGCGATAACATGGGTTCAAATCCCATCGGGGACGCCAATTAAATCAGCGACTTAGAAGAAATCGAACCAAACCTGAGGGTTTGAAAGGGTTCGATAAGAAAAGCTCAATTTCACTCCTCATCTTCCTCCGCCTCCCTCGGTCCCATAATTTGCCGTACTACCCGGCTCTGCGCTGTCCGCTTCACCTCTGTCACTGCCTGCGTGTACACATCCATCGTTACTTTGAAGTTGGCATGGCGAAGAAGTTCCTGGATCGTTTTTACGTCTTCCCCGTTTGCCTTCATCAGGGTTCCAAAGGTGTGGCGCAGCGTGTGCCAGCCCACCGGCTCGGTGATGCCGATGGCTTCGAGCGCCGGCTTCAGGTACACGCGGTAAAGCGAACTCGGCCAGTACGGCTGCTGGCCCTTGCGATGGGTACTGGCAAAGAGCCAATCCTCCGGCTGGTTATAGGCGCAGCGAAGCCGCCACGCCCAGAGCACTTCCACGATTTCTGCATCCATCGGGATCGGCTTTCTCGACGCCTCTGTCTTGCATGGCTCGATCCTCTGTTTGACCACATCGCGGCTGAGTGCATCGGACTGTTACTGCCATTCGACGGCTTAGTGTCCGGATAGTTGGTAATTCAACCGGAACTTGGAAATCATTGAAGGAAGTCAGAAAGCCAACTTGCCGGGTGTATCCAGCTCTGCATCGTCTTGCTGCGCTATTCCCGCGAAAGGCACGGCACAGACGGAGGATGTTGGCGAGCATTGCTATGTCGTGAGCTGGTGACCGTTCCTCAATTCAGTGCAGTTGCTGGAAGCGCATTCTGGCGAAAGATTGCCAACTCGGTCCACCCATCGCGGCCCTTGAATTCGATCCGAGGAATTCAAGGGCCGCGATGGGTGAGTTACTGCACGACGTTCGGCGTTCCGGCATCGAAGCGCATACGCGCAGGTAGTGTTCCAGGGATTGGATCGGAGGCGTTGCTGCCGTCGATCCAAGGCCAGGTGCCTCCGTTGAAGAATGGCGGCGGCTGCATGCTTGCCGGAATGTACATCGACTTCGGCAAGGTTGAAGCCACGGGAGGAGCGACATACTCGTTGGCGCAGTTCGAATTGCCATTGGTGCAGAGGGGACCATAGTTCGTTGCGCCTACACCGAGATTCGCAGGCACACCATGCCAATGGACGAGTTTGCTGAAATAGTCGTAGTTGCCGTCGCGGATGATGGTATTGAGCACCGTGCGTGTGTCAGCGCCAGGTAACTCCGACGGCTGGTCCGCCTCTGTGGCACTGACGTAGGCGAGCTGCCAGATGGGTACATCGTTGCTCCCATCGAAGCCGCTATTGTTAGCGCCAGTCAACTCGTAGATCCAGGTTGTGTAAACAGGCTGGGGGCTAAAGGATGGATAGGCGTATCCGATGGCGGGATTCGCCAGGTACCCATTTGGATAGCCGATGACATTGCCGACATAAGCGTGCCACCAGTGATGAGATGTAATACCGATCCCGCGCCGATTCTGCCAGTCGCCCAGTTGGACAATAGGGCCAAAACAGGAGAAGCTCGTGCAATCCGGATAAACCCCGCCGGTCTCCGTGCCCGAACCGTTGCCGATGTTGCGCCGGGTGGTCGTGGCATGGTTGCGGAAAAAGATGTTGTAGTTCGAGTTGCCCCAGGTGGAGTCTTCGTCGATGTTGAACGACTGGTTGCCCTCAAAGAGCGTGTAGTGCGTGTTGGTCCCGTGTGCGGCATTCGCCCCTGTTTCGAGAATCCCGGAGCAGGCGCTAGCCCACGGCACAGGGCCGTTTTGTCCCAGCGGATTTTGGCTCGTGCTGCAGCCGCTCCAACCGCTGGGGCATGGGCAGTTACCGTAGTTGCCGCCGTAACCATCCTCGAAATAGTTGTAGGCAACCACATTGCCGCCGCCTCCGGAGCCCATGACCATGACCTTGTTGAAGCTCCACGAAATGTTGTTTTCGACCAGAGTGTCGGAGGTGTAATCGTCGATGGCAATCCCGTAGCCAGCTCCGCCGGGATAGGGGTTGCCCGCGGTGTGGATATAGGAGTCGCGCAGCTCGGAACGGAATGCGCCTTCGAAGATCACTGCGGCGCCCCAGGTGTCGTAGCTCTCGACGTTCTTTGCCCACGAGTTCGCTGTGTAGTAGAAGGCAATACCGCCGTCGCCCGAACCGTGCGCCACTGACAGATCTTCGACGCCGACGCCGGTCACGGCCACGCCAATCGGAGTGCTGCCCGCTGTTTGTGCGCGGACCACATCCCCGCCCAGAGCAAGGCGGAATGCGTTGTGGAACGGCGCCGCAAAGGTCAACGTCGTCGTACCGTCACCATTATCGTGAATCTGAGTCAACTGGTTGACTTGTCCTGTTGGTCGGGACACGGAGTACTCCTGGGCCCCCAAGATCGCGTCGTTCTGGTCTTCCGTGCTTGCTGCTCCGCAAAAGCCTCCCGCTGAATTGCCTCCGTTGAGAAGATCCCAGACTCCACATTGGCCAGGGCCGGTCCCGTTGGGGTTGTTTTGGTTCTCGTTATACCACTCGATGGTCGGGTCGAACTGCTCTGTGATGGCGAGCAGTTCTCCCACCTGGAGCGCCGGACTTGCCGCGACGCTGGCACTGCTCACCATGAGCGAGTTGCTCTCCTTGACTACATCGGCAGCGAGCGAAAACATACCGGACCCAGGATTTGTGCACTTGCCCAATGTGGTCGTGGTGCAATTGACGCAGGCACCGCTGGTCGCGTTGTTGCAGGCTGTGCAGGTCGAGTCATACGACCAGTGGAACCAAATGTCGCCAACAGTGATGACATTTTGCTTATTCGTCTCGGAGATCAGGGTGCCGGGGCTGCCCGCGCTATTGGCGCCTGAGCCGCGCAGTGTGAAATTGCTCCGTGTAATGTAGATGCCGGAGCCGCTGCCGGCTACGTGGAAGGTGCCAGGACCGAGCAACAAAAACGTGTTGTCAGGACAGGCCTGGATGGCATTGTTGATTGTCGTCGTGTCATCGCCACCGGATGCAGTTCCCGTGCAACTGGATCCCGATGCGCTTTGTCCCGCGGGGCAGAGCATGGCGCCGCACTGTGTGCGATTGGTGGGAATGCCGCCATTGTATGTAACCCCCGGTTGCCACAAAGTTGTGTACTCCGACGGCAGAGTATAAAGGCCTGACGAATTCGCCGTCACTGAAAAGCTCTGCGGAACCATTGGTGCGGGAGCGTAGGTACTGTTGCCTGCCTGATTCGCGTCGATGGTGCAGGTGCCTGACGCGATGAATGTGGCAGTGGTGCCGCTGACCGTGCAGACGCTGGTCGTGGTCGACGTAAAGGAGACCGTCAGGCCGGAGCTAGCCGTCGCTGAAAGCGTGAGCGGCGTACCCACTGTTTGCGCGCCCGGATTGGCGAAGGTGATCGTCTGCGTCTGCCCGCCACCACTGCTAGTCGGTACAATGTTCGGTATTCCAGCATCGAAGCGTGTACGAGCGGGCAGAGTGCCAGGGATTGGATTGGAGGCGTTGGTGCCGTCGATCCAGGGCCAGGTGCTTCCCTGGAAGAAGGGCGGCGGCTGCATCGAGGTTGGAATATACAGCGAGTTCGGCAAGGCGGAGACGGCCGGCGCAGTTTCGTACTGGCCCGCGCATAAAACGGGGTCGGTGCAGATGTTTCCAGTGTTGGATGCCGTGCAGGCTGCATCGCCGGGAGCGTTGCAAAGGTTGCTGGTGCCCATCCAATGCGTCTTGTTGGTTACGTAATCGAAGTTGCCGTCGCGCAAGACCGAGTTGAGTGCTGTTTGCCCGCCGGCTCCAGGGATGGTCGAAGGCGCGTCGGGCGAATTGCCACTGCTATCCCCAATTTCCCATAGCGTTGCCGTCCAGCTTCCATTTGGATCCTGACCGTGCGATGCGCCACCGTTATGTATGCCGTTCCATTCGAAGAACCACGTCGCCGATGACGGTGCGGCGCTAAAAGTCGCCGGGTAAGCGTATCCAATCGCCGGGTTCTGAAGGTAGTTGTTCGGGTACCCGATAACGTTGCCGATATAGCTGTGCCACCATTGGCGCTCGGGGACGTTGATTCCGATCCTCCACATTGAGTCGGCAAGCTGAACGACAGGGCCGAAACAGGCAAAGGTGGAGCAGTTCGCTCCGTTGTTGTTGTCGGTGCCCGCGCCGTTATTGACGTTCCTGCGCAGCGTGGTCGCATGGTTGCGGAAGATGGTGATGTAGTCGGCGTTGCCCCAAGTGCCGTCCTCGGAGATATTGAATGACTGATTGCCCTCGAAGAGGGCATATTGAGTGCCCGTCATGTGAGTGGCGTTCATGCCGACCTCGGGGATGCCGGAGCAGTTGCTGGTGTAAGGCTGGCCGCCTTGGGGATCGACGCTGCCAATATCACTGCCGTACTCACATCCACCGTAGCCTGCGCCGTAACCGTCCTCAAAGTAGTTGTAGCCAATGACATCTCCTCCGCCGGCGCTCCGCATCACCATGACCTTGTTGAAGCTCCACGAAATGTTGTTCTCGACCAGAGTGTCGGACGTGTAGGCGTCGATCTCAATTCCGTAGCCGCCGCCACCGGGATTGGGATTGCCCGCGGTATGTACATAGGAGTCGCGCAGCTCGCAGCGGAAGCAGCCGTTGAAGTGAACCGCGCCGCCGCCAGCGTTGTAGCTTTCGATGTTCTTCATCCAACTGTCGGATATCGCGTCGAAGACAACGTTGCCGCCGCCATCCCCGCCGCCGCCATTGGCCGCGGTAAGATCCTCGATCCCTACACCAGTTACCGTTTGCCCGCTGCTGTTGATGCGGGCAAGGTCCGCCGCATGGGAAACACGGAAGGCATGGTGCCATGGCGCGGCAAATGTGAGCGTTGTCGTCGCGCCGTTTGTCGTAATGCCCGTTAGCATATTCGCCTGTCCAATCGGACGAGATACCAGGTACTCGTTCGTTCCCATCTGCGAGTTATCGGCCGAATCCTCACCCCAGCCGCAATAGCCGTTGACATTGGAGGCGGTCGCGGTGGAAGCTGTGCCGCATTGCCCAGCGGGCGTATCCTGCTCGGGGTTGTACCAGATGTAGTTCGGATCGAACTGTTCGGAGATGTGAAAAAGCTCACCTATTACCAACGGCGAAGACAGGCCGGAAATGCTCGACGTTGCAACTGTAGCCGTATTGGTTTCTTTCACGGTGTCTGTCGTGAGGGGAAGCAGACCATTCGAGGTGGCCGTCACGCTGCCGATTGTTAAATCTGTACAATTAACAGTACTGTCCCCGCAACCTGGATCTGCAGGCCAGGCATACCACAGCCATCCGACAATAATCACCGACCAATTACCGTTAATCTGGGTCAGCGTTGTGACGCCGGCTCCGGAGCCACGCAGAGTGATATTGCTTTTCTGAATATAGAGGCCACCAATGCCATTTTGAGACGCGATATAAAAGGTGCCCGGCCCAAGCATAACGTAGTGCCCTGCTGTACATGCGTCGAGCGCGTTTTGTATGTTGGTGGTGTCGGTCGTGCCTGACGTGTCCCCGCTCTGATTGACCGTGGCGCCGCATTGCGTTCGGTTCGTCGGTATGCCGCCGTTGTACGTTACACCAGGCTGCCAAAGCGTCGTCCGCACGGCAGGCAGAGTGTAATAACCGCTGGCATTTATGGTGTAAAGCGCGGAAGCGATAGCGCTGTCGCTGTAGCCGGAGGCCGTGCAGATGGCTTCGAGGGTCTCAGTCGATGAAACCGCAATTGCCGACGAATACACGCTGGAGTTGTGATTCGGCGCCGTATCGTCGGTCGTGTAGTAAATAGTGCTATTGGCAGTCGTGCAGGAAATCTGGACCGACTGCGCGCTTGGGTAAGTTCCGGCTGGAACGGAGAAGATGGGCGTCGCTGCTGCCGTCAGCCTTGCATTCACCGTGAAGCTCCGCGCGACCATTGGTCCGGCAGCGTATGTACTGTTGCCTGCCTGATTTGCGTCGATGGTGCAGGTACCCGCAGTAAGGAACGTCGCAGTGGTGCCGCTGACCGTGCAGACGCTGGTCGTGGTCGACGTGAAGGAAACCGTCAGACCCGAACTGGCCGTCGCCGAGAGTGTCAACGGCGTACCCACCGTCTGCGTGCCTGGGTTGGCAAATGTGATCGTCTGGGCAACGAGGATCGTAACCGTGGCCGTCTGTGAAGCTGTAACTCCGGCGGAGTTGGTTACTGTCAGCGTGTAAGTCGTCGTATCGGCCGGGGTAACACTGACCGCAGTGCCGCTGGTCGCGGCGATATTGCCCGGCGTGATCACGCCAGTACCGCCGGTAAAGACTCCGGTCAGATTGGCAGAACCGCCTGCGGTGACCGAAGCGGGGTTGGCCGCGAAGCTGGTGATTGTCGGCGTGGCAATATTCACGGTGACGGTAACCGTCTTAGTGGCTGTAACTCCGGCGGAGTTGGTTACTGTCAAGGTGTAAGTCGTGGTATCCGTAGGCGAGACGCTGACCGCAGTGCCGCTGGTCGCAGCGAGGTTCCCCGGCGTGATCACGCCCGTGCCCCCGGTAAATAGTCCGGTTAAGTTAGTAGACCCGCCCGCCATAATTGTCGCTGAACTGGCCGTGAAGCTGGTGATCGTGGGCGCTGCTGGCGCGACGGAATTCACGGTGACTGCGACCGTCTGGGTAACTGTAGCTCCAGCTGCATTTGTGACGGTAAGTGTATAGGTCGTCGTATCCGTGGGCGTAACACTAACCGCCGTTCCACTGGTCACAGGAAGATCTCCCGGCGTGATGACACCTGTGCCGTTGGCAAAGACTCCCGTCAGATTCGTCGTTCCACCCGCCGTGACCGCTGTGGGATTGGCAACGAAGCTGGTAATCGTGGGCGCGAGGGGATTCACCATCACCGTGGCTGCCTGCTCGGCCGAACCTCCGACGCTATTCGTGACCGTAAGAATGTAAGTCGTTGTCTGGGTGGGTGAAACACTCACGGCCTTACCGCTGGCGACGCTGATGTTTCCCGGCGTAATGACGCCTGTGCCGTTGGTAAAGACCCCGGTCAGACTAGCTGTCCCGCCCGCTGCTACCGCTGTTGGATTGGCTGTGAAGCTGGTAATCGTCGGCTCCGCGGGGTAGTGCCCCGCGCTGAACGAATTGCATCCGGTCAGGACTGCAAGAAGAAGGCAGAGAGCCAATGAAACGAATGAATAGCTGGTCACACGACGCATAGTGTCTCCTGTGACCAAAGCAACTAGAGGAACAGCAGTGCTTCGAGAGCTTGGAAGATACTACCCATCCCAGCAGGGATGTCTATGTGCATATATGCCGCAGTGTACCATGCGCTCAGGATGGAGGGCAAAGACTGACCGCTGTAGCATGTGTAGCGGAAGAGCCGGGCGAGTTCGTTATCTGCCGGTCCAGCCAGTGAAGACCTTGTTTGTCACTAACCACGGCTGTCCGGTAAAAGTGATGCTTCGATCTCGTAACCGACATAAAACAAGAATGTTGTAGGAGCTTTTTGCTTGCCGCGATTTGAAGTGCGTGCCTGTCTCCTGCCCGACATCCCAAGATGGATGGATGAACGAAGTCAAGACAGTCTTTTCTCAGTTGATCGGCTTTCTTCCCAACCGTGAGTTCAGCCGGCGGGTGGCCCCGGTCTCGGGGCTCTGTTCCAACCACATTGAGGGGGCTCCCGGTCCCTCGCCGGGGAAAACTCAAGAAATCGACCGTGAAATATCATTCCCACAATGTCGCCTTGTGTCATGTTATCTGCCAAGTACGACTGAAGCGACGAAATGTCATGCTGCTAAGGGGCATTTTTGTGGGGGGGCGCTCAAGATCCGAGTGCAACAACTTATTCAATTCATGGAGATAGCCATATCCGTGCCGTGGGAAAGTGGAAAACGTCTTTTTCCATCTTTACCATGGCTTTCTTTCTGAATTTCCAAGTTGGTCTTGATGATACATTGTTGCACTTGGACCTTGAAGGCGCCCTTCTATGGCTCCATTTCATAAGATCTATTCAGATTCCGGGGTGCGGAGTGGCACTTCTATGTATTCTCAGCAGAATTGAGTTTCCCGCTCAATATCTCTTCAATCATTGCAACAAAGGCTGGCGCGTTGATTCGGAGACGCGAGAGCAAGTACTTCATATTCTGGCCGATGGCTGAGGCCTGAGCTTCTAAGGTCGCATCACTGCCGGCGGGGCCATGGTATAGAGGTTTTTGAGAAAGGTTGATGGCCCTTGCGCCGTAATGGAATATGGCGCGAGAGAGGATGGCGGGAAATCCTTGAGGTTGTAGGTAACGATGACCTTCACGCCCGCTCGTGCGGCGGCGGCAAGGACATGGCGATCCTTCGGATGATTGGTCATCGTGGGAATCAGATCTTCGTAGTTGTCGATCCATGCTTCCGGGAAATGCCGCCGTATTTCATTTTCGCGGTACATGGCCTTTTGAGCAGAAAGGCTGAATCTCTCCTGGAGGGTCCGGCTTACCTCGGCCATGATTTGATCGGATCATTTCGGAAGATAGAGACGCGGGCCAGCCGCAAGCAGCAGCGCCCCCCTGTCATTTTTCCTCTGTCATTCAGGTCAGTTTCGCCTCCCCTTCGCTCCTAAGGCTGCGGTTGGAGCAAGAGCCAGGATTTCTGACGTTTCGGCGACTTCAGGGGACCGATTCTATGACGCGGCTCCAAAAAGATCGAAACGGTCTTGCTTTTCTTGACCGACTGACCCTAACGCAGCTTAACGCGATGAAACCGTCCCCAACAGGCTGACCCTCAATTGGCTCAATGAGATTCACGTGGCAACAATCCAGACGGCATAGACCGGCTCGAATCCGGTGCTGCGCTGGCTGAATCGCTTTTGTGTAAACCATGCATTCCACAGAGTGCAACGGAGATGAGTCAACTCACTTGCTATCTCCAATTACCCATTAGCACGAACGGCGCCCAGTAGTAAGGGTGCGTAAAGCTGGCCGGGGCGTCTGGATTGGCGAAGTCGCCCTGGGGCTTGACCCTGCCTTGCAGCAGGTCCAGTTGCGCCAGGCGCAGCGCTTCCACCTTCTGCACCTTGCCCCCGCCCGTGGCCCAGCGCCGATAGAAGTCGCCCATCAGGCCGCCTGTGCTCGCGTCGTTCACCGCCCAAAGCGACGAGAGCACCGCCTTCGCCCCTTTCAATTGCGCAGTCATTCCGAGCCCATCAACCTCGCGACCGTTGCTAGCGCTACCGCTCATCCCGGTCTCACAGGCCGAGAGGGTCAGCAGGTCCGTATGGCGCAGAGTCAACTTGGAGGCGCTGCTGAAGTCGGCCACCGTCAGATGAAATCCTGCGCCGCCCTCATCCTTGCCCGCCAGCAGAAGATACGACTGGGTGTCGTCACCCGGCTTGAAGACGAAGTGGCTGGCAATATGCACCACCGTGTGTTGGCTGCCAAATTCGCTCTCCATCGCCTTCTCGGTGAACTTCGCGTTTAGCAAAATCGTTCCCGGCAGCGCTCCATTCGCCCCTTGCACCTGCGAGTCCTTGACCACGTCGTTCAACTCGCCCTCCACCGCTGGCAGCGCAGTCAATCCGTCCTCAATCTTTCGCGAAATCCCCATCGCCGCTGCGCTCATGTTGATCACATCCGGCTTTTCCGAAAGATGCGCCTTGCTCGCCGGAGTAAACGTCACCGTGTTGTAGTTCTCCACCAGGTACTGCTTGCCGTCGTAGAGCGCCGCCATGGGAACATAGCGCAGCACCCCATCGAGCGACCACACCAGCGTCTCAGCCTTCGCCTGGTCCAGGTCCGCCTTCACCGGGCTGATCAGAATCTTGTACAACTCCTGCGCCAGCGGCTTGGGGTCCCGCGCCGGGTCACGAAGCACCTGCTGAAAGTCAGCGATCTTTTTATTGAGTTCCTTTTCCGGGATCGCATACTCACGCGCCACCGCGGTTGCTCCGGTAATCACAATGATTCTGGTTCGATCCTTGCCCACCAGCGTGTAGAGCGCCACCGTGTGCGGCATCTCGGCGATCTGATCTTGCAGCAGGCTCACGTCTGCAACTGCAACAGACTTCTGCTTGTTGGCATCGCCGTTCTTCCCGAAAAGCACATAGAGGCGGTCGTAGTACGCGCTCAGTCCCTTGCTGGCCGCGTCAATCTGGTCGGAGAGCTGCTGGTACTGCTTATCCTGCTCGGGAGTGCGCGCAGCAATCTTTTGCAACTGCGCAAACTGCTCACCGAGCGAGACAATCTGCGCCGTGGATTTCTGGTAATCCTCCTCTGCCTGTTTCTCTGCCGGAGTCAGCGTCAACGGGCTGAGCACCTTGGTAGGATTGCCACGCACGTAATCCGAGTACTCCTGCTGCTTGAGAAGGTCCAGCACCTGCTCTGCCTCCGGCAACCGCCCCTGTCCAATCAGCAGGTCTGCGAGATCGTGATAACTGTCTTCTTTGGAAGCCAGAAAGCTCCTTTGCAGTCCCTTGTCGAGTTCCCGGATATTGTCCCTTATCTGCTGTAGCAGATTCACGGCCTGCTTGCCGTAGAAGATGCCCAAGGTGGGCTGCGTGGTTGTTTGCAGGACCATTAGATTACTGAGAATGGTAGCTTCAAGAAGAGGCTCGTTGACTGTGAATGCCAGAGACAGCGCCTGACGATAGTACTCAAACGCCTTCTGTTGTTCGCCAAGAGCATAGTAGACAGCGCCGAGGTTGGTCAGTACCGTAGCCTCGCCATCTCGATCGCCAACCTGGCGATTAATCGGCAGCGCCTGATTGTAATAATCCAGCGCCTTCCGTTGCTCTCCAAGATCATCGTAGACCCTACCAATGTTGTTCAGCACGATGGCCTCGTCACCGCGGTCTCCAACCTCACGTAGGAGAGGGAGCGCCTGATCGTAATAATCTAGGGCCCTTTGCTTCTTCCCAAGAGCGGAGTAGGCAGCGCCTACATTACTCAACGTTGTAGCCTCGCCCTCCCTGTCGCCGACCCGGCGATGAATCGGCAAGGCCTGCATGTAGAACTGCAGCGCATTCTGATTGTCTCCAAGATCATCGTAGATCTTGCCGATGTTACTCAGCATCGTCGCTTCGTCCCCGCTGTCGCCCACTTCCCGAATAATGGAGAGCGCCTGTATGTAATACTCCAGCGCCTTCTGCTCTTCACCAAGAGCCGAGTATGAGGTGCCGAGGTTTGCCAAAGTGTCAGCCTCGCCGTCGCGGTGGCCAACTTGGCGATGAATCAAAAGCGCTCGGTTGTAGAATTCCAGCGCTTTTCGCTTGTCCCCAAGATTAAAGTAGACCAAGCCGACGTTGTTGAGCGTCGTGGCGCCGGCGCCGCGGTCGCCGATCTGGTCGAAAATCGGGAGCGCCTGGCTGAAGTAATCCAGTGCCTTGTGCTCCTGCCCAATGTGTTCGTAGACCAAACCGACGCCAACAAGGGCGTAAGCCTCGCCATCGCGGTCGCCGATTCCGCGTAAGACTGTAAGCGCCTGGCTGCAGAAGTCAAGCGCCTTCTCCCTCTCCCCGAGAGCCATATAGACAATGCCTAGATAGGTGATCGTCAATGCCTCGCCGTCGCGATCGCCTTTTTGGCGATGGATCAGCAGGGCCTGGTTCAAGTATTCCAGTGCCTCTTGCTGCTTCCCAAGATAGGCACTGACGACGCCAATATGACGTAGAATCACCGATTCAAGATCGCTGTCGCCTGTCTTCCGCGCAAGTTGTAGCGCCCTGTTTTGGAATTCGAGCGCTCTTTGATTCTGGCCTGAATTGTTATCAACCCAGCCAATGCCATCCAACGCGCCGGCTTGTCCCCTTTCATCCCCCGAGGCCGAAGCCAGATCAAGCGCCTGCTGATAGATCGCCAGCGCCTTCTGGTTTTGGCCTTGCTGCCTATAGTTGCTCCCCATCCCGTTCAGCGCGGCCGCCTGCTGCGGCGCATCCTTCGCAGAGCGAGACCGCGTCAGAGCCTGGTTGTAACTTTCCAGGGCCTGCGGATAATTCGAAGTGCGATAGTAAAGTTCCCCGATCTGGTTGAACGCCCTTGCCTCAGCCCTCTTGTCGCCCGCCACCCGCGCCGTCTTCACCGCATCTTCGAGCTTGTTTAAGTCTGCTTGCACCTCTGGCGGCATCTGGACGCTTGCAGTCACGACACTCTGTGCAGGTGCCGGGGGCGCTTGTCCGGTCAGACTGCAAGGCAAAAGCACAGTTCCAGCCAAAACCAGCGGCAGCGTTGCGGCACGGTGTCGGGAAAAATAGCGGGCATGACTCCAACGGCAAACTGCGCATGGCGCGACGTTCATATCTCCTCCGTGAAGCCTCTTCAGATGCGCTGAATCGCACGTCCACTATTTACTGTGGCTTTTCTTGGTTTTTCCGCTGGAGCCGGGGGTAGTGGAAGCCGGAGACGCATCCAACAGAGGATCGGTGACCGAAGTGGGAGATGTGTACGAGCTTGCAGGCTGCACCTTCACGCTCAGGGTGATGTAACTGACGGCGGGAACGGCCTCTTTGATCCGATCGTCGGGATTGACCTTGCTATCTCGATGCACTACATATCCGTTTTGCACAATCATCTTGTCCATCTCTTTTTCGAAGTCCGTTTCGTGCGCTTTGGGCACTAGGACGTAATCTCCGGTCAGGAGCTTTAGCGAGTTCATGGAGATGAGGCTGTTGTCAGCGCCCTTCTGGGTCACTGCCACGTCCTTCAATGAGGTATTCAGCAGAAAGTTCCCGGGGTTGGCCTTCTCCAGCGATCCATAGAAGTTGTAGAAGGCGCTCAGGGCCGGCAGGCTGATAGCCGGAAAACCCAGCAGTGGCGTCATGATCTTTGCCCCTTGCATGGCGACGCCTAATACTTTGTCCAGTACCGAGGTGGTGGGAGTGGTGGAAATGTTGACGCTCAGATGCCCTGCGCCGTGGCTGAGCAGCACACGATGGAGTTGCGGCGCCCCCGGCAGAGTCTGGCTGTTCTGCGACGTGCCTTCGAAGGCGCTCCAGCCCACGTCCTTGACGGGCGGCAGCTTGCTGGCTTTGTCGGTGAAGACGGTAGCCAGTGCCGCCCACGCCAACGGACCCACGAACTCGCTGCCGGTCACGCGCTGGCAGGAGAGATGCAACTGCGCAAACCGCACCTTGGCGAGCTTCGAGTTGTCCAGTGCTCCGGCACGGAAACCACCGATCTCCATGGTGACCACCGCGTCGTCGTCAAAATCAGGCAGTTCATTCGCCTTGATATCTTCCGCCCATCGCAGGCCGGTCTTGGAGTTGAAATGCAGAAAGCGCGGGTTGCGGTCTTCATTGGGAGTCTTCAACGCGGCGCCCCTGCTGTGCTGTGCCTCGCCGGCATACAAGGTGCTCCAGTACGTTTCGCCCAGTGTAGGTTTGTTGGTCGGAGATGGAACGGAAGAAACGGAGCTCAATGCCTCCGCCAGTTTGGGCTGGGCGAGAAACGCTGGGAAGAGGCTGAGCAAAGCGGAATCTGCAACAAAGGAGCGTCGAGAGAGATTCATGGAGGCCTTTCGAGAAGAAGACGTAGTTGCGATACACACTAACAGACCCGACTTCATCCGTGAAGTTGCGGCATCTTATGAGACAAATGGAAGAAACAACAAAGGATACACGAGAACAACAAATTGCGTAAAGCCTGCCTGAACTATACGGAGGATACGGTTGCTCTTTTGCGCCGAATGCTCTTGCAAAGAGGACCATCCAAAGCTCCATGATTGCTATGGTTGTCGTTGTGAATGACAGCAGCGGGGAGCCTTGCGCATTCCTCAATGGCAGCTTTCTCGTCCTCCCACACTGAAGACGCCGACCGGCTCGACTTGCCTCTCGAGGTAAGTGTCGATGCACTCAAATAGGGCTGCGGGCTGGCTTAGATTGGACGTGACCTCAATTTGAAAATGAGTGACGCGCAACGCAGGAGCAATTGTGGAACCTCGGATTACCTCTCCTGCTTCGTTGAGACCACAATAGAAGCTCGACCGATCACCCAGATCCAGCCCAACCGTCAGCTGTTGATCGAGCAGTTTCCCTGTCCGACGAACCATCTTTGTGCTAGGCTTCTTCATTGCCGGTTTCCTTGTTTCGTGCGCCATGAGCGCGTCGATGACATGGGAACATAACGCATCCCGCCGGAGACCGGCCTTCTCATCCCATCTGTTCTCGTCAACTGAGGCGTCTTGATTACTTGGAAGACGTTGGCAGCTTCCCTCGGAGATTCAGCACTCGCCTGCACCTGAGCACCGGACCTATTGCCTGCAATGGCACGGGGTTCATGGCGATCAAGATGCGAAGCGTGGAAAGCGTTGTGAACCTCTGAGCGAAGAGACGGAAGTGCCTTTGCCTTCCGTTCCTCCTGGGGATTCTCGGGTGAGATGGGAGGCCATCTCTAATTTGAGCCAGGTGGTTTCATTGGCCCATTCTGAACCGCATCCAACGGAAGATCGAAGCCTTCTTGAAAGAGGGCCTACCGCTGCCGCAACTTGTGAGCGGAAACCGGGTCTATCCTTGTAGAGAGCTATTCTCCAGACGCGCAAGCCTTTCTGAATCTGGCGCGTATTCAGGGGCAGTGTTGAGTCTTTTTGCTTCCTATCCGGCGAGCGACGGAGACCATTCGGTCCTCAGCGCGGTCGCGGCCTCCGGGCGCGGGGGCGATGCGGCAGCGCGAGGCAGAATCGATGAAATCGTCTTCTCTCACCTCTCGAAAGCTGGAATAATCCCCGCCGCACTCTCTTCCGACGAGGTCTTCCTGCGACGCGTCTATCTGGACGCCATCGGAACCTTGCCAACGGCGCAGCAGGCGGCAGCGTTTCTGGCGAGCAAAGATCCCGGCCGGCGCAAGGCTCTCATTGACGAACTTCTTCAGCGCGACGAATACTCCGTCTACTGGGCGATGAAATGGAGCGACCTGCTACGCATCAAGGCCGAGTTCCCCATCAATCTCTGGCCTATCGCCGCGCAGGAGTATTACCGCTGGCTGCTGGATTCGCTTCAGAAGAACAAGCCTTACGATCAGTTTGCGCGCGAACTGTTGACCTCCAGCGGAAGCAACTTCCGCGTCGGCCAGGTGAATTTTTTTCGCGCGCTGCAGAACCGTGAGCCGCAGTCGGTGGCGCAGGCGGCGGCGCTGACCTTCATGGGAGTGCGCACGGAAAAATGGACTGCGACGCAGCGCAGCGCGATGGCGGTTTGTTTTTCGCAGGTTGGATACAAGCCGACGGGAGAATGGAAGGAAGAGATTGTCTTCTACGATCGGAGCAAGACTCTCGCCACCGCCGATGCGGTCTTTCCGGACGGAACGAAGATCCGCTTGCAGGCCGGCCGCGATCCGCGCATGGACTTTGCCGATTGGCTGATCGGCCCGAGAAATCCTTATTTTGCGCGCAATATCGTCAACCGCATTTGGTGCTGGCTGTACGGCCGGGGCATCATCGACGAGCCGGACGACATTCGCCCCGACAATCCCCCGCTTTATCCCGATCTTCTTGGCTTTCTTGAAGCGGAACTGGTCAGCTCTGGCTACGACCTCAAACACATTTACCGGCTGATTCTTAATTCGAACACCTATCAGCTCAGTTCCTTTCCGCGCAGCGCAAAGCCGGAAGCGACTAAGCACTTTGCCAGTTATCCGGTGCGCCGTCTCGACGCCGAGGTGTTGATCGACGCGCTGAATCAAATCACGGGGACAAGCGAGCAGTATTCCAGCGCGGTTCCGGAACCCTACACGATCATGCCCAGCGGCGAGCGCGCCATCGCCTTGCCCGACGGCAGCATCTCCAGTCCGCTTCTTGAACTTTTTGGACGGTCACCGCGCAATACCGGCATGGAGTCGGAGCGCAACAACCGCCCCACTGCCGCGCAACGCCTGCATCTTTTGAACTCCAGCCAGATTGAGCGCAGGATCGAACAGGGTCCGGCATTGCAGGCGATCTATGGAAAATCTGACCCGCAGGCCGTACTGACGAGCCTTTATCTGACCATTCTCTCCCGCTATCCGACGGACGCAGAAGTGAAGATTGCCGCCTCGTACGCGCATGACAGCGGATTGAACCGCCGCCAGGCCGCAGTCGATGTGGCCTGGGCATTGATCAACAGCTCTGAGTTTCTTTATCGCCATTGACGGATCGTTTTATTACGCAGGAGACCAAGGCCATGAGCAACGACGATCGGAACAGGATTCTGAAGCTACCGCAATTTGCCGACCTCACGCGGCGCGATCTTCTGCGGCTGGGCGCAATCGGCGGAGCCGGTGCAGCGCTGAGCAATCTCTGGTTTCTGCCTGCCTTTGCGGCGACGCCGAAGCCAACGGCCAAGGCCAAATCGGTCATTCAGATTTGGATGTGGGGAGGGCCCTCGCATCTCGATACCTTCGATCCCAAGCCGGAGGCGGGCAGCGATTACTCTGGCCCGCTCGACCATCCCATTGAGACCAACGTCCACGGAATCCGCATCTGCGAACTAATGCCTAGTCTGGCCAAATGCGCCGAGAAGTATTCGATTATCCGCGGCATGACGCATGGAGTGAATGGGCACGAGACCGCTTCCTACGAGGTGCAGACAGGCCGCGCCGCGGGAGGCAAGGATGTTTTCCCCAGCGCAGGCGCGGTCGTTTCTTACTTCAAGGGAGTCAACGCAGGTTACAAGGGATTGATTCCGCCCTACATCGTTCTGACAGAACCGCAGGGCCGCTTTTCGGAAGAGGGCTTTCTCGGCATGCGCTACCAGCCCTTCGCCACGGGCGGCGATCCTGCGCAAACGCGTTTTGCCGTAGAAGGCGTGGTGCTGCAAGGCGTCTCCGACCAGCGCCAGCAGAGCCGCCGCCAGTTGCTGCACGATCTGGACTCGCTCGACATGGCCCTCGGCGACGATCCCCGTCTGGCGCCCTGGAAGGAAAGCGAGCGGCAGGCCTATGAGCTGATTCTCGGCGACGGCGGCAAGGTCTTCGATCTCACCCAGGAAAAAGACGAGATGCGCGACCGCTATGGGAGAAACACCTTCGGGCAATCGTGCCTGGCGGCGCGGCGGCTGGTCGAGCGCGGCGTCCCCTATGTCACCATCAACTACCAGGGCGGCTGGGATAC
>Ga0326727_10001193_pt1 | contig 98910 bp, 79 predicted proteins | sample MB2enrmetagenome_FD_207643 | JGI IMG/M metagenome (GOLD analysis project Ga0326727, IMG submission 207643) | Lab enriched peat soil microbial communities from McLean, Ithaca, NY, United States - MB29MY | ecosystem: Environmental > Terrestrial > Soil > Wetlands > Peat | place: USA: New York... | reverse complement strand
TTTCCGCATGGGTCTACAGCAACGAAACGTATCAGGAGCTGCGAGCCTTAAATTCGCCTGACCGTTCAGAACAAGATATGGAGAAAGTGCGAATAGCGTTTAAGCAGTTTCTCGAAGATCGGGAACACGCATTGTGATTATGAGAGTTTGACCGACTGATTGCTTTTCTGGTATGTGTCTTTAGCAGAATCGCAGTCAACATTGCAGCTTTGAAAGGCAATCGCCATGAAGGTTTTCTTGAGCCGTCCATGACATTCCCCCCTGCATTATCCTCGGCCAAATAATGCTGAAAGGCAAGCAAATAATGCTAGACTGTAAGGAGTTCTTATGCTCCTGAATCTATTGATAAATATGGCTTTAACTTGCCCGAAATGACAGATCCTAAGTCTGGTGCGTCTGCCAATTCCGCCACTTTCGCAAGCATTTCAAACGAGCCGCGCAAGATATGCCTAATCCGGCGCCCAATTTCAAGTCTAGAGGCGAAGTGCGCCGGTGGCAATGGCGCCCCGGGGGACACGGCCCAAACCCTCTTGCCAGGCTTGGTTGGCAAGTCAGGATACAGAGCCGTTTGGGATTCCTAATCGCCATCCCCTGAGGCTGGTGGGCGCAATTATAGTTCTGATATGCGTTTACGAATGCTCTCTGCGCGCGTGTATGCCTGCCTGTGGCTCATCCCGGTTCTTTCGTCGGCCCAATCCGCCAAGCCGGCGATCACGCTGGACGAGTTCCTGAATGTAACCGAGATTACCGACTCCAAATTGTCGCCCGATGGGTCGGCAGCCGTGATCGCTACCGAAAGCCCCGACTGGAAGAACAGCATTTACCGACACGATCTGTGGCTGTGGACGGCGCAGGCCGGGCTGAGGCCGTTGACGCACTCCGGCAGCGAGGACAATCCGCAGTGGAGCCCGGACGGCAAATGGATCGCCTTCATCAGCGACCGCGCCCTGCCCGGCGAAGCGGCCGGCGCGGACGGCGATCCGGAGAGCGACGGCGCCAAAGCAGACCGGTTGTGGGTCATCCCGGTGGCCGGCGGCGAAGCCCTGCCCCTCTTCAGCGAGAAGCTCGATGTGCACACCTTCGCCTGGTCTCAGGACAGCACGGCTCTCTACTACTCCGTCACCACGCCCTTGACCCACGATCAGGAGGAGAAACAGAAGGATGAGTGGAAGGACGTGATCCGGTGGCGTGAACAGCATCGCGGCGATGTGCTGGTGAAGCAGGCGCTTGCGCCGGCACTGACAAGAGCTTTGGCTGTTCCGCCGCCGGTAAAGCCCGCAGGAGGCAAAACGGGCGAGAAAAAAGCAGAGGAGGCCGAAGCGGCAACATCGATCCCGCCGGGAGGCGAGACCATCGCCAAAAGCGCGATCTCGATCGGCGAAATCGCACCATCGCCCGACGGCAAGACGATTGCATTCGCGACAGAGCCTGTCCATCGGCGGATGGAGACTCCCGCCGACTTTGAGATCTTTGCCGTCGCTTCCGCAGGCGGCGAGATTCGACAGATCACCCACAACCAGGCCGTGGAAACCGGCCTTCGCTGGTCCGCAGACAGCAACTGGCTCTATATCGAGGTGCAAGCCGCGGCGGGTTCGCTGGAGGGCAAGTACCGCGACGTACAGGGCCGCCTTTACCGGCTCGACCCAGCCAACGGCAAGGTCGAGCGCCTGGGCGCGGGATTTGACGGATCCTTCGATTCGTTCACCCTGCTGCCCGACGGACGCGAGTTGGCGCTGGGTTTGAAGGGTACCGAGCAGCAGGTCTATCTGATCGATGGCGCAAGCGCCACGAAATTGCCTGGCCTGCCCGGCAGCTACGCCAACCTGGACGCCAGACGCGGATCGAATGCAGTTCTCTTACGCTACTCGGCCATCGACAAACCGACGCAGGTTTATCTGGCTCCCGATCCCGTGCACCCCGACCAGTTGACCCCGCTCACCAGCTTTAATCCCCTCTTTGCCGAGCGAGCACAGCCGGAGTGGCAACCTTACACGTGGAAGTCCGATGACGGCCGCACCGTGGAGGGTGTCCTTATTTTTCCGCCGGGCAAGAAAGACGTCCGGCATCTGCGCATGCTGACGCTCATCCATGGCGGGCCGGCGGACGCGGACGGGAACCGCTTCGGCGCCGACTGGTACGACTGGGCGACCCTGGCTGCGGCCAATGGCTGGCTGGTTTTCCGGCCCAACTATCGCGGCTCCTCCGGCTATGGCGACGATTTCATGCTGGAGATTGCGCCCCACCTAGTCTCCAAGCCGGGGGAGGACATCCTGGCCGGCGTGGATGCGCTGGTGAAGGACGGCTACGCAGATGCCGACCATCTGGCCATCGGCGGCTACAGCTACGGCGGCTACATGACCAACTGGCTCATCACGCAGACAGCCGAGTTCAAGGCGGCCGTTACAGGCGCCGGAGCGGTGGAGCACGCAGCCAACTGGGGCAACGACGACGAAACCTGGGACGACGCCTGGTACCTGGGCGGGCAGCCGTGGGAGGCCCCCGATCTCTACCAAGCCGAGGCAGCGCTCTTTCGCTTTGACAAGGTGAAGACGCCGACGCACCTAGTGCAGGGCGGCGCGGATGTGCGCGTAAGCTATCTGGAGGGGGTTACGATGGAGCGGGCCCTCGAGCAGTTGGGCGTGCCGCACAGCTTTCTCGTCTTTCCCGGGGAGGGCCACGGGCTGGGCAAGAACCCCTGGCACGGCTATATCAAGGTCCGCGAAGAGCTGAAGTGGCTGGAAAAATATGCCGGAAAATAGGCAATTCGGAAAGACGGACCGGCTGGGCCGGCTGAATTCAGAACCCGCGGAGCGCTTTGACGCATCAGGCAAGCAGGCGCAATGACCTCTACCGAGCAGGCCCGCAAACTCGCCTTCCAGCAGACGCTGCTCAGCGCCCGCCGCACCATGCTGCTGAGCGAAGTTCTGAAGCTTGCGGTCGACAGCTTTCGCGCCAGCAAGACGCGCTTTGCCCTGACCGCGCTGGGCATGGTGATGGGAACGGCTTCAGTGATTCTGGTCGTAACCATAGGACTCACGGGTAAACGTTTTATCCTGAATGAGATCCAGAAAATCGGCACCAACGAGGTTGAGGTTGAATACTCCGGCGGCGGCGCCAGCGGCACGGAGCAGTTGATCTACAACGACTACCTTACCCGCGAAGACGAGAAGGCGGTGCTCCGCGAGGTTCCAAGTGTTCTCTACTCTTCGCCAATCCTTGAATCCCACGACCGCATCAGCTTTGGAGGGGGCGTGGTCAAGGATACGCTGGTGCTGGGCGTCAGCCCGCAGTACCGGGACGTTCGCAATCTGCTGGTGCTTTCCGGCCGTTTCCTCGACGGTGAGGACGAAAACGCGCACATCAAATGCGCAGTGGTGACCGTGCCCTTTGCGCGCGAGATGTTTGGCAGCCCCGACGCAGCCGTCGGACAGACCTTCCAGATTCAGGGCATCCCGTTCACGATTGTCGGTACATTCAAGGAAAGCGTCGACACATTTGGCCAGAGCGAGATTACCGACGAAACGATCCTGATTCCCTACTCGGTGGCTCGCTACTTCACAGGCACCGACAGCGTGAAGACGCTGTATTTCAGTGTGCGCAGCATGGTGGAAGTGCCCGAAGCCACCCGCGAAATCGTGCGCGTGATCTCCTCGCGCCATAAGCCGAATTCGGTCTACAAGGCACAGAATCTCACAGAGCTGCTGAGCACCGCCGGCGTTATATCAGATGCCCTCACCGCAGTGCTGGTGATGGTGGCCGCAGTCACTCTGGCGGTAGGCGGCGTGGGCATCATGAACATCATGCTGGCCAACGTGCGCGCCCGCATCCGCGAGATCGGCATTCGCAAGGCGGTGGGCGCAACATATCGTGAAATCAAGCTGCAGTTTCTGGCCGAGGCTGTTCTCATCTCGCTCGCGGGAGGGATTGTGGGCACCCTGGTCGGGCTGGCCGTGCCGCTTTCGGTTCGCTTCTTTACCGCCTACACCTTGCCGGTGAATCCCTGGTCGGTGGTGATTGCGCTGGCTACCGCGACGCTGGTGGGTGTGGTTTTCGGCACCGTCCCCGCTACCCGCGCCGCCCAGATGGACCCCGTGGATGCGCTGAAGTATGAGTGAAACGGAGCCGGTTAAAATCCCGCCCAGCGACGAGCCAGAGGAGAGCCCAAGGCCGGGTCCCAGCCTCACGCTGATCTATTTGCTGATTACCCTGGCCCTGGTTGCCGCGATCGGGCTCGCAGCGCTGATCGTTTGGCCATTTTATCTTCGGCGCTAGAGGGATCTGGCCCAGTTAAAACCGAGGAGACATCCATGCCGACTCAAGCCGAAAAGGCCGCGCAGTTCCAGGCCCTCCACCAGCGCCGCGAAGTTTTCGTTGTGGGTAATCCGTGGGATGCGGGAACCGCGCGCATCCTTACTGGGCTCGGGTACCTGGCACTCTCCACCACCAGCGCCGGGCTTGCATTTACACTCGGCCGGCGTGACGGCACCGCGAGCGTCAGCCGGGATGACGCTCTGGCCAACGCCCGATCAATCGTGGATGCCACGCCTCTCCCCGTAGCCGCCGATCTTGAAAACGGCTACGGCCACCGCCCGGAAGCCGCCGCGGAGACGATCCGGCTGGCTGCGGAGACGGCCGGCCTGGTGGGCGGATCGATCGAAGATGCAACCGGCGACCCCGCGCATCCGATCTACGACTTCCAGCACTCCGTGGAGCGGATCGCCGCGGCAGCCGCCACAGCGCGGGCTTTGTCCTTCCCCTTCATGCTGGTTGCCCGGGCAGAGAACTTCCTCCATGGCCGTCTCGATCTGGACGACACCATTCGCCGGCTACAGGCCTATGAGGCCGCCGGCGCAGAGGTCCTCTACGCTCCCGGAATCACACGGGCGGAGGATATTCGCGCCGTCTGCGCATCGGTGAGCAAGCCCGTCAACGTGCTGATGGGAATCAAGGGAGTGCCACCGCTCTCCGTCAGGGAGCTTGAGGCACTGGGAGTGCGCCGCATCAGCATCGGCTCGGGATTCAGCCGCGCCGCGCTGACTGCCTTTCTGCACGCCGCGCGGGAGGTGATCGAGGACGGGACCTTCACCTTCACCGAAGAGACTCTTTACATGTCGGAGTTGGCGGATCTGTTCCCGCCAGCGGTCGAATCGGAGGGAAACCGCACTTCATGATTCACTGCGGCTTAAGAAGTAAGGAGTATAGTTGAGGAGGTAAGGAGCCGCAGCCTATGCCCGCCACCGTAAAGGCCAATCCGGCACACGTAATCCGCGCCAAGGTCACGAGCAAGGGCCAGATCACGATTCCTATGGAGATTCGCAGATCCCTGGGAGTGAAGCCCGGCGACAAGCTCCGCTTTGAGTCCCAGGAAAACGGCTTCCGCCTGACGCGCGACGTCGAAGAGAACGTCTTTGAAAAATGGCGGGGAATAGGGGTGTCTGGAATTGGCCCAGGCCCAGACGGCGTACGCGCCTACATGCGTGAACTGCGAGGCTATGACGACTATGACGATGGTCTCGCTTGACACAAATGTAGTCATCGCTTTGCTCAATGAAGACAAAGGCCTCAACGAACGAGCGCGAAACGCCATCGAGCGGTCAAGGGCATCTGGCGGCTTGGTCGTCTCTGGGCCGGTTTACGCCGAGCTTCTGGGGCTGCCTTCAAGAACCCAACTGATACTCGACGAGTTTTTCCGGAGCGGCGGGATCGAGGTGGATTGGCGCTTCGAGGAACGTCTCTGGCGAGCAGCAGGAGCGACGTTTCAAGGCTATGTGCAACGCAGGATCGCCAGCGGCGGGACGTTTCCACGCCGCATTCTGACAGACTTCCTGATTGGCGCCCACGCTCAGATACGCGGCTATACGCTTCTCACTCTGGACCGAAAGCTGTACGAAGCGGCTTACCCTGGAATTCGCATCGATTCATTCTGAATGCGGGCCTCGAGTGGCCCGTTCAGCGATCAGCACCGGAATCCCGTCCACAACCGGATATATGCGCCCGCACGCAGTGCAGACCAGGCTCGCCTCGTCCACGCGGAGCGTGCCGAGGCAGTCCGGGCAGGCTAGCTGGTCCAGAACGGATGAGTCGAATGGGACGGGCAAGCTGGGATCGGCTGGCATCGGCGCAGGCTGCTACTGGAGGAGCGCGTCGGGGTTGGCCGGGGTGTCGTCGGAGCGTTCCTGGCCTGTTGAGGGACGCGGCGGACGGGCGGCGAACTCATGTTCGATGCGCTCGTTGGTGCCGGCCTTGGCAAACTCATAGGCTACGCGAATACCGTTGAAGATGGCGTTGTCGTTCGACGAGCCGTGTCCGATGATGCACACGCCGCGCACGCCCAGGAGCGGCGCGCCGCCATACTCGGTGTAGTCCAGGCGGCGGCGGAAGTCGTTGAAGGCGCGCCGCGACAGCAGCGCTCCGACCTGGGCGGTCACGGTGCGGGTGAGCGACTCGCGCAGAACCTCGCGCACAAAGCGGCCAACCCCCTCGCTGGTCTTCAAAGCCACGTTGCCGACAAAGCCGTCGCAGACAATCACATCGGCGTTGCCGTTGAAGATATCGCGGCCTTCCACGTTGCCGATGAAGTTGATGGGCAGCGCCTTGAGCAGCGGGAACGTCTCGCGGGTCAGGTCGTTGCCCTTGCTCTCTTCCTCGCCAATGGAGAGCAGGCCCACGCGCGGCTTGTGGATCTTGAGCACGCTGCGGGCATACATTTCGCCCATCACCGCGAACTGCTCCAGATTGTGCGCCTTGCAGTCCACATTGGCGCCCACATCCAGCAGGACGCATGGATTTCCTTTAGCCGTGGGCATGGGCGTTGCCAGGGCCGGCCGGTCGACGCCAGGCAGGGCTCCCAACACCATCTTGGCGGTGGCCATGGCCGCACCGGTGTTGCCCGCGGTAACAAAGCCCGCTGCAGCGCCAGCGCGCACCAGTTTCAGACCGACGCGCATGGAGCTGTCTTTTTTAGTGCGTACCGCCTGCGCCGCCTTCTCCTCCATGCCGATGCGCTCGGAGGCATGGTGGATGACGATGGGGAGGTCCTCGGTTTCGAGGTACTCATCCAACTGGTCGCGCAACTCGGCTTCCGGCCCGATGAGGTGGACGCGCACGGGCAGCGCGCGGCAGGCGAGGATCGCCCCGCGGATTTCGGGTTCGGGAGCTTTGTCTGACCCTACGGCGTCGAGCGCGATATCGATGAGCATGGCGCCCAGTTTAGCTGCCGGCTTCTTTTATGTCCAGAACGGCGCGACCCTTGTAGGCGCCGCACTTGGGGCAGGCCTGATGGGGCAGCTTCTTCTCGTGGCAATTGGGGCACTCCGAGAGCCCTGGCGCAGTGAGAAAGTCGTGGGCGCGGCGATTGGCGGTGCGGCGCGCGGAGTGGCGCCGTTTCGGATTAGGCATTGCAGAATTCCTTTCGTATCTTCGTCCGCATTCGGGCCCGGCCGCCAAAGCACACACGGTTCTGGCTGCCATTCGGCACCGGCGGAGCGCCCTCAATGTCCAGGGGGCTGATGTCTCTCAGGACTTGATCCGGCCGCGGAGCCCAGCCAGCGCTTCCCAGCGGGGGTCGCCGGGACCCTCTTCGCAGTGGCACGCCTGGCTGTTGCGGTTCTCACCGCAGCGCGGGCAAAGTCCTTTGCAATCAGGCTTGCACAGCGTCCTGACCGGCAGAGACAAAAGCACCTGCTCGCGCAGCACGTCTTCAAGCAACAGACTGTCCTTTTGATAATAACCGATTTCGGTCTCAGGCGCTGTAATCGACCGCTCCAGAGGGTCGGAATCGGCGCTGACGGGGCGGAAGATCAGGTCGAAATCGGCGGCCAGCGGAATCTCAACCGGCTCCACGCAGCGGGCGCACGGCACCTGGAATTTGCCGGCAAAATGGCCGCGCAGGCGGATGTCGGCCACAATGTCCTTGGGCCCGCGGTGCTCGTGCAGCACCTCGGCCCGGCCGTCGGTGTCCAGGTTTCCGACCTGCTCCGCCTCTTCGCCGAAATCGACCGCGCCCGGGGGTAATTCCAGATCGAAGTCGATCGGTTCCCTTTCCAGCTCGCTTACTTTGAACTCCATGGTATGAGCCTACGGCGCAGGCGGCGGGCCGTCAATGCGCAGATTGTATCGATGCGTTTGTGGCGTCCGGCCCGTGCAGATAATGGCTGGCGAAGTCGAGGAACGCGGGCCAGTTGGGCGACGGCGTGTGACCGCCGGCGTGCTGGCGGAAGCCCAGGTCGCCATTGACCAGCGCGGTTTCGATGGGAGGAAACTCAGCCGTCCCCAGGTCTTTTTTGCCCAGCAGCTTGTAAACCGGCCCGGCGCCGACCTCCGCGAGGAACATTCCCCGTGCATCGGCCCATGCATCGCCACGGGGGTCGGCGTATCCATCCCCAACGCTGGCTCCCGCGCCAATAAACACCGGACGCGGAGCGCACAGGGCGATCAATTCGTGGTTATCGACCGGCAGGTCGCCGGGCGTAAGCGGGCCGGCGTACTTGAGGAAGTTGCCGGCCATCCAGTGATATTCGGTGGACGCGGCCACGTTGGCCAGCTGTTCGCCGAAGATATGCCGGTAGAGCTTGGCGCCGCCCTCGCCGGAGGAGCTGCTGTAAAGGATCGCGAAGCGCGAGTCGTAGGCCATGGTCACCAGCGCGGCTTTTCCAAACCGGGAATGACCCTCAAGACCAACCTGCTTGGCATCGACGGTCTTGTCCGTCTCGAAATAGTCGAGCAGGCGGCTGGCGCCCCATGCCCAGGCGCGCAGGGCGCCCCAGTCGTCGAGCCTGCGGGGCTGACCCCTGTTCATCAGACCGATGATCCCCTCGGTCAGCCCAGCACCGTCGTCAGCCTGGAAGCTGGTAGGCGACAGCAGGGCAAATCCCCAGCCCCGCGCGAGCACCTCCTTTTCCCACTCGCCCCCATAGTCGCCAGATGCGCCCGAAGGAGCATCGGCAAGCGGCCTGACGAGGGACGCTTTGAACCCATTGGCGAAGGCCAGTTGCAGAATCACCGGAACCGGGCCGGCCGCTTGAGCCGGAGTAGTCAGCGTGGCGTCGATGGTCACTGAAATCCGAGGGTATGCCGCGTTGTCCACATGGCCTGCCAGCCGCCTGGTTACTACGGCGACGTTCCCGATTGTCTCCGGCGTCCTGCTCACCACTTCCCATTTCACGCTGGGCAGGTTGGGCGGCGCCTGGCCCAGAATCTCGCGGTCGAAATCGGCAACAATCTCTGGCCGCCGCAAGCTCCACCAGGCCTCTGCCGACGTTACCGGCTTGCCATTCTTCAGCAACAGCGGGTCGGGCAGATGCGGATAAACGTTGGCCTTGGATTCGTCGTAATTGGCGGAGTTTGGCGACCTGGCGTCAGGGGAGACGCCGGGGCGAAGCTCTTTGATGCCCAACAGATCCAGCAAGCGTTGGTGATCCTGCTCGGCCGTCAAATGGATCGTTTCCGGCATGCCGGAAACGGAACTGGTTCCAGCGGGCGCGTGCAGATACCGGCCGGCAAAGGTGAGGAATGTGGGCCAGTTCGGCCCCGGCGTATGCCCACCGGAGTGCTGGCGGAAGGCCACGTCGCCGTCGATCAGGGTGGTCTCAATAGGCGGGAATTCCGTGGTCCCCAGGTCTTTCTTCCCCAGCAGCTTGTAGACAGGCCCCGCGCCGACCGCGGCGAGGAACATGCCCTTGGCGTCTACCCAGCCGTCTCCGTCGGTAGCGCCGCCGGAGATGAACACCGGGCGCGGTGCGCACAGGGCCACAAGCTCGTGGTTATCGACGGGCAGATCGCCCGGTGTGAGCGGACCGGCGTACTTCATGAAGTTGCCGGCCATCCAGTAGAACTCGTCTCCGGCGATGTTGCCCACTTGTTCGCCGAAGATGTGCCGGTAGAGCTTGGCGCCGCCTTCGCCCGACGAACTGACGTAAGCAATCGCCAGGCGCGGCTCATAGGCCATGGCGATCAGCGTAGCCTTGCCATAGCGGGAGTGGCCCTCCAGGCCCACCTGCTTCGCGTCGACAGCCTTGTCGGTCTCGAAGTAGTCGATGGCCTTACTCGCGCCCCAGGCCCATGCCTTGAGGACGCCCCAGTCATCCAGCTTGCGCGGCTGGCCCTTGTTCATCAGGCCGATGATGCCCTCGGTCATGCCGGCGCCGTTGTCGGCCTGGTAGCTGGTGGGGATCAGTTCGGCGTAGCCCCATCCCCTGGCCAACACCTGCTGCTGCCAGGCGTTGGCCTGGCCCGCCACGGAGGCAAACGGGGGAAAGCGCTTGGCCATGGCTGCCAGAAACTCTTTGCTGAGGCCGAACTCCATGATCACCGGCACCGGGCCCGTCGCGCTGGCGGGTGTCGAGAGGGTCAGGTCAATGTCCACCTTGATGGCGGGATCGATGGAGTTGTCCACGTGGCCGCGCAGGGTCTTGGTGATGACGGCATAGTCGCCGTTCTTCTCTTGCACCGTCGAGACTACCTCCCAGTTCACTTTGGGAAGGTTGGCGGGCGTGCGGCCAAGGATTTCGCGGTCGAAGTCTTCCACGATCTCGGGACGGCGCTTTGTCCACCAGACTTTGGCCGAGGTCACGCGCCTGCCGTTGTTGAGCACCAAGGGGTCAGGCAGATTGGGATAGACGTCCGCCTTCGACTCGTCGTAGTTGGCTGCGTGGGGCGACTTGGGGTCGCCATCGGCTCCACGGCGGAGTTCCTTGATGCCGAGCAGATCCATCTCCCGCTGATGCTCCTTCTGTGACGCTGACTGGATGGCCAACTGCTCCGGGGTGGGCGTGAAGCGGGGCGGGGCAGGCGGAGGAGTCTGCGCCGGAGAAGCCGGAACTGCCTGCGCCGGCAGCCGGGATGCGAAAGAAAACGCACAGAGGGACAAAGCCATCGCCGGAAGTGCGCGATGCAGGAACAGCCGCAACAGGGCCATTGGAAACCTCTCAGGGCCGTCTCCTAAAGAAGAGGCGAGAACGGCCCCAAGAATATCGATTTACCGCAAATTGAGCAAGCACGAAGTGGGAATTCGGGCGGACTTCCCGAAGCACGTGCGTGCCCAGCGGCTGCTGACCATCGACCGCACGGGAAACGCCTCACGTCTCGCCGCATTCCGCCGATGAAATTGGGGAATTGATTCAGAAAGGGCTCCCGGCATGTCCATGCTCCGCGATCTCCCCATTTCCCGCAAATTCACCTTTGCCTTCGGCTTGGTTTGCGGTCTGTGCATCGTGCTGGGGACCTATTCCTTCGCCGTATTCGGAAACTTTGCAAACAAAAGCGCGGAGGTGAGTGACAGGAGGTTTCCATCCGTCATCGATTTGTCAGAAGTTCGCGCGGGAATCGAACAAACGCGGCGCTGGGATCTCGCCTTGCTTCTCTGCCGAACGGCGGCTTGCACGTCGCGAGGCACCGAGCAGCGGCAAATCGCAATGGTTCAATATCAGTCGGGAGCATCAGACTATGAACCCCTGATCAAATCGTCCGAAGAACGAGAATTCCGCAATCGGTATTCGTCCAACTTTGCTCAATACATCGAGATCAGCAATCGGGCAAGAGACCTTTTGGCCGCCGGCAAGACAGGCGACGCCATAAACGACCTGACCGCGGACGCCACCCTCGCATTGGTGACCGAATCCGAAAGAGCTGCGAAAGGGGCCCTCGAGCTCAACGCCAAGGCGGGCATGGAAAACGCCCGGGGGACTACATCCGCAGCCAATCGCGCAGTTTGGATCAATTCCGGAGCCACCCTGCTGATCGTTTTCTTATGCGCGCTGACAGGCGTTATTCTCACCCGGTCGATAGCCCTGCCGCTGCAAGCCGCCACGGCCGCGCTGGAACGCCTGTCCCAGAAAGACCTCTCTGTGAGCGTGGACGAATCCGGCGCCGACGAGATTGGCCGTCTTTCTTCCGCTCTCAACATCAGCGTCACGACCATGCGCAGCGTGCTGCAGTCGGTGTCTCAGGGCGCGGAGATGCTCTCCGCGGCTACCACGGAGATCAGCGCACGGGCTGTCCAGAGTGCCGGCAATGCCAACACGCAGTCCAGCAAAACCAACCAGATTGCCGCCGCAGCGCAGGAGATGACCGCCACCATCGGCGAGATCAGCCACAACGCCGAGAGCGCCGCGAGCGCCAGCCGCGTCTCGGCTGAAACAGCCAACCAGGGCGGCGCGGTGATGCGCGCAGCAGCCGCGACGATGGAGAAGATCTCAGCCGCCACCAGTTCGGTATCCGGCAAAATGGCGTCGCTGGCGCATCGCTCCGAGGACATCGGCAAGGTAGTCAACGTGATCCAGGAGATCAGCGAGCAGACCAACCTGCTGGCCCTGAATGCGGCGATTGAGGCTGCCCGGGCCGGCGAGCACGGGCGCGGCTTCGCCGTGGTTGCGGGAGAGGTGAGGCGGCTGGCCGAGCGCACCAAGGGCGCGACCGAGGAGATTGCCGGCACCATCCGCAGCATTCAGGAGGAGACGCGGGATACGCTCGCCGTGATGCAGGAGAGCCGCACCGCCGTGGAGTCCGGCATGGAGGAAGCGGCCAACGCGCGCAAGAGCCTGGAGTCCATCATCGAGTCGTCACAGCAGGTGGAGCATCAGATCCACCTGATCGCCACCGCCGCCACCGAACAGACCTCGGCCTCGGGCGAAATCTCGGAGTCCGCCGGGCAAATCTCCCAACTGGCCACTGAGAACGCGCAGGGCGCCGAGGAAGCCGTGGAAGCCCTCAAAAACCTGGCCACCCTGGCCAGCGATCTGGACGGCATCATTCGCCAGTTCCGCCTTGAGGACGGAAAGCAGGCCGGTGGCTCCTTCACAGCCACTGGCCAGCCGGCCAGCCAGCACACGCTGCGGCCTGCGCATTATTAGGTTGGGCGCCAGGGCGGCTCAGGCGACCCGGACTCGAGTTGGACAGAGATACCAGTTACTCTTCTCGAATCGGCTGCTGCGGGTCCGCTACTGGGCCACGGCACCCGGCCGGAGGCGCTGCGTCAGCTGCGCCTGATAGAGGCTTGACGGCGAGACATAAACCCCTGGCGAGTCGATGGCACCCTGGGGCTCGGGAGTTGAACCGCCGGGCGCGGCTCGGATCACCTGGGCGCCGACGCAGCCGATGCACCAGTTCTCAGAGCCGGGCGGTTGCTGAATTGTGAACTGGCTCGCAGTTGAGTTCCACACCACGCCCCAGCCGATGGCCCAGCCATGGCCGGTGCCGTAGTCGCCGCGATCCCACAGGTTGATGTACCCCTGGCTGGACCCGGGGATTGCTGTGATGGTGGCATTCTCGACCAGCAGCCCGGTGGCCCAGCGCTGATGCGGTTCGACGCCGAGGTTGCCCTGGAAGACGCCGTTGCGCATGACATTCGGGCCCTGGGTCTCGCTGCTGGTGGAGAAGAAGAACATATTGTCCGCGACGTCGCCGATGGTATCCATCAGCACCTGCGTCCCGCCGGCGATGTAGAACTCCATGAACTTCGCGTTGGCAGTCTGAGTCACTGTATGGGTGATGGAGACGTTGCTCACTGTGACCTGCTTGCTGTAGCTCTCGATATCGACGCTCTGAAGCGTATCCTGCGCGGTGAGGTTGCGCGCCCACGCATTGATCACCGAGTAGGTGACGACGAACTGATAGGACGGCGTGGGCGGCACCAGGTTATCGGCCGGCGGGGGCGCAATGGCGCGCAGATTCTCCACGCCGACCTGGGAGATGCGTCCGGGGAAGGTGTACGCCTGCACCGTGGCCCCATCCACTCCGCAGTAAGTGCTGTCGATCGAGTCCGACATGGGCGCATCGAGCGTGATCCGGTTTCCCTCAATCGCCGTGATGGTGCGATCCGTCCGCAGCCCGTGATTACCCACCGCGATCCAGTTGCAGGGAGAGCCGCCGCAGGTGCCGCCCAGATCCGCGGGCGTCATGCCCATGAAGCTCTCCCATGCGGCGGTTACCGGCCGATGGATGAAGATCGTTGTTCCCACCGCAAGCCCGGCAGTGCTGGCCACGTCGAGGGTGAGCGTCCCCGCGGGCACGTAGGCATCCGTGATGGCCGTCGCCGAGCCAAGGTATGCGGGATCGTTGCCGCTGGAGCCCAGCACCACTAGCGGATAGGGTGTGGCTGCTTCGGTCATGGTGATCACAGTGTTTGTGCCGGGCGATGCGCCGCTGCCGCTGCCGCGAAGCACAACCCCGCTGGTGGTGATGTTCAGTGTGTTGCTCACCGTGTAGCTGCCGGGTTCAAGCAGCACGGCGCCGCGCAGGCCGGTGGCCGAATTCAAAGGCATTGCGGAGACTTTGGCGATGGCGGCCTGGATGCTGGCGGTGTCATCTCCGCCCGATGATGAGACGGTGGCTTCCACCAGCGCCGTGGGGATCGCCTTGGCACCCTGCTCGTAGCCGGCGGTGGAGAAGTCCATGATGGTGTCGCCCTCGGCGTCAAGAGGTTTATAGATCAATTTGCCGCTTGAAGCGTAGTAGACCCAGTGGCTGGCCGGCGGAGGGGGCGTGAGCGTGATGGCCGCCGTGGCCGACTTGGAGGGATCCTTGATGCTCGTGGCCTTGAGCGTGACGATCACGGACGAGGCGACGCCGATGGCAGCCGGGGCAAGATAGGTCACTCTTGTTGGGGTCGCATCCCTGAGCGAGCCTTGGCCGGCGCCAATGCTCCACTTCACACCGGAATTGGAAGTGTCATTGGCAACCGTCACGGTGAAGGCCTGCGATCCGCCGTCCTTGAGGCTGACGGCAGCCGGGTTGATGGAGTTGACGTGGATAGGAAGCAGCGGAATCCGGATCGACGCGCTCTTTGCGCGGTCGGTCCTGCTAGTGGCAGTCACAACCACCTCGCTGACCTCAATGGGAAGCGGGGCAGTGTATCTTACGCTCTTCGGGGATTCGTCGGTGAGCGTACCGCCGCCGCTGTCGATGTGCCAGGTCACGCCTGCGCTGGCACCGTCATGGGCAACCGTCGCAGTAAGGCTCTCGGATGCACCGCCGGCGATGGCCTTGGGCGTGGTCGGTATGGTGACCGTGATTGGGAAGATCGTAATCCTGGCTGTGGCCGACTTGGCGGGATCCGTCTTGCTGGTTGCGGTGACCGTCACATCAGTAAGCGCCGAAACCGTCTCCGGCGCCGTGTAGGTGGTTTTGTAGGGCGGAGCTGTCGAACTGGAGACGCTGAGTTTGCCGGCGCCGGCGAGCTTCCATTTCACGCCTGCTTTGGCTGTGTCATTGGCGACCGTTGCGATGAAGCTCCTCAGGCCGCCGCCGTCCAGCGATGCGGTTGCCGGGCTGATGGTGACGACGATTGCCGGGGATGCAGGTCTGCTGGCGCTGCGGCCTGCCAACGGCAGAAGGGCCAATGCGGCGAATCCGGCGACCGCGCGCGCAGACTTGAGGAGCTTTTTCATGGAAGTAGGAATCTGTGCTTCAAGCTCTGACTCTGCCAATCTTACCCCGAGCGGCTTGCCGAAACCAGGATGAACTCTGGAGCCAGCACGAGCCTGACGGGCTTTGGGTCAACGAGCGCGGGAGTGAGGCTCCTGACGGAGATTCCCATTTATCAGCCGGTCCCGAGCGAACGCGCAGAATTCACAGTTCGAGGCTATTCATTGCCGCCGGGCACTATGGTAGCCTCCGGGTGAGGACCTTTGCCGTCCTCCGGTGGGTTGCGCCGCGGCTTTTTTTGAAAGGCAATTCGAGGAGACACTTGCATGAGCGCCATCAAGTATGACCTGGCCGTGGTCGGATCCGGGCCTTCGGGCCAGCGGGCCGCCGTGGCCGCCTCGAAGATGAAGAAGCGCGTGGCGGTGGTCGAGGCCCGTTCCGTCGTGGGCGGCGTCTGCATCAACACGGGCACCATTCCCTCCAAAACCATGCGCGAAGCCGTGATGCACCTTTCCGGCTATAACTACCGCTCAGTCTACGGCATGAACTACAAGGTAAAGGAAAAGATCACCATGGCGGACCTGGCGTTCCGCGTCCAGGCGGTGATCAAGACCGAGGCGGACGTAACCGAGGCGCAGCTTTCGCGCAACGGCATCGACATTGTGCACGGCATCGCCCACTTCGTCGATCCGCACCAGTTGCGTGTCGAGGGAGTGCAGACCGACACCACGCTGGACGCCGACCGCATCATCCTGGCCGTGGGCACCAAGCCCGCATTCTCGCCCAAGGTGCCCATCAATGGCCGCACTATCGTCAACAGCGACCAGATTCTCGACCTGCCCACTCTGCCCCGCACGCTGATTGTGGTGGGAGGCGGCGTCATTGGCGTCGAGTATACCTGCATGTTCGCAATCCTGGGCGTGCGCGTGACGCTGATCGAGAAGCGCAACAAGCTGCTTGAATTTGCCGACCAGGAGATTGTCGAGGCCCTGAGCTACCACCTGCGCGACAGCCGCGTGACCATGCGGCTGGGCGAGGAGGTGGAAAGCGTGGAGGAGTTGGCGGATGGCACGGTGGTGGCCAATCTGCAGAGCAAGAAAAAGGTCTCAGGCGACGCGCTGCTCTACGCCATCGGCCGCCAGGGCGCCATCGACGACCTCAACCTGGCTGCCGCCGGGATTATCGCCGACAACCGCGGCCGCATCCCGGTGGACGAGCATTACCAGACCAATGTGCCGCATATTTTTGCCGTGGGCGACGTGGTGGGCTTCCCGTCGCTGGCCTCGGTTTCCATGGAGCAGGGACGCATCGCCGCCGCGCGAGCCTTCGACGACAAGGCCACCAGTTCCAACCCCAGCTTCTATCCCTACGGTATTTACACCATCCCCGAGATCAGCTTCATCGGCAAGACCGAGGAGCAATTGACCGACGAGGACGTACCGTACGAAGTCGGCATGGCGTACTATCGCGAGACCGCCCGCGGGCAGATTCGCGGCGACACCACCGGCCGGCTCAAGCTGATCTTTCATCGCGATACCCGCAAGGTGCTGGGCGTGCACATCATCGGCGAGGGCGCCAGCGAATTGGTGCACATCGGCCAGGCAGTGATGGTGCTGGGCGGCACGGTGAATTATTTCGTCGATACGGTCTTCAACTATCCCACGCTCGCGGAGTGCTATAAGGCTGCGGCCTTCAACGGACTGGGACGGCTGTACCGGTATCAGACGGAGTAGCGAGACCGCGCACAGATTGCGGCGGTCGCCTGTCGTCCGGCGAGCCAAGTATGCAGGCGTGACGGCATTTGATTTGAATCGTCCTCAGTCTTGGAACCGCTTCCACACCCGCGCGAGATTCAACTCAAATCCCGCGACAGGCCCTTCCCCGGCAAGCGTCTCCGCGGTCACGCGCTCAGGCTCCATTCCCGGACGGCAGACCCATGCCTCGCGCCGGTAGGGATCGATCAGCCAGCCCAGGAGAACGCCGTTTGCGATCCAATCCTCCATCTTTGCCCGCATCGCTTTGACGGTATCCGATTCGGAGAGCAATTCGACCACAAAATCCGGGCACACGCGCGGAAAGCCGCGCAGCTCTCCCCTGGGCAGCGCGCGCAGGCGCTCTTCGGATAGGTACGCCGCGTCCGGGCTCAGCGTCGAGCCATCCGGCAGCCGGAAGCCGCCGCTCGAATCGAAGACCCGTCCCCGCTCGTGCCGCGTCCACCAATTGCCAAGCTGGTGAGCAATCTCCTGATTGCCGCTGCTTGTCCATCCACCTGCGGGCGGGTTCATGCGCACGGCTCCTTCCCGCGTGCGCTCGAGCCGCAGGTCGCGATTCTCCCGGCACAGCGTCTCGAATTCCTCGTCGGAAACCGGCGGGTCGAGGATCAGCACTCGGGGCAGCGTCTCCGCATCGATGCGCACCAGCGTCGCCATGACTCAATCTTACTCCAGGTTGTTTTTGCTCCTTGCCTCGTTCGACGAATTCCGCGCATGTGAGCTATTCTTGTGTCGGATTCAGGTCCCTTGTCCGTTCCCCGATCTGCGCTCCCGCCCAAAGGAGGCCCCCAATGACCACCGCAATCGGCGTTGTTATCACCGAACATATTGTGGCCGGACGGCTTGAGGATCACCGGCTGACCGGGAAACTGCTGCGCTATCCCGCCGACTCCGACGAGCTGGACGCGCTGATCGCCATCCCCGCCAGCGAGCTGGTCGATATTCTGGCCGACGAGATTGGGACGCTGGCCGGCGAAAGTCAGAATCCCGTGGAGGCGATCGGTGTCGCGGTTCCCGGGGTCATCCGCCACGGAGTGGTTGAGGAGGCGCCCAATCTGAAACAGCTGAAGGGCATCAGGCTGGCCGAGGAACTGGGCAAGGTTCTCGCCGGCCGGGGAATCGCCGCGCCCGTATACATCGCCAACGATGCGGACGCCATCGCGGCCGGCGTGGCCGCCACGCGCGGCCAGCTCAACAAGCTCACCCGCGTCTGGACGATTGGGAATGGCATTGGCTACGGCCGCTGGCCCTACGTCGAGGGCGTCTGGGAAGGCGGGCACGTCACAGTCACTCTGGATCCCAAGGAGCGCTACTGCGGTTGCGGCGGCGTGGGCCACCTGGAGGGCATCATGGGATACCGCGCCATGCGCATGAGGTTCCTCGATCTCGAGCCGGAGGAGGTCTTCGCCCACGCCAAAGAGGGCGATGCACGCTGCCGCGAGTTTGTCGACCTGTGGCATCGCGCGCTGGCCGCGGCGACAGCTTCGTTTATTCATCTTGCAGGACCCGGCCGCTTCTACTTCACCGGCCACAATGTCGGATTCTTGGAGCTGCCGGTTTTGAGAGCCCATCTTGAATCCATGGTCAAAATGAGCCCCTTGCAGAGCTTTTCGCTCGAGATTTTGCAACCGGACGACGAGACGGCGCTGTTGGGCGCGGGCGTTTCCGCCTTGCGCGCGCTGACCTGGTAAAGATAGAGCGTCGATGAATCTCCGTGCCCCATCCTCTCCGTTTTTTTCTGCGGAAAGAACGAGAGACCGCGAACCCTGACCGGAGGTTCGATCGCTCCGCCAGCGCTTCTTAGGCGTATCCTGTTCGCATGCTTCCCCGCTTGTCGCAAGCCCTTCGGGTTGCACTCCCGCTGATCCTCACTGTATGCGCGCTGCCATCTAGAGCTCAAGCCGCGCCGGCGCCCCTGGTGATTCGGGATCTCGGCAAAGGAACCGTCGCACTTGACGGCCTGTGGCAGTTCCACCTGGGCGACGACATGGCCTGGGCCAATCCGAATTTCGACGACAGCCAATGGGAGCAACTCACCGCCGACAAGCCCTGGGGACGGCAGACCCACTTCGCGCATGCCGGCTTCGCCTGGTATCGCCGCGCGCTGGACGTCGCGACCGCGCCGGGCGCATCGCCAGAGGTCGCGCTGCTCGTGCCGCCGATCAATGACGCCTATGAGATCTACTGGAATGGCCAGTTGGTGGCGAGCCACGGCCATCTGCCGCCGCATCCTGTCTGGTATCAATCCTCCCTTGCCCAAACCTTTGGCCTGGGAGAAATCCGTCGCGGCGTCATGGCTGTCCGCGTCTGGCAGGCTCCCTTTGAGTCTGGAAGCAACGGCAGGAATGGCGGGTTTACGTCACCGCCGATTCTCGGCAGCCCCCAGGCGATTGCGGCGCTGAAGGCGCAGGCCGACTATCAGTGGTCGCTCAGCCTGGCGGGTATCTCGCTTTATTTCCTATATGGTCTGCTCGGGGTGTTGGCCTTTGGTTTGTGGCTGCGGGATCGCTCGGAGACTCTGCTGCTATGGGCTGCGTTTTACTTCGTTGCTATCTTCGGCGAGGTCGTCTTCCTCAGCGGACTTGCACCCGTGCCATTGCACATCGCGCGTTCGTTGGGATACATCTTTAATACCAGCGTCAACATTGCGCTCTGGTATCTGACCATCCGGCTGCTCGACCTGCGCGCAAACCAAAGGCTGATGCGGCTTACACGCATTGCGGCGTACGTGGTCATGTTCCTGCAGCTGATCGATTCGGCCGACCTGTTCTGGGTGTTTCGAAGCAACTATGAGCTGACGGCGCAGTGGGTGGATGGCATTGCCACCGCATTGATCATCCTGCTCAGTGTGTGGAACCTGGTGCCCGTCGCCGTGGCTGTCATTGGCCGCCGCAAGCTGCATATTTCCCGATGGATCTTTGCCTGCGCGATCACCTTTTCTACCTCGCTCTATATGCTCTATCAGGCATCCCAGCAGGGCAGCCGGTTTACTCACTGGACGCTCAGCGAAACACTCTGGGCGCCGAGGTACTACATTCTGGGCGCGGGCATTAATTTTCAATACACCGCCGACGCCCTTTTGCTGCTCAGCCTGATCTACGCCATCTATCGCTTTAGCAAGGAGGGGCGCGATCGCCAGTCTGCCTTGGAACAGGAGTTTCAGAACGCGCGCGAGCTACAGCAGGTGCTTATTCCGGAGTCCATCCCCGAGATCCCCGGCTTCACGCTCACAAGCGCCTACAAGCCCGCGCTCGAAGTAGGAGGCGACTTCTTCCAGATCATTCCGCTGGAAAGCGGACTGACGCTGGTGGTGCTCGGCGACGTCAGCGGCAAGGGTTTGAAGGCGGCGATGGCGGTGTCGCTGATCGTGGGCGCGACTCGGATGGTTGCGGAAGTCACCTCCAGCCCCGCGGAAGTCCTCGCCGGTCTCAATCGCCGCTTGGATGGGCGGCTCAAAGGCGGCTTTGCCACGGCGATTGCCCTGCGCCTCGAACCCGACGGCCGCTGCACGATCGCATCCGCAGGCCATCCAGCGCCGTTCCTCAACGGGAGTGAACTGTCTCTGCCCTGCGCGCTGCCGCTGGGTCTGGTTGGCTCATCTTGCTACGAGGAGACTACAGTTTTGCTCGGCGCCGGCGACCGCCTGGCACTTTACACAGATGGACTGCTCGAAGCGCGCAATGCGTCGGGAGAACTGTATGGGTTTGGCCGGCTCAAGACACTCTTTGCCGCCCGGCCCACTGCCTTGGAAGCCACGGAAGCCGCCGTTGCCTTTGGCCAGGAGGACGACATTACTGTCCTCACCCTGCAGTTAGCCCCCGCAGAGGTGCCCCATGCGTAGACTCCTCCCCACCGCTCTGTGCATGCTTGCCTTTACCGCTACTGGACAACAGGGGCCCCATCAACCGCTCGATATCCGCTACCACCTCGGCGACGATCCCAACGGCAAACTCGGATGGGCCAATCCGGACTTTGACGATTCCGGATGGCCGATCCAAACCGACGGGAGCTTCCCCCTGACGCCCGCCCACTCAGATGGATTTGTCTGGGTCAGAATCCACATGCAGGGCCCGGCGGTCTTCGAGGGGCCTCCCGCGCTCGCGCTGCTTGGCAGGGTCAATGCGCCCGCCGTTCAGGAGTTCTTCGTCAACGGCGTTCCAGTAGGCCAGTACGGAACATTCCCGCCGCACGCATCGCCGCGGATTGCCGTACGTGAAATGCTCTTTTCCCTTCCATCCCAAGCGGTCAAGGTGGGCGGCGCGAACACCGTTGCAATTCGAAGTTGGAGCACGCCCGGGCAGACTGAGCTCAACAAGATTCTGCGCGCTGGCCGCAACGGCGCAATTCGCATCGGCTCTCAAGACATACTGCAAGCGGAAATGCAAGCTGATCGGGCAACTGCCTTGCTCGCTGAAATGCCCTATTTTCTCCTGGACGTCCTCCTGGCTTTGCTGGGTGTCGCGATGCTACTCCTATGGAGGTTTTCCCCAAGCCAGGAATTGCTGTTTTGCGCACTCTGGCTCATCGTCATGCCGGTATACGTCGCATCGGTGTATCTGTCGGCTGGAGGGTTCTTCCCGCCTCAACTCGCCGCAGCGGCGTTCTCTGGCGTGATAGTGATTCAGGCCGCCGGTATGGGCATCAACGTGGAACTAACCCGGTCCGTGCTCCAGATTCGCAGTCCCGCATTTCGCATAGCCGCTCATGCCTTCTGGGTTCTTTTCAATCTGGGTGAATTTCTTGCGGCCGTGCGCACGCAGCCCGGCCTCTTCACAGATACGGCTGTGTATTGCGAACAGTGGGCCCTCGGACTGTTCAACAGTCTCATGCTGTGCGCAAGCCTAGGGGCGTTTTTCGTCCTCCGCAGGAGCCGGACATTTGCCGCCGCCAATGGCTTCATTAACATCATCGTGCTCTTACAACTGGCTAATGTCTCCTCGGCGTTGGGGAATGGCCCGGTGCCGGCCATTTCTCTCTGGTCCGCCGGTTTCTATGCGTCCACCTTTGCCATCGCCTTCACAGTCATTGCCGGGGCGCTGCGCGCATGGCGAAGCGCCCGCGAACTCCGCGCCGAGTTCGACGCCGCCCGTGATGTGCAGGCGCGGCTGATTGCGCCGGCCGCCGATCTTCCCGGGTTCAAGATAGAAGGCGCGTATCAGCCCGCGAAAGAAGTTGGCGGCGATTTCTTTTTTGTCCGCGCGGGAAACAAAGGCGCGTATCAGGACAACCGCGATCTCGATGGGGGCGCGTTTGTGGTTGTCGGCGACGTCAGCGGAAAAGGACTTCGCGCGGCCCTTACAGTTTCCGCCATCATGGGGGCGCTGCGCACCATGCCGGACCTTGAGCCAGCTCGGATTCTTGTCGCGCTCAATCGTGGGCTCATCGGCCAGCTCGGCGGCGGCTTTGTCACCTGCTGCGCCGTGACCATTTCCGCAAACGGTACCGCTTTCTTCGCCAATGCCGGGCATCTACAGCCTTACTGCAACGGCAAAGAGGTGACACTCGACTGTGGTCTGCCGCTCGGCATCCTCCCCGACGCGCAATTCACCGAGACACGCGTCCGGCTTGCGCCCACCGACCGCTTGACCCTTATCACGGACGGCATCCTGGAAGCCAGAGACCCAACCTCGGGCGAGCTCTTCGGCTTTGACCGCACCCAGGCCATCACCACCAAACCTGCCGAAGCCATCGCGCAGGCCGCGCAGGCCTTCGGCCAGGAGGACGACATCACCGTGCTCACTCTCGCCTTCACTCCTCTCGAGGTGGCGCATGCGTAAGCTCGTTCTACTAGCGATGGCCGCGCTGGTTTTGCCTGCATGCGCGCAGGTGTTCAACATGGAGCACAACCGCGTGCAGATGACGCCGCTGGAAGGTGCGATGCGGTTCCATACCGGCGACGATCCCCGCTGGTCCGGGCCGGCTTTTGACGACTCCACCTGGCCGCTCATCTCTTCAGAGAGCAGTTGGAGCGCCCAGGGCTACAAGGACTACGGCGGCTTTGCGTGGTACCGGTTCAGAGTGTTGCTGCCGCCCGAGCACGCGCAGCTTGGCCTTTACCTTCCCCGCATTATGACCAGCTACCAGGTGTTTGCCGACGGCAAGCTGGTGGGCTCATTTGGCGGCTTTCCGCCTGATGCGACAATCTACGCTCTTCGCCCGAAACTGGTGCTGCTGCCGCAGGATCAGGCCGGCGACCTGGAGATTGCCATCCGCGTGTGGCACTGGCCGTATTGGTCGATGGATTACGGCGGAGGGCTTACGGGCGTCCCGCGCATTGGCGATGCTGGGACGCTGAACAACTGGGCGATGTTGCAGGACAAGAACACGTTCTGGGAATTGTCCGCGCAAAACTGCTCGGCCCTGCTTTGTCTCCTCTATTGCATCGCTGGATTTGCGCTCTTCCTGATGCGACCGAAGGAACGGGTGTACCTGTGGTACGGCTTGCTCGGGTTCTTCTTCTTTGCCTCTCCCCTGGTGCGCGACTATGCGGCCTTTCACGATCTGCCGCTTTTCGCGGTGTCCGGGTTGACGGACCTGCTTGCGGCAGCGGGTTTCTTCTGTTTCGTGATCTTCACGTGGATGTTGCTGGGGGCCCGGCGCACGGTCTGGGTCCCGTTGGCTGGGCTATCCCTTCTGCTGCATGCAGCCATGTGGATTTTGCCTCTTGCCCGCTACCTGCCAAGTTCAGTAGACAGCCTGATCTTCTTCGCCATCGACCTTCCGTCCTTCATCGGCCCTCTCGTGATGCTGATACAGGGAGTCAGACGCGGCGATCCCGATGCGCGACTGCTGCTGTTTCCGGTGGGATTCAACACCCTGGCGAACTGGATTAACAACCTCCTCCTCGTATTTGTTACCGCGGGCTATTCTTCAATTAAACCAATTTGGACTTTCTGGACCCAGACCTTCAGTTGGCCGTTTCCATTCGGGCTGTACGACGTTTCAGTTTGGATGATCGTGCTTGCGGTTCTTGGGATCGTGGTGCTGCGGTTTGCACGCTCGCGCCACGAGGAAGACCAGATGAAGAACGAACGGGAAGCGGCACGGGCAGTGCAACAGGTTCTGATCCCGGACGCGATTCCAGGCGTGCCCGGATTCAAGATTGAGAGCGTATACAAGCCTGCCGGCGAAGTGGGCGGCGACTTCTTCCAGATCGATCCAATTGCCAGCGGCGGCGCACTCATCGTTGTCGGCGATGTCAGCGGCAAGGGTATGCCCGCTGCGATGACCGTGTCGCTGCTGGTGGGTACCTTCCGCACGCTGGCCCACTACACGCAAAGCCCGGGTCAGATTCTCTCCGCGATGAATCAGCGCATGCTGGGACGCAGCAACGGCGGTTTCACCACCTGCCTCATCCTTCGCATCGACCCCGATGGCACAGTCACCGCGGCCAATGCCGGGCACCTAGTCCCATATGCGGATGGCAAAGAGCTCGCTCTCGAGAACGGTCTGCCGATCGGGCTCAGCGCCCAATCGACCTACGCCGAATCCACGTTCCAGCTTCCACCCAACGCCCTGCTCACCCTCCTTACAGACGGCGTCGTTGAAGCCCGCAACACCCAAGGCGAGCTCTTCGGGTTCGAGCGGACGCAGGCCATTTCCACGCAAACCGCAGAAGAGATTGCCCGTGCGGCGCAGCACTTCGGACAGGAAGACGACATCACGGTGCTGACGCTCACGCGCTTGGCGGCAGATAAGGCATCGACGGCATCGCGGGCAGCGAGAGGGATAGCGTAGGGGCATGCATCCGTGATTGCGTTATTCAACAGGCAAGTCCTCAACGCCACCCATGAATTCTTCCGAAGCCCGAGCACCCGACGCCAAATAGTCAGACCATTCGTTTGCGCTTTCGGGCGGGAACAGGTCAGCTGGCAACCAGATTGCTCCCTCGTCGTCTCCAATCGCCATTGGACGCCCCTCCAAGACCCGAATTCCGACCCACGCGCATACCAACGCGTCTATCTTATCCTTGACGGGCTTGAGAGCCGCGAAACTCGACTGGCCTTTCGGAATTTTGATCTCGATTCCGGAAATTATCAGGGACAGGGCCGCAGTGATTGCTTCGAGTTGCTCGACAATTCGCACCAACTTTTCCGTCTGAGACAAATCGGGCCAATACTTCTTCGAGTTTCCAACCTTGTAGGGAACACGGTAGGAAGCCCTCATCAAAGACAAAAGCGCTGGATGCGGATAGGTCTCGACCAAAGCGCGCTTCAAAAGACTTGCCTGATCGATGGCTAGCGAAAACCCACACTCCTCTAATCCTTGACGAATTTCCGCGCTTATGGGGCCCGGACGACTTGCATTGGGTGAATGCGCCGAACAACCTCTCCCGCCAAACATCGCGGAGGTTTTGTTATCTGCACAGCGGCGCCCGGCGATTTGGTTCGCTGAGAGCGGTATATCAGCTATCACAAGATCTAATTCGGTCTCTGCCAAGTCCTTCGCCGTCTTGAGGAGAGCAGACACTGGAACAGGGGAATCTTGAGTGTCATGTTCTCCGGAACTTCCGAGGATCAGAAAATCCTCATAACTCGCTTCGATCGCAACGCACTCCCAAGTCCTTGACTCTGTTTCCCGCAAGAGTGCGATGCTGCTGGGATGATGCGGTGTCCAAGCGGCATCGATTCCAAGAATCGCTTTCATCTATGTTGGGTTTTAGACTTATCCCTTGCGTTGATACGTGCGCGACAGCCGGTCGTGCCAGCTGAGGTGGTCTTCGTCGAAGATGGCCCACAGCACGCCCAGGCCTACGGGCAGCAGCGACAGAACCAGCGCCACCAGGCGGCGGCGCATTTGCGTGCCGGTGGGCACCTCGTCATCCAGCGTGCACAGGCTGATGCCGGCGTAACGCATGCCGGGCGTGGCCTCAATCATCGAGAAAAAGAACGCCTGATAGAGTACGCCGATCACAAGGAGCGCCAACCCCGCGGTCACCTCGGCGGTTTTTATTGCTGGAGGATGCTGAAGGTTGGCAAGGGTCGCCATAGCGGCCATGAGGACCGCTCCCAAGATCAGCGATCCATCCACCAGCGCCGCCATCACGCGGAGTCCCAAAGGCGCCAGGTGGACGGTGATCTCGCGCGGAGCCAGCGCAGTTTCCTCTTCCAACTCCGGCACCGGCTCGGCGTCGAGCTTGAGGTTGGACCAGTGGGGCGCCGCCGGCGTCGCTACGGAGCCCACCGCTTCGGGTTCGATGGAAATGGCGCCCGGGTCGACCTCGAAGATGCTCAACTGCGCCCAGGGCTCGGCCGGCGCGGCAAACGGACCCTCGGCCATGCGTGGACGGGCCTTGCGCGTGGCCACCAGCTCGCGGGGAAACTCGATCAGGTTGGCGTGAATGGGCTGGACCGGTTCGACGGTGTGCGGCTCACCCTCCATCGGCGGCGCCTCGCGCCATGGCTCCAGAGGAATTTCATAGCGGCCTGCAATGCGCTGGACGCGAGCAGCAGCCGGCTCCGGCGAGCGGACCGGCATGTCCGGCTCCCAGCGGATCTCAAGCGATTCCGGATCGAGAGCAGGCTGCGAAATGGGAGGGGCAGACGGGGCGGCCGGCACAAGATCGAAGAAAGGATCGAAGAACTTTACCGGGGTGGTAGAAGGAGCTTCCTCGGCGTGACTCGGAACCAGTTCAGATTTCCACGCAGGATTGGCGCCGGATCGCGCATCCAGGCCAGCCAAAACGGACTCGGCCGCCGCCTGGGCCTGCAGCGCGGCCTGCGACGCAACCTCGGCGGCGCGCACAGCGGCACGCGCCTCGTCGGCCAGCATCTGGCTATAGCTGGGAGCCTGGGCAAAGCGCGCCGCCACGCGCGCGGCGGCACGTGCCGCGGCCGCGGTTGCCGCATGCCCTGCGTCTACAGCGGACGGCCGATCTGTGACTGCCTGCCCTTTACGGCTCTTGTGCGCGGCAAGCCGCTGGTTCACTTCCTGTTTCCATGAGGGTTGTAGATTGGACATTGCAGCGGGTGTGGTCAAAGCTCCAGTATTCCTTCCTGCGCGGCTCGCGCGCGCCGGGGGACGCGTGGCAATCCGCTGTTCAGGTTCGTCAGCCCCATCGCCATCGGAGCTCTACGAACGATGCTCTTCAAAGAGGGCGGAAGGGTCGCGGGAGAATGGAAGAGGGGCGCGAGCGATCGAATTCGCGTCCGGGAATTTTCCGGAATTCAAAATTGCTGCCAGAGCCGACGAGAGCGCGTCACATGAAAGAGGGCCTGCCTTTGTTATGCTGACCCTTGGTCCCGGGATGCGTCCTCGCACTCTAGTTTTTATCACGCTGCTGGTCCTCTGTCACCCGCAACTTCGGGGACAGATGTTGACTAATGCGTTACCCCAGCCGCAGCAAAGTTCGAGCATGGAAACGGACCACTCCGCAATCACAGGATCATCTGCTCCGCTCCCCGACGACCCCGGCCAGGAAGCCATTCCGGTTGCCCAGCCCGAACCCGTACCGTTGACCGGGCTGCCCGTTGTATGGGAGGCGCTCCGCCAGGACCACGCAGGCAATTCCTGGGCCCTGACCGGCGAAGTGGTGATCCACTACCGCGATTACATCGTCCGCGCCGACAAGGTGAACTATGACCAGTCCACCTCCGTGGTGGATGCCGAAGGCCATGTGCAGGTGGCCGGCGGGCCCGACGACGTGGTCATCAACGCCGACCGCGGCGATATGCGGCTGAACATGCACACGGGGCGGTTTTTCAACGTGAACGGCTCCATCGGTGTGCGCAGGGCCGGCCGCACGATTGTGTACAGCTCGCCCAATCCGTTTCTCTTTACCGGCCGGGTGCTGCTGCAACTGGGCGAGGGCAACTACCGGATCATCGACGGGACCATGACCAACTGCAACCTGCCCAAACCGGACTGGCAGTTGATCTCCCGCGCCATCAACGTCGAGGACGGCCGCGCTTCATCCAAGAACATCGTTTTCAAGCTGCTGGGCCTGCCGCTCTTCTACTTTCCCTACCTCCGCCACCCGGTGGACGAAACCGGGCGCGAGAGCGGGTTGCTCACTCCGGTTGTCAGCACCGGATCGTCGATCCGCGGCTACACGTTTGGCGAGCAGGTTTACTGGGTGATTAACCGCAGCATGGACATGGTGGTGGGCACGGAATACTACAGCAAGCGCGGCTGGGCGCCCAACGGCGATTTCCGCTACAAGGGCTTTGGACTGGACCACCTGACAGCGCGCTGGAATGCCCTGCTCGACCGCGGCATTGAGGAGACGCAGACCTCCAGCACGGATGCCCGTGACGCAATGAATGGGGAGGTTGGCGCGAAGCCGGTCACCACGCTCGTCAACCAGGGTGGCGTGGATGTTGCGGTGCTGGGACGCAAGGACATTACCCCGGAGCTGCGCCTTGCCGGCAATGTCGAATACCTGTCGAGCTATATTTACCGGCTGGTCTTCAACGATAACTACTCCCAGGCGGTCAGTTCCGAGGTGCAGAGCAATGTCTCGCTCACCCATACGCACAACGGGTACATTCCTTCTATTTCGCTCGACCGCTTTCAGACATTCGCCAGCTCCACCTCGGGCGACGAAGCGAGAATCCTTCACCTGCCCAGCCTGCGATTCGACGTGCTCGACCGGCCCCTGGGACCGTCGCCGCTGTATTGGGAACTGGGTTCTTCGTTAAGCCATCTGGGGCGGGCCGAACCCGGCTTCCATGCCCACAACGTGGGCCGCTTCGACTTCTATCCGCATCTCTCTCTGCCTTTGCAGGCCGACGGCTGGAGCGTGGTTCCCGAGGCAGCGGTGCGTGAAACGTTCTACACCAACAGCCAGACTCCGGACCTGACCGGCGCCAACAACGGTATTCCCACAGCCAGCGCCGATTCGCTCAATCGCAGCGACATGGAGGCAGCTGTGGACATAAGGCCGCCGGCCCTGGAGCGCGACTTTGCCCCGTCGGGATGGAACCGGGAATTGCGCCATGTGATCGAGCCGGAGATTACTTACCGGTATGTGGGCGGGATTGGCGCCCAGGAGAGGAACGTGCTCCTGGTGGACACCACAGACATCGCCACCGATACCAATGAGGTGGGTTTCTCGCTCACGCAGCGCCTTTATACGCGCCCCACCGAACCGCAACCCTGTGCCGCAGCGGATGCGCTCTCGCCCGGCGGCTGCCCGGCCAGGCCGCGCGAGTGGGCGAGTTGGCAGATAGCGCAGAAGTACTTCATCGATCCCAAGTTCGGCGGTGCGCTCATTCCCAATCGCCGCAACGTTTTTGACTCCACACTTGATCTGAGCGGTGTCGCCTTTCTCACCTCGCCGCGCAACCTTTCGCCCCTCGTTTCCCGCCTGCGCTTCGAGGCCATCGACAACCTGCGCATCCAGTGGGACATGGACTACGACGCCAAAGCGGGGCGCATCAGCGCCGACAATGTCTACGCCGGCTACAGCTGGGGCAACACCACCGTCGGCCTGGGCCATGCCCTGCTCAACGCAGTGGACGAGAGTGGAAAATCGGCAACCACCATCCAAAGCCAGCAGGTGCAACCCTTCCTCAGCATTGGCAAACCCACGGGCGTTGGTTTTAACCTGGCGGCCAACGGCGGTTACGATTTTGTCCAGAACTCGCTGCAATACGCGGGCGTGCAGGCGGTCTACAACTGGGGCTGCTGCGGTATCAGCCTGGGTTACCGGCGCTTTGCGCTCGGCTCGGTGCGCGATGAGACGCAATGGCTCTACAGCATCACTCTGGCCAGCTTCGGGTCGGTGGGGGACATTCGCCGGGCGAACTCGGTATTCCGCGATCCGAGCCTGCCACCGGCATACTAGAGACCCGGACCGTGCCCGAGAGAGATTCAGGAGATCTCGATGGCAAAAAGCACCGTTCATCTCTTTGTTTTCGACACTATGGCGGACTGGGAACCGGCATTTGCAATTGCGGGCATCAACAACCCGGAGTGGCAACTTGACCCCGGCCGGTATGAGGTTAAGACCGCATCCGTCAACAGAGAGACTGTCACAACTATCGGCGGCGTGCGCATTCAGCCCGATATGGCGCTCGACGAGGTGACGGCGCGAGCCAGCTCGATGTTGATTCTGCCCGGCGGCAAGAGCTGGGAGCGTGGGGCGAACCAGGAGGCCGTCGCCCTGGCGACGGAGTTCCTGGCCGAGGACGTGCCCGTGGCGGCCATTTGCGCGGCAACCCTGGCACTTGCGCAGGCCGGGTTGCTGGATCGCCGGGAGCATACGAGCAATGCCCGGCAGTATCTGGCTGCCTGCGGCTACCGAGGCGCAGCGTTCTACGGGGACGCGCCGGCAGTTGCCGATGGCAAGCTCATCACCGCCAGCGGCATCGCGCCGGTCGATTTCGCCTGCCAGATCTTCAGGATGCTGGGCTTGTACAGCGATGCAGCCCTGGAGGCCTGGCATGCCCTGTTCAAGCACGGGGATGCCTCGAAGTACTACCAGCTTGCCGGTGCGTCTAACCCACAGGGCTGAGGAATCGCCCGCTAGGGTGGGTCTGAGCTGACAACGTCTGGGCGCTGCGCGCGGCCCAGGTCAGCCCCGCTGGAGTATGCTTTCCTGAGAGGATTCACCTTTGTCACGCACTCGCTTATTGGCCGGCCTGCTCGTGTTAGGTATGGCTGCCGGCTGCAAGGCCCAACCCGCCGCTCAGCCTGCGGAGAATGTCGAACTGAACCGTCATATCGAGATCATGGTCCGCGCCCAATACAACGTCCCACAGGATTACACCGTAACGCTCGGCGCGCGCAAACCAAGCCAGATTCCCGGCTATGACGCTCTGCCGGTTACGCTCTCGCGTGGCGTGAAGACCACCGTCGTTGACTTCCTGATCTCGACCGACAATAAGACGCTGGCCCGTCTGGAGACCTTCGACCTTGTCAAGGATCCTGTTTTCACGATCGATGTGGCCGGCCGCCCCATTCGCGGCAATCCCAACGCCAAGGTCACGGTGGTCAACTTCGACGATCTTGAGTGCCCCTACTGCGCCCGCATGCACTCGTCGCTCTTTCCCGCCACCCTGCAGCGGTACAAGGACAAGGTGCGGTACATTTACAAGGACGATCCGCTGGTCGAGATGCACCCCTGGGCGATGCACGCCTCAGTGGACGCCAACTGCCTGGCGGCGCAGAGCGGCGACGTCTACTGGGCGTATGTGGATTACCTCCATGCTCACGGGCAGGAAGTGAGCGGAGAAGACCGCAACCTCACCAAGAGCTTTGCCGCGCTGGACCGGATCGCCCGCGAGGAAGCTACGGTGGGCAAGCTCGACGGACCCAGATTGGACGCATGCCTGGCCAAGCAGGACGAAACGCAGGTGCGCGCGTCGGCCAAGGAGGCGGATGCGCTGGGCATCAACGGAACGCCGGCGCTGTTCGTGAATGGCGAGCGCATCGATGGCGCGGTTCCTGAAGCACAGGTCTGGATGGTTATCGATCGCGCCTTGCGTGCCGCCGGCGAGGAGCCTCCGACCGAGCCTGCCAAGGCCTCCGAGTCCGCAGGCAAGGGTCAATGAGCCGGATGGCGCTATCGCCTCGCGTGCCGGGGGATTTATGCTGGAATGCCGGGGTCGGTCGCGGCCCCGCAGGAGACATGAGGTTGCAAGAGCAAGCTGTTTACAAGGCGCGTACCCGTTTCACCGTCCTCATTTTTTGCACTGGGGCGTTGATGGCCACGATGGCCGGATGCCACCGCGCTCCCTCTCCCGACGTAATGGCCACCGTCAACGGCAAAGAGATCATGCGCGCCGAGGTGGAGCGCAATTACAAGGCCAGCGTGGGTGACAACCCGCCCGAGACCTCTCCGGAGCAGGCCAACATCGCGCGCCTAAACATCCTTGACCAGATGATCGACTATGAGATCCTGCAGCAGCGCGCCGCCAAGCTCAACCTGGCCGCCACCGACGAGGATGTCAACGCCAAGCTCACCGAGGTCAAGGCGCGTTACACCCAGGAGGAATTCGACAAGCACCTGAAAGACATGGGAGTGACCCTGGACGACTACAAGCGGGAATTGCGCCGCAACCTCACCAGCAACAAGCTGCTCAACAAGGAAATCGAGTCGAAGATCAACATTACCGACGCCGAGATCGCCAACTATTACAACAGCCACAAGACGACCGAGTTCAACTACATCGAGCCCCGCTACAACATCGCCGAGATTGTGGTGACGGCGACGCCGTCAAAGCAGGCCGCGAATCTGCAGAACAACAAGGCCACCAGCGAGGCCGACGCCAGGAAAAAGATCGAAGCTCTGCACAGCAAGCTCGAAAGCGGTGAGGATTTTGCCGCGCTGGCAGCGCAGTTTTCCGAAGAGCCGAACACGGCGCCCAACGGCGGCGACATGGGCTTCGTGCTGGATTCGCAACTGCATGAGAGCCCGGAAGCCTACGAGGCCATCACCAGGCTCAAGCCAGGCCAGTTCACCGATGTCATTGCGATTACCCAGGGCGGCGGCTCTTCCCGGCGGGTGATCGGCTACGCCATCTACAAGCTGATCTCGCGCGAGGCGGCCGGGCAGCGCACCCTCAACGATCCCAACGTGCAGCAATGGATCCGCCAGCAGCTTCGTTCGGCCCACACCCAACTGCTGCATGCGGCCTATTTCGAGATGGTGCGCAGCCAGGCCAAGGTGCGCAACTACTTTGCCGAACAGATCCTGAGGGAAGGCGCGCAGTAGGGCATATTGCCTGCCTGGCAGCCGCTTTCGAGAGCAGGTTCCAAGGTCAGCCGGCGCTGGTGGTTCCGCATGCGTGCATCAGTTGAGCAGAATCGAGTTCTCGTCAAGAACAACCAGTGGGTGAGCCGCTCGATTTCCCTGACAGAGCGGCCAGGTATCTGGATGCGGCGTTTCTGATTTACATCAACTTACGGCTGGCTGATTGATGCGGTGTTGCGGTTCTGCGGGTGACCGAACGCCGTTGCGACAGACAAAAGCGGCCTCCGCGCAATGCGGAGGCCGCTTCTTGTTCCTACGCGCGCCCGATGCTTACTTCAGGTTGCCGCTCGAGTCCATCGTGATTCCGCCCGGCCCCTTGTTCTTTTTCTCTTCGTTGGCCTTGCGGGTGCCCATCGCCTTGGCGGTCCAGTCCTTAGCCGCGGCCACATCGGCTTTCACCGCGTTCGGGTCGGCGAAGTCGGTATCCGCCTTGCGCCGGTAGACCAGGTTCAGGTAGGTCATGGCATCGTCGTAATTTGACCTGTCGGCCACCGCCTGGTTGAGATACTGCAGGGCCTCGTCGATGAGCGGCGTATTCTCGTCCTTCAACGTCTGCAACACCTTCTTGGGAGCCTTGACGTTGCCCTCGCCATCATCGTTGATGCCTGCCGGCACCAGCGCCTTCAGCGCGTTCTCGTGGGCCAGCGTCCAATCGATCACGCCCACCGTATAGGCGGCCTCTGCATCCTTCGGATCGACGGCCAAAACCTTCTTCTGCCAAGTCTTGGCCTCGTCGAACTTCTTGATGCTGAAATAAATGCCCGCGATCTGCTTCAGGCTGTTCACATCGTTCGGGTCCTTGTCCAGAACCTCCTGGAAGATGCTGATCGCCTGTTGCGCGGTCTTCAGATTGTCCGGCGTATCCAGGCCGGGCACCACGTTCTGGGCCAGCGCCGTGGCCAAATAGCTCTTGGCCATGGGCAGGCTCGGATCGAGCTGCGTGGCCTTCTGGAAGTGTCCGATCGCCTCTTCATAGCGGGCGCTCTTGTAGGCATCCACTCCCTTGTTCAACTGGTCACGGGCAGCGAGGCGGTTGCACCCGCTCATGGAGAGAACCATGCCGGTCAAGGCCGCCGCGAGCGCCATTATACGTGCGGGTCCATTCATGTTCGTATCCTTCTCCTTCAGGCAGCGCTTCTTGTCAGCACGCCTTGAAAATCATCCGCTGGCCGCGGGCGGGAGGTTCCGAAACCAGGTGGAAAAATTGTACTCCTGTTGGCCACCCGGATGAACCGCCTCCGGGCAGGGCTGGCAAATCCTGGATGGACGGGAGCAGTGCGCCCGGCATCCTATTGGCCAGCCTGAACTTTGGGCGTCATCAGGCCGATGCGATCCACTCCGACCGCGTGGCCGATGTCGATCGCTTCCGCAACCTGAGTAAAACTCAACTGATCGTCACCCTTCACGAAAAGAACCCGCTGGGCGCGATTGGCATAGATCGCCGCCAGGCGACCGGGTAAATCCTGCCGGGCTACGGGTTGCTGGTTGATCCGGTATCCAACCTCCCCGCCTTTCCCTTTGAACACTTCAAGAACCACGGCATTTTCGTCGGATTTCGGATTGTGCAACGCAGTCTTTGGCGCCAGCGCTGCTTCTCCCCTGGGAACTGCGGGAACGATCACCATGAAGATAATCAACAGGACCAACAGCACATCGATCATCGGGGTCACGTTGATTTCGGATGTCATGTCCCGGGAATTGCCGTTGCTCGTTGTCATGGCAGGGTTCCCCTTTCTTCCCGTTTGGCGAGAATGCTCCAGTGAATCCCTACTGGCCAGCCATGATCTTCGGGGTCATCAACCCGATGTGATCCACATTGGCCGCATGACCGATATCGATCACGTCGGCGATGTACGAGAAGTTCACATCGTCGTCGCCTTTGACGAACATGATGCGCTCGGCCCGGTTGGCATAGATCTCGGTAAGGCGCGGCAGCAGGTCGTTGTGGGCCACGTCGTTCTCGTTGATCTTGTAGGTCGGAGCGGCGCCGGGGTGGTAAAGGACCTGCACCACGATGGTGCGGTCGTTCTGCTGTTGCTGCTGCGGATTCTTGGGCGGCTGGGGCACCAGCGCATCCAGGCCCTTGGGCGTAACCGGCACAATGACCATAAAGATGATCAAAAGCACCAGAAGGACGTCAATCATCGGCGTAACGTTGATGTCGGACGAGTAACCTCCCCCGCCTCCCATTGTCATTGCCATGGCTTCAATCTCCTCGACTTCTCAAACTCGTTCAGGAACGGCGACTGTGCGAACTATTCGCCGCCTGCCGGGGTGCCGGGTTCACGCTTCTGCGTCAACAGGCCTACGTCTTCCACACCGGCCGTGCGCACTGCGTCGATGGCGTCTTCAACCGCCCGGAACTGCGCGCGCGCATCCGCGCGAACGAAAATCGTCTTGCCCGGATGGTCGGCCAGCTTGTCGCGAACCAGGTTTCCCAGCTCGCTGGTAGCGACCTTGTTCTGGCCCAGAAATACTCCGCCGTCCCGGGTGATGGCCACCACGATGGCGTCTTCCTTGTCGGCGTCGGGCATGGCGGTGGGATTGTCCACCTTGGCCATGTCCACTGCGACCTTATTCTGCAGCATGGGTGTGATCACCATGAAGATGATCAGCAGCACCAGCATCACGTCCACCATGGGGGTTACATTGATGTTGGAACTGACCTTTTTGCCTTCGTCACGAACTGCGATTCCCATTGTTGGGGCTCCGTGCGTCTGAATTTTTGTTCCGGATTCCGTCCGGTCTGCTTAGAATCCGCGTGCTCTGGCCAGCTTGAAACCGGGGGCAGGAGAGAATCCTCGCTCTCCTGCCCGCCTGGAGCTTCTCGCTTGAGCCGGCAGCTGCTTCGTTTAGCGTTTGTTGCTCTGCTTGATGAAGTAGTCGATGAGTTCGCTGGAGGAGTTATCCATCTCCACGTCGAAGGCTTCGACACGTCCGGTGAAGTAGTTGAACGCCATAACGGCGGGGATGGCCACCAGCAGGCCGAACGCGGTGGTCACCAGGGCCTCTGAAATACCGCCGGCGACCGCGCCGATGCCCGAAGTCTTCTGGGTGGCGATCTGCTGGAAGGCGTTCAGAATGCCGATGACGGTGCCCAGCAGCCCGACGAAGGGAGCCGTGGCGCCGATGGTGGCGAGAACCGCAAGGCCCCTCTTCAGCTTGGCGTGGACAATGGCTTCGGCCCGTTCGAGGGCGCGGCCGGAGCTCTCAATGGTCGCCTCGGTCGGCTGGCCGGAGGAAGCGCGGAACTCCTGCAGGCCGGCCGTCACAACCTCGGCCAGGTGCGACTTCTTGTTGCGATCGGCGATCTTGATCGCCTCTTCGAGCTTGCTGTCCTTCAGGGCGCCAGCAACCTTGGGCGCGAATTCACGCGACTGCTTGCGGGCGGCGGAAAAGTACAGGTAACGGTCGATCATCACGGCCAACGACCAGATCGACTCGATGAAAAGAATGATGGCAATGGTGCGTGCCGGCCATCCCATGTGGTCCCACAGACCCATCGGGCTGAAGCTGACAGTCTGCTCTTCCTGGAAGAGAGCCAGGCTGGCCATGTGCGAAGCGAAATGTGCGAGCTGAGCGAGAATCACTGAATCGTTCCTCCTAAGGAGTTTCTTGTGAATTGCGGTCCGTTGCGGCGGACGGTTGCTTTGGAATGCGGCTGATTTCGGATTCGCATTCGGGCCAAAAGCGAAGCCCCTTTCCGAACTTCCGGAAAGGGGCCAGAGGGTTTCTTAGCCGCCGAGAGTGAAGATCACGTTGATTGTGGTCTCCACCTCCACCGGCTCGTTGTTGAGCAGATAGGGCCTATAGCGCCAGGTTTTGACGGCGTCCAGGGCTGACTGCTGCAACATGGCGGGTCCGCTGACGACGCGCAGGTTATCGATCGATCCCGTCTTTGAAATGGTGGCCTGCAGCACCACCGTTCCCGAGACGCGCGCGGCCTTGGCAATGGGCGGATAAACCGGAGTGGTCTTCTGAATCAGCAGGCCCACAGCCACGCCGGCCGATATGTTGACCTTCTTGGGAATCGCGGCCTGCACCTTGGGGGCCGTCGACTTCATATCGGAGAAGGCTCCCGGCACGCCGCCGCCGCCGCCCAGACCTTCCATGCCCGCCACGCCAAAGCCCGACGAGGGCGGCGCTTCCTTCTCGGCGACCATCTTGATGTCGTGCGGAATGCGAGTAGGCGCCGTGAGCTGATTGTTCATCATCTCCGACTGCACGTGAACCACATGGACTTCAGGCGGTGGCGGCGGTGGCGGCGGCGGCGGTGGCGGCGGCGGAACCGTCAAAGACGTCAGCATCGCGTTGTGGGGCAGCGCCTCAGGATAGATCAGCGGGATGAGGATCATGATCAAAAGCACAGTGCCGTTGGTGATGAAGGTCGCAATCATCCAATACTTGCTCTTGCTCTTGATCCTGTGCGCAGACTCAAACGTGGAATCTTCAAACATAGCCAGCCTCGAATTCGAGTAATCGTTACTCCTAATTAGACACCGCGCGGACCTGGAATGTTCCCGCGCATCCAAACGGTATCAAAGAAGCGAACACCACCTATATCAGACTTGCGCGTCTCTTGCAAAGAGTGCTGCAAAAGTGGTGCAATTTGCTCCCCCAAATCCATCACCTTCTGTCGCGCTTTGCGGCGGGCAAAGCTGCAACCTTGCCGTGCCTGGCGCGATATTCCTGCCACGCCACCAGCATCGGCGCAGCCACGGCGATCGACGAGTACGTGCCGATGAGAATGCCCACCACCAGCGCGAACGAAAATCCGTGCAATACCCGTCCGCCAAAGATAAACAACGACAGCACGGTCAGAAACGTCAGGCCCGAGGTCAGCACCGTCCGGCTCAGCGTCTGGTTGATGCTGCGGTTGACGACGTCTGAAAGCGTCTCGCGGCGGCTGAGGCGCAGGTTTTCTCGGATGCGGTCGAAGACGACGATGGTGTCGTTCATCGAGTAGCCCACCAGCGTGAGGATGGCGGCGATCACTGTCAGGCTGATTTCCTGCTCGGTGAGCGCGAAAAAGCCAACCGTGATGAGCGTGTCGTGGAAGCAGGCGACCACCGCGGCCACGCCATAGATCAACTGGAAGCGGAACCAGAGGTAAATGAGCATGCCGAGCAGCGAATACAGCGTGGCCCGCAACGCCTGACCCTCGAGCTGTTTACCCACCGTGGGGCCCACCACCTGAACGTTGCGTACATCGAAGGAATCGCCGAACTGGGCGTGCAAGGCGTCGTAAATCTGCTGTCTCCCGGTGTCCAGCGCCGCCTCGTTGGTCTGCTCCGGCAGGCTGATGAGCACCTCGTTCTTTGAGGCTACATCGAAGCTTTGTATGCTGGCATCCTTGATGCCGGCGGCCACCGTGGCCTGGCGGATTTTGGGGATGTCCGGCGCCTGCTTGAACTGCACCTCGACCTGGGTGCCGCCGCGAAAGTCCACGCCCAGCGGAACCGGACTGCGCAGGCCGCCGACGGCGTGCGTCCAGTGCCAGCCCATCGAAATCAAACCGGCCACGCTGAAGATCATCGAAAAGGCAAGGAAATACCACTTCTTCCCCAGCCAGTCCACATTTACGCCGCGAAACAATTCCACTGGTTCTCTGCCTTCCTGGCGCTGGAACCCGCTGGTTCCAGCAATCTCTGTATGTTGCTCTACCGCTGTCCGGATTTCATTCAAGCGGCTCCGGCCTCGCGGCCCGATCCAAACTTCTAGATGGAGACCAACTCCCCTGGCTTCATCTTGTTGAGGTGGGCATCGAAGATCACCCGCGAGACGAATACCGCCGTGAACAGGTTGGCCAACAGGCCGAACGTCAGCGTGACGGCGAATCCCTTGACCGGTCCGCTGCCAAAGAGGAACAGGATAGCGGCGGAGACGATGGTGGTCACGTGGGTATCGATGATGGTGATCCATGCGTGGGCGAAGCCCTGATCCACGGCCGCGGACGGTGCCTTGCCGGCGCGCACCTCTTCGCGGATGCGCTCGAAGATCAGCACGTTTGAGTCCACGCCCATACCGATGGTGAGAATGACTCCGGCGATACCCGGCAGGGTGAGCGAGGAATCGGTGAAGCCCATGAACCCAAGCAGGATGATCAGGTTCAGGAACAGCGCCAGGTCGGCGTTGATGCCCGAGCCACGGTAGTAGAACAGCATGAAGGCCATGACCAGCAGGACGCCCACCACCGCCGCCGTCACGCCCTCCTTGATCGAATCCGCGCCCAGCGATGCCCCCACGGTGCGATCCTCAAGCGGGATCAGCGTGGCGGGCAGCGCGCCGGTGCGCAGCATCTTCGAAAGAATTTCGACCTCTTCCGGACTGAAGCTGCCACGGATCAGGCCCGAATCGCGAATCGCCCCCTCGATGTTCGCAACCTCGCGTACCCGCCCGCCCATGACCACCGCCATGCTGCGGCCAATGTTCTTGCTGGTGTAGTCGTAAAACCGGTCGCCGGCTTCGTTGGTCAGGGTGAAGTTGACGATTCTCTGCCCGGTATTGGAATCAGTGCCAGGTGACGCGGAACGGAAGTCGGTACCCGAAACCACGGGGCTGCGCTGCAGGACATAGACGCTGTCCGCATCGGAGCCGTTGGCGAGGTTTCCGGATCCGTGCACCGCCATCTGGTCGCTCGGAATGACGCCGCCGGTGCTGGCCGCCGCCTCCTGCTCGTCCTTGTAGGGGCCACCCACGACGGGGTGAATCTCAAGCCGGGCGGTGTTCTGGATCAGTGCTTTCACGCGGTCCAGGTCTTCGATGCCGGGCAGTTCCACCAGGATCTGATCCTTGCCTAACCCATACTCGTCGATCACCGGTTCATTCACACCCAGCGTGTCGACGCGGTCGCGAATGGTCTCAATTGCCTGCTGGACGGTCTTGGTATCGAGGGCTGTAATCGCGCTGGGCTTCATGGTCAGCGTCAAAGAGTCCCCGCTGCCGGTCAGGTCGTACTGGGTGGAGTACTTGGAGTCCAGCGTGGAGCGCACCGTGCTCGACTGCGCAGGGGCTATCCCGGCCACGCGGATGATCTGCGGGTTGGCCGGATCGGGCTTGCCAGGCTGGCCGGACAGATTGGCGCTCTTCAGATCCTGTTGGATCCGCGCCACCGTGTTGTCGGTCTCGTTATTGAGCGCCTCGGCCACCACCACCTGGAGAATCAGGTGGGCGCCGCCGCTCAAATCCAGCCCCAGGTGAATGCGCTTGGTGATGGCTTCGGTCAGGGCCTTGCCGCTGACGCCCGAGGGGATGCCGATGATGCCGTAAACGAAAATCACCAGGACCGCAACAATCAGGGCAATCTTGCTGTTGAGATTCTTTTTCATGGTTCCACTTCTTTAGTCCAAGAGATCAGGAGCCCGACGGGCCGTCCTGGGTGGTCACCGAGGCAATGGCGTTCTTCGCCACTTCCAGCTTAATATTGTCCGGCGCCACGCGAATGATGATTGTATCGTCCTTGAGGGACAGGATGATGCCGCGGATGCCGCCCGCGGTGGTGACCCGGTCGCCGGTCTTGATGGCGGCCAGCATCTCCTGCCATTGCTTTTGCCGCTTCTGCTGCGGCCGGAAGACCATCAGATACAAGACCGGAATCAACAGCAGGGGCAGGAGCATGGTGATGCTGCTTGCGCCAGCTCCGGGCGCCGCCCATAGTGCGAACATCGTTGCCACATCGATCCTTTACTCGCCCATGGCCGTTCGCCGCTGCGAACTGCTCAGGGCTCAGGCGCAGCCGGTGTCAATCACCAGGCGCCTGACACAAGAATTTGTCTCCGGGAATGGTCCTGGCTGCGGGTCACATCCGGCCCAGGCTGCGGGCTGGCTCTGCGATGGGGGGCACGCTTACAGGCCCCGGGATCGAAAACTCCATGCCCGCGCCCGCATCCGGTCCCCTGACCCAACTGCCGCTTACTTCCTGTTCGACAGGGCGTTCCCGCGGAGGTCCAAATCTGAAGATTCGCGGTTCAACCCGCGTTCGCTCCATCCGGCTGCCGAGAGAATGCCTGCATACGATAAGAAATGTGCGGCCTATTGCGTGTCAAGGACCGGGACCGGTTCCAAGTGGACCGGGCGTTGGACAACGGTTGGGCGGGAGGCCTAGCATGCGCTTCATCCTCGCTTCAGGAATCGCCTCATGCACCTATCATCCAGCCGCCATTTGCTCCTTGCCGTTTTGTTCTTTACAGCCGCACCCCCTTCCGTCGCCCAGGGCGCCGCAACCAGCAAGTCGTTTGAGATGCCGCAGTACTCCATCACGGTGGTGTCAGGCAACCCGCCGCAGCTCAAACTGGAGCGCGAACACCAGCTTCTGTTCGTCATGCCGGTCGTTGCCGGGCTGGCTTCCGACACGCAGGAGGAGCGCCTGACGGGAATCGATTACTCCCTTCGCAAGACCGGCAATGGAAGTTATGAGCTGAATGCCACCGCCGCCAGTAATCTTTGGACCGGACGGCGCTTTCAGTGGCGCTTCCTGCCTGATCGCATCGAGTTTCAGCAGTTTGCCAGTGGCCGCGGAAAGCTAGGGAAGAGTTACTTCCTATCCAATGGCGTTTCCAACCGCTGGGACAAGGGCACGAGCGAAGGCCACGCCTGGGATACGGCCATCTACGCCGACCGATACTTTGCACCAAACCCCAACCATGCCAACCAATTCGAATTCAATATCGCGATGCCGCAGATCCTGGGCTTCAGCGTGGGCCGCGAGCCGGGCTCCGATGAGGACTTCCGTCCCGAACGGATTACTGGAATCTTTGGCCCGCCGCCGCTGTTTCTCGCCTTCCATCTGGATGGGACGTGGACCAGCGTCGGCATCGGCGCAAAGCCCGGAGACTACCAGTTCCCCGCTTTTGAATACACCGGATCGCGATATGCGGGCGCCTCCTTTTTTGTGGATTACATGGGCTACCGCGTTATCGACGGCGACTTTGCCTCGCCCACGCTGGCGATCCATTTCGCCTACGACCCGCTCGACGCACTGGCGAGTTACACAGGCTGGCTGGACAAGAGCGGCTTCTCCACCGCATGGGCCGCGCAGGATGTGTTCTGGCACCACCTGCCTATCTTCTGCGGCTGGGCTGAACAGACGGTCGAATCGGTTCCGCTGAGCACCGCGCCCAACCGGCAAGCTACCCAGGAGAATTACGAGAAGTGGCTTGCCACGCTGGAGCACCGCGGTTTGCCGGTGGGAACCGTAGTTATCGACGATAAGTGGCAGAAGGGTTATGGGACCTTTGAAGTGGATCCCCAGAAATGGCCGGATATGCGCGCATTTGTCGCCGCGCAACACGCCAAAGGCCGGCACGTGCTGCTGTGGGTTCCGGTGGCTGAAACCGACGGCCTGCCCGCTTCGCTGTGCATTACTTCCCAGGGTAAGTGCGTGATCGCCGATGTCGGCAAGCCGGAGTACGAGAGTTATCTGCGGCCGCGCATCCGGCACCTGGTGCAGGACATCGGCATCGATGGTTTCAAGGAGGACTGGGTGGGGGATCCGGCCGCTCCCGGATTGCCGCTCACCGGCCCCGCGACCGGCATCGAGTTTGTGCGCCGGTTCCAGTGGCTCCTGTGGAGCGAGACGCATAAGTGGAAGCCCGACGCAATGGTCGAAACCCAGACCGTCAATGCGCTCTTCCGTGAGTCTTCCGATGCGATTCGCCTCAACGACATCTGGTACGCTACGCGCGATGTGGCCAAGACAATGAGGGAACGCGCGCGAATCGCAAACATCACCGGATGGACGGTTCTGGATACCGACAATGCTTCCTCCACGACTCTGAAAGACTGGTGGAGTTACATGCAGGCACAGCCTTCGATCGGCATCCCTTCGCTCTACTTTGTCACCCGCACCGAGTCGACCCAGGAGAGCCCTACGCCGGAGGATTGGACTTATCTGGCCGCGCTTTGGCAGCGCTATATCGAAGCAGTCAAGGAAAGGTATTGAGTTATCTGGGTCTGGCGCGCAGAGTCAGGTTTTTCGAGTTAGATTCCGCTCTTATTGGAGGATTCTACCCGGCTTGCGCCGCCTGGCCTGCTATTCCGGCTTGGCAGCTTTCGCGGGGAGCGCTGTCTCCGGCTCGTCGCCCGAGTCTTCTACCAGCAGAGCCGAGCCGGGAACGATGTCAAAGCCAACCGCCTCCCGGCCAACGGGGTGAAATGTAATGTGGAGGGGTTCGCGTTGCCATTCCGCCGCGGCACAAACCGGCGTGGCCTGGTTCTCCGCATCGTAGTCGGCCAGTTTCTTGGCCAGGACCGGCTTGCGCGCCGCTACCTGCGCCACCACGGCATAGAGGCTCTTTCCACTCGAAGTGACACCGCAATAAGCGGCATAGTCGCGGAACCAGCTCGGCTGGCTGACTCCCGGGTCGTAGTCCGGCAGTTTGAGGGCGGCGATGTGTCCTGTGACGCGGTCGACCAGAAGCCACGGGCCGCGCTGCCACACCCACTGGCCCGGTTGGTCTCCCGGCAGGGCATCGTTGAGCCGCAGCACGCGCCGCACCACGAAGCTGCGGTCTGTGACATCGTGGGCGTCGCCGGTGGTCCACTCCTTCAGGGAGCCATCCACCAGCAGCGCGCGGATCTTCAGCGCATCCTCACCTGCAACCGCTCCGGACGGATCGCCGGCTTTTGAATACGGCACGTGGCGGACCGCGCCGAGAATCACGATGCGCGCCTTGCGGGGCGCGGCCAAAACACTCGGCGAAACACCAAACAGCCCCGCCGCTGCAAACACAACTGCAATCCATCCGCAATTTCTCATGTCGCCAGCCCCTTCGAGAGTTGGCGCAGATCCTTAGGACATTCGGTGCGCGGGCGTTTGCCCACACAAAAGCGCTTCAGATCGACGGAAACCCGCCGAGGGGTATTCCCTGAGGGCAGAATCTGACAGTGTCCCGCTCCTCTTGAATCAAGTTCCTGACTGCGCCGCTTCCACTGCCCGCGCCACGCGAAACGCCGTTCCCTCGTTCAGATGCGCGGCCAGCACCTGCATGCCCACGGGCAGGCCCGCCTGAGTCTTGCCGCAGGGAACATTAACGCCGCAAATGCCGGCCAGGCTGGCTGTTACGGTGTAGATGTCCGCCAGATACATGGCCAGCGGGTCATCGGCCTTCTCGCCCAGCTTGAATGCCACCGTGGGCGCGGTGGGGGTGACGATGGCATCCACCTCGGCGAAGGCGCGCAAAAACTCCTCGGCCAGCAGCCTGCGCACCTTCTGCGCTTTCAGGTAGTAGGCGTCGTAGTAGCCGGCGGAGAGCGCGTAAGTCCCCAGTAAAATGCGCCGCTTGACCTCAGCGCCGAAGCCTTCATCGCGCGAGTGCCGGTACATGTCGCTCAGGGTATCGGAGGCCGGCGAGCGATAGCCGTAGCGCACGCCATCGAAACGGGCCAGGTTGGCGCTGGCTTCCGCCGTGGCCACCAGGTAGTAGGTGGGGATGGCGTAGCGCGTATGCGGCAGCGAGACAGGCTTGACCTTGCAGCCGGCCCTTTCGAGGGCGCCAATGCCCTGTTCGACGGCCGCGCGCACCTGAGGGTCGAGTCCTTCGCCAAAGTACTCCGCGGGGACACCGATGCGCAGTCCTTCCACCGGCTTGTCGCTCTCAGCCGCGTAGTCCGGCACCGCAGTTGGAGAGCTGGTGGCGTCGTTGGGATCGTGACCGGCAATCACGCCCAGCAGCGTAGCCGCATCGCGCACATTGCCCGCAAAGGGACCGATGCGGTCAAGCGACGAGGCGAAGGCGATCAGTCCATAGCGCGAAACGCGCCCGTAAGTGGGCAGAACGCCCACTACGCCGCAAAAACTGGCCGGCTGGCGAATCGATCCGCCGGTGTCGGACCCCAGCGAACCAACGGCCAGGTTGGCCGCCACCGCCGCGGCCGCGCCACCGCTGGAGCCGCCTGGAACGCGCTCCGGATCGACCGGGTTGCGCACCGGGCCATAGGCGGAGTTCTCGTTGGACGAGCCCATGGCAAACTCGTCGCAATTCAGCTTGCCCAGCAGCACCGCGCCGGCCGCATCCAGCCTGGCGACCGCCGTGGCGTCGTAGGGGGGACGGTACCCTTCGAGAATCTTCGAGCCGGCCGTTGCGGGAGCGCCGCGCATCACCAGTACGTCCTTGATTGCCACCGGAATGCCGGCGAGCGGGGGAAGCGGATCGCCTTTGGCCGCCAGCGTATCCACGCGCTCGGCCTGTTCGAGTGCGCGCTCTCTGGTCAGGCTCAGATAGATGTTCAGGTGCGGATTGACCGCTGCGATGCGGTCGTAGTAACTGGCGGCCAGGCTGGCGGCCTTCACGCTGCCCGCGACGATGCCGGCGCGCAGCTCTGCAAAACTCCTGGGCTTCTGCACGTAGCTTCCGGTCTTGAGGTCTTCGCTTGCCAATCGGTTCTTCCTTATCCTGCCACTTGGGGCCTGGTTGAAGGCCTCAGGCCTAATTACAGACCTCGCCCGTCGCGTCTCCGGTTTTGCGCAACCGAACTGCCTAGCGCTCAATCACCTTGGGCACTTTGAAGAAAGCTCCATCAGTCTCCGGCGCCTCCTGCATCACGACCTCACGATCCAGCGAGGGCAGCGGCACATCGGACCGCAATGCGCCGGAGCCTCCCGCATTCTTCAGCTCACTCACTTGCGCCAGCGGCGCAACGCCAGCCGTATCCAGCTCGTTCAGTTCGGCCACGTATTCGAGAATGGCGTTCAGGTCACGCTGCATGCGCCCTTTCTCCTCCGGCGTCAGCTCCAGATTGGCTAGCTCGGCCACGCGCTCCACGTCTTCCACGGTTACTCTGGCGGTCATTCCTTACCCTGCTCCCCGTCTTCTCCAAGGGTTGAGCGGCGGCCACTGCCGATTGCGCCCGAAGATAAAGTATAGCCGCTCTCATTTGCGCCTCAATCCACCGTCAAGGTCAGCGTGACCTGGTGCTGCACGCCATTGGACTGCACGGTAACCGGAATCGAATAGGTTCCCGCCGGCGTTGCGCCCGGTCCGGCTGGGGGCTGGCTGACGGAACTTCCACTCGCGCCCAGGCAACTCGATATGCCTGCGACCAGGATTGCCAGCAGCGCCGCCAGCAGCAGAGCGTTCCTTCGCCGCCTCCAGGCCAGCGGCAGCATGAGCAACCCGCACGCCAGAGAAAGCAATTGCCACCCGGCCGGCCCCCGCGAGCGTGCCGATGTTGACGACAGCCCAGTGGCCACCTGCACCGTCTGGTAGCCGGTAGTGCCAGCGGCGACAACGTCGGTGGATGGGGCGAAGATACACATCGCATTCGCGGGAAGCGTCCCGCAATTGAAGGTAAAGGTGCCCTGCTCACCGTTCAGGGGCGAGATGATCAGGGTGTAATAGGCCGTCTGGCCGTTGGCGACGGTCACGCTGGTGGCGGCTGAGGGCTTAACAGTGAAATCGAAGCCTGTCCCGGTAAGCAAAACGCGTGCGGTGGACACTCCCTGAGCGCTGGCGGAGAGCGTCCCTTGCTCCGGCTCGGCAATGGCGGGCATGAATTCGACTCCCGCTGTGCAGCTCTTCGTGGGTCCCAGCGGGGACGTGCACGTGTTATTTACGAGCATGAACGTGCCTGTTATCTCAAGCTGAAGTCCGGTGAGTGTGATGACGGTTCCTGTGTTGGTAAGAGTCACATTCAGAGGGCTGCTCGTGGACCCTACGCCCGTCACTTCCGGGAACGTCAGCAGCCCCGGCAGCATTTGAATCCCCGGCGGAGCGGCGCCGGTCCCGATCAGCGCTACCGTGGCTGGAGTGCCGACAGCCCCGGAGACGACAGTGAATCCTCCCGCGATCGGCCCTGTGACAGAAGGCTGGAAGACGATGCCGGCCGTGCACTGTGTCCCCGGAGCAAGCGAGGCCGGGCAGTTGTTCTGGACGATGTTGAATGGCGCGCTGGAGGAAAGGACGAGGGAAGTGAGGGTATGCCCGCCGTTGTTCGCGATGGTCACGGTCTGCGGCGCGCTGGATTGGCCCGCAATCACAGCCGGAAAGGTCAACTGCGTTGGATTAACATTCAGCCCCGTCGCGACTGTGCACGTTCCGCTCAACAGCACCAAGACCTGGGCAACGCCTGCGGACGTTGAAGAGATCGCCAGGAAAGCTGCGCTCCCACCGGTGCTGGATGGGGTAAAGGTCACCTTCACTATGCAACTGCCGCCACTGGGCAACGTAGCGCCGCAGGTGGTCGCGCCGGTGGCAAAGTCGGGGGAAAACGGGCCAAGCATCTCGAACCCCACGTTGGCGATCGGCGCCTGGCCGGTGTTGCGGACGGTCAGCGTCTGGGGCAGCGTGCCAACGCCAACCTTCTGCGCCGTGAACGACAGGGCGGATGGAGTCACCGCCAACACTCCTGGCATGACACCCGTACCGGAGAGCGTGACCGTCTGCTGGCGCAGCGAGTCGGAAACAACAAGCGTGCCAGTCTGGCTGCCCAGCGTGGCCGGGGCGAAGACCACGCTGATGGCGCAGCTCGAGTGCGCTGGCAGCAGGGTGCCGCAGTTGGACGACACTTGAAACGGCGCGCTGACCGACGTGCCGATCGAGGTTAGCGAGAGGCCGCCTCCGTTGGTCAGCACCAGCACCAGCGGGGATGACAGTTGCCCGGATACCGTGGCGGGAAACGCAAGCGCGTTGGCTGAAAGCGTGTCGCCAGGCGGGGCAACCCCCACACCAGTCAACTCCGCTGTCTGCGATTGGGCGCCTTCGGTCATGGTCAGCGTCCCCGTGGAGGCGCCGACTAGTGTTGGCGCAAATTCCACCAGCAATTGGCATTGAGCGCCCGCTGCCAATTGACTCCCGCACGTGTTTGAATCCATTACGAACGGCCCGGTGAGGCCGAAAACTACGCCGGAGATCGCCGTTTCGCCGTTGTTCTCCGCTTCAACTTGCAGCGGCGCAGAGATGGCGCTCATCTCTACCTGGCCAAAATTGACGGTGGAAGGCAGCAGACTCACCGCGCCCGCCTGGATGCCTGTCCCGCTCAACATCACCGTCAGTTGTCCGCCGGCAACATTCGCACCGATGGTCATGAGCCCAGTACGTGTTCCGGGCGCGGCCGGCGTGAAGCTAACCTGAATCGAGCAATCGGAGTCCTCCGTGACGGACGCACCCTGGCAGTTTCCCGTTGCGCTGAAGTCACCCGTCAGGGCGATTACCCCTGGCGCCAGGTTTACCGTGCCGGTGTTCTTCAACGTAACGGTCTTTGCGCTGCTGGCCGTTCCGGATGCCTGGCTGGGAAAGATCAGAGAGACGGGCAAAGCCGTGGCGGTCGTCAACTCAGTTCCGGCGGTCCAAAGCGGAATCTGCCACACGCCGCGGCCATAGGTCCCCGCGGTCAGCAAATGTTCGGGCGCTGTAACGGCTGTGGCGGCTAGTGTGATCACCGGTGCAAGCGGCAGTCCGGTCCCAAACGCTGACCAGCAGCCGGCCTGCACGTTGGCGCATGTGGCAATTTGCCGTGTCGAAAACACCCCTGCATCGGTGGCAAGGTAGACGGTATTGGCATCTTGCGGGTCGACCAAAATGCTATTGGCGGGGGCAGGAACGAGATTTGAAGACAGACCGGTCCAGTGCGCCCCGCCATCCGTCGATCCATACACCATCGCGACCGTTTCCGCGATGCTATGGAAGCCTTCCACAGTGACGTAGACGGTGTTCCCAGAGGGATCATGGGGATCGATGAAGATGCTGGATATGTCATGCCCGAACGCGTTCATCTCCTGGGACGTATAGGCGACCGGGTTCAGGGTTAGATCCTGCCACACGGGCGGCGCAATGGACGATGGATTCAACACCGCGCTCAGGATATGGCCGGGCAGGACCGAGCCGCCGTCTGCCGCGCCGAACATGCCCACGTACACCACCTCGCTGCCGGCGCCGGTCGCCATAGCGGCCATGGAGCGGATCAAAGCGTCACCGTTGCAAGAGACGTTGCCCACCGCGCCGTCGAGAATCGGGCTCACGGCGTTGCCGGTGCTCCAGCCGCTGCCGTCGGCCGGTCCGCGCCATACCCGGCACGTCCCAATCAGCAACTGCGTGTGGTCGAGCGGATCGACAAGGAACGGCGCAGGCGTAGTCATGGTCAGTCCATCGCCGTCGACATCGGCATCGTTGACCACCGGCTCGGCGCCAAAGGCAGCCGGCGTGCAGGCCTCGTACTGGGCGCAAACATGGATCGACACGCCTGCCTGATTGTTGGCGAACCAGCGCGCGCTGTTGTTGGGGTCGATGGCCACTGGCCCACCCTCGCCTGCCAGCATCTGGGGCCAGTGCGCCACGGGCGCGGATACCTTTACGCCAGCGGTCCCATTGGCTCCGATCCCGGCCATCACCGTATCGGGCTCGGATGGCGACTGCGCCAGACTCTCCACCTCCGCCAGCGAGCCTAGGGTCCCATTCAGATTCTGAAAGTGGCTGGAATCGGTGGCCGCGCACGCGGGGCCGGTTTCGCCGATGGCGTCGGTGGAGCGCCAGAGCCCGCCGTCGTTGCCTAGAAAGATCTCCTGCGGATTGGCGGTGCTCCACGCCAGGGCATGCTGGTAACCGGCAACCTGCGCGCTCATGCAGGTGTTCGTGTTTGTGGTATCGCGCCACGCGCAGCCCGCCGCCAGGCTGCATCGCCAAAGATCGTTGCCGCCGGCTAGCAGCAGCGTGTCCTGCGCTTGCGGGACCGCGGCCAGGACGAGGTTATAGTCGCCATTCGCGATGGTGGCAGGCCCCTGCGAGTTGTTTGACTCGAGCGGCGACGTGTTCCATTGCCGGGCGAAGGTGACGTCCCGGTTCGCGCAGGCGCCGTTGCTGAGCGCGCACGCGTCCTGCCACAGACCCTGGTCCTGATTGTTGAGATCCACGGTCCAGGCAAAGGTGTCACCGGTGACTGGATCGACCGCCAACGCGCCACGAAAGATGGGACAGCCGGTCGAGCCGGGCTGCGCCCCGTTGGTGGGACAAAGCTGAGTGGAGAGTCCCGCGCCGGGTTGCGCCGCCATGCGCGTAAAGGTGATGCCGTCCGCCGATTCGTAGTAGCCGTGGAAGCGCACCGCCGCCACAAACAGGTGCCGCCACGGATTCCATACCACTGCAGTGGCCGCGTTGCCGTCGGGAGAGGTGAAGTGGTCGAGTGGCCCCTGCACATCCAAACCGTTCCCGTCGGTAATGACGGCCAGGTGCCAGCTGACCCCGCTATCGGATGAGTAATAGAGTCCCTCGTAACTCTCCTGGGGGGAGTCTGCGTTGACCAGCGTCCCTTCGTACGCCTGAGAGACTGCAGCCACGACTGTTTGAGGATCGTCGGTGCTCCAGGCAAAGCCGGCAAAGCCTTCCCCGGTAAAGCGGAAGTTCTGTCCGCTCTGGCCGAGCACGGAGTCCGCCGATTCTTCGATTAGGCTCCAGGTATTTCCGCCGTCGGCGGAGCGCAGGATCCCGGCGCCGTAGTAGGAATCGAGCGCATCGTCGGGGTCGCCAGTGCCGGCCAGGATTACGCCCGTCGCGCCCGGCTGCACCGTGAGCGCCCCGATGCTGATGGAAGCGTCTGCTGCACCGCCCAGCGCCGCCACGGTGTCGGTGAGCGGAAGAAAGGCCACACTGGCGGGGTTCGACGAGCCTGCATCCTGCGACAGCCACACACCGCCGCCGGTCGCGCCCAGGTAGAGCCGGTTGCCGGTCAGGTCGGAGGGATCGAGCGCCAGCGCGGAGACGCGGCCGGTGACCAGGCCATAGCTCAGCGAAGTGACGGACAGCGGGCCAATCGCCTGCCAGGTCGCGGTTCCGACCGATTGGGAGGGCGGCGCTTCCATCTTCTTCCTCAAGCCGGGGCGGCGAAAGCGGTTCGGCGCAATTCCCCGCTGGGTCAGAAACCGCTTAGCCTGAACGACGCGCGGCGGCGATACCCCCTGCTGCTCCTGGATTGCGGCCGAGCCCTGCGCCCAGGGCAGGAACGACGTAGAAAGCAGCAGAACAAGAGCCGCTGGGAAATCCCGGTGCTTTTTCTTGAGGGTGGAATCGGTCACACGCGCCCGCACTCCGATTCCGGTCTCCCCTCCCGTTCAGCTTCCGAGGGGGCATTGACCGGAATCCCATGGATTGCACAGTGCAAAACACGTAGATTCCAGGATTGAATTGACCGGGCTATTGTAGAACGGCTAGAGGGTGACCCGTGTGAGCAGAATTGCACACAGGCGGCACGGGCCGCGGCGGGTCAGAGCGGAAGCTGGCTGTCACTGCCGCCGTGCTCAAGAATATAGGCGCGGGCGTCGAACTTTTTGGCGGCTGAGGCTCCCGACATGGGCCGGATGAGACCGAAGACCGGCCGGTTGAACCAGGGGCGGTCGTGCCGGCCTACAATGGCCCAGGCAATGCCCGCATAGCCGTTCGGGTCGCGCCCGTCGAGCTCATAGCGGTCGTTCAGCAGCACCGACCAGTCGAAGGCCGTGGCCGGGTCCGGCGCCCATTCCAGGATCTTCTTGGCCCAGTACATGCGCATGTAGTTGTGCATCCAGCCGGTGTCGACCATCTCCCGCTGGGCTGCGTTCCACAGGTCATCGCCAGTCTCGGCGCGCTCCAGTTGCGCCAGGGAGTAGCGGTGCGGGCGAGGATCGGCGGCATGTTCGAGAAGCGTCTGGCGGGCCCACGGCGCGGCGCACTCCCAGTTGTCGTAATTCGGCTCGTGGCGCACAAACAGGACCGCCAGCTCGCGCCATCCGATAAGCTCATCCAGGAATTTGTCAGCGGCGCTGGACGGGGCGTGGCCCTGCTTCACCGCTTCCTGCACAGCCAATGCAATCGTGATCGGCCCGATGTTGCCGAAATGCAGATAGGGCGAGAGACGGCTCGTTCCTTTCACCTCGGGATGGTTGCGGGTCTCTTGGTAATTCTTGAGGTCGTGCCGTACAAATTCGCGGAGGCGCGTGAGGGCGGTGTGCGTACCGCCGGTGAAGGTGTCCACGGGGCTCACTGTGCGATCGAGTGTGGTGAACCCCTCGGTGACGTCCTCGACAAGCGAAAAGCTCCGAACAGCTTTGCGCGGCATCCGGGGATGCAACGGCTCGATCTTCGTTGGCTGAACGAGGTAGGTGGGAAGCTGCGCCTTCAGGTGCGGCCGAAAGTGGTGCAGCAGCACATAACTGCGCCCGAAGACGGCAGACGGGACCACCACATCGGCATCCACAGTCCAGTAAGGCAGCTTGAGCCGTTTGGCAAGCACTCTGCGCCAGCGTTCGGGCTCGCGGCAGGGATTCTCGTCGCCGATCACGAGCGCCGCTTCGACCTCTTCGAGAAAGGCTTCCAGCGAGTTGTCGGGAGGACGCCGCACGACGAAACCCACCCCGCGCGCGGCTGCGTCTTCGGCCACATCCCTCAGCCCTTGGGCCAAAAAGTGATAGTGGCGCAAATTGGCATTCGGGTAGTTGGGAATGACGGAGAAGTAGACAACCACTGGCAGTCCCAGCAGGTTGCCCGCCTCGATGGCCACATCGAGCGCTGGATTGTCGACGATACGCATGGCACGCTGCATCCAGTAGACGACGCAGCGGGCGCCTGGGCGCAGCGGCCCTGCGCGACGCGCTTGCACGCGGGGCTGGTCTGCAAGCCGCGCCAGCTCTTCTGGAACCCCAGGATCTTCTGCCATAAGGCCCGCCTGCTCTGTGCTACAGTCTCGATTCGGCGGTCGCGGAAACTGCGCGCCGGGCACGGCAGCATCGGTGGCTGCCGCCTGTGCCAAGAATTAAGTTATGCGATTCGGCCGAACCAGGCGTTGACTCGCCCAGGCAATCACGATCATGCTCCCAATCCAACAGATAAAGCCGATGTGGGGGGCTACGAGATATCCCTCTTTCACGCCTCCCTCATCCACTACGTATGGTTGCACGACGAGCTGAAGCGTCTCAGCCGACATGACGAGCGCCGCGAGAGAGAGCTTCCGGGACCAGTCGTGGCGGCCTAGCGCGAAGAGAATCCAGCTGAGCCACAAGGGAAAATTGGCAAATGCCGTAAAGTTGAATTTGGTCCAGCCGAAAAGCAGTCCAAGCTCAAGTAGAGTGCCACCTTTGATGGATTCGTACCCCGCCCAAGTTCCGAAGATCGACATGTAATTGTGCAGTACCAGAGCAGGAGTGACGCAAGCGACGGCGAACAGGACCACGCTGACCGCGAGCAACCCTCTACGCCAGCGGTAAACGCGTGAGATGGATGCGCGTGGTTCGAGAGGCTGATTCATTGGGGAGTCGCCCGGTCCGAGAGGTTGTCCCTGCATCTTGACCGAAGTCGGGCAATGATCCTTTCGTTTTCAAAAAACAGAGGGCCGCCCCATCGGGCAGCCTCGTCCAAAACACCAAATGATCGGTCGTCGAAGAAAACTGAACACTGTTCACTGAACACTGTCCACTGCTTTCCTACCACCGCCCCCACGCCCGGCTGATGTAGTCGGCCAGCGTCATCCCGATCAGCGTGAGGAAGGTAAAGATGCCGGCGCCCACGGTGAGCTTGGTCAGCTTGGAGCTGTACTTCACGTGCATGAAGAAGAGCACCACCAGCGTGGCCTTGGTGACGGCGATGGCGATGGCGATGATGGGGTTGAATATACCCAAATCGATGTACGACGCCCAGACGGTAAGCGCGGTGCCCACCAGCAGAGCGAGAAGGATGACCGCGTAGACTATGGGGCTGACGATGTGATGCTCGTGCTCGCCGTGTTGTGCCGGTTCGCTCATACTGTTTGTCCTCTAATGCCTGCTGATGAGATAAAGCAACGGAAACAGGAAGATCCACACAATGTCGACGAAGTGCCAGTAAAGGCCGAAGTTCTCGACAAAGGTGACATGGCCAGTGGTGTAAGCCCCGGCCTGGGCGCGGAAGATCATGAAAGCCAGAATTCCGATGCCGATGATCATGTGCAATGCGTGCATGCCGGTCATGGCGAAATAGAGCGAGAAGTAGACCTCGGTGTGGCGGGCCATGTCCACGGCGAGCGGCTGGTCATTCCTGGTCACCGGGTTGGTTTTATCCGGATGAGTGAACGAATCCAGGCTGAAGTGGAAGCCGGGAACGTGGTGCTTCTCGATCTTTTCTCCGTATTCAATGGTCTTGATGCCGAGGAAGCCCGCGCCCAGGATAAAGGTGAGAACCAGGCACAGCACCAGGCCGCCTTTGCGCCTGGTTTCAGCACACCAGACGCCCATGGCCATGGTGAAGCTGGAAGTGATGAGCAGAAGCGTGTTGGCGCCGCCCAGGGGAATGCTCAGCTGGTGCGAGCCGGCGACAAAGGCCGGGTAATACCAGTTGCGGTAGATCAGGTAGGCGGTAAACAGTCCGCCGAAGAACATGATTTCCGTCAGCAGGAAGAGCCACATGGCAAAGCCTGCCGCATCCGCCTGCTGGTCGACGCTCTCGAAGTGGTGGCGCTGCCACGCGGGATGCTCGTGGTGAGCCTCCGCTGCGCCGTGGACGATCGCTGGGCTATCCGACACTGGCCACCTCTTTCTGCTGCTGGCGCTCGAGCCATTCGTAGTCGTAAGCCTCGTGGTCCATGATCGGCGTCACGGGGAAGTTTTCGGTGAGAGGCGGCGACTGAATCTGCCACTCGAGGCCGGTGGCCTGCCAGGGATTGTTGCCGGCGATTTCGCCGTATTTCAGCGACCAGGTGAGGTAGAGGATCGGCAGCAGGTAGCCCACGCCCAGAATCGAGGCGCCGGCGGTCGAGAAGACATTGAGAATCTGGAACTCCGGCGGATAGGCCGCGTAGCGCCGCGGCATGCCCAGGGTGCCCAGGATGAACTGCGGGAAGAACGTGAAGTTGAAGCCGATAAATGTGACCACGGCGGCGAGTTGGGATATCTTCTCCGGATACATGCGCCCAGTTATCTTGGGCCACCAGAAGTGGATCCCGGCCAGAAACGCCATCAACATGCCGCCCACCATGACGAAGTGGAAGTGGGCCACGATGAAGTAGGTCTCGGTGAGGTGAATGTCGGTGCCGGTGGTGCCGAGGAAGACGCCGGTCAGGCCGCCGATGGTGAACAGGCCCATGAAGCCGAAGGCGTAAAGCATCGGAGTTTCAAAGGTGATCGAACCCTTGTAGAGCGTGAACGTCCAGTTGAAGATCTTGATGGCCGAGGGCACGGCAACCAGCATGGTCAGCAGCGAGAAGACGAGCGTGGAGTAGTTGGAGACGCCCATGATGAACATGTGGTGCTCCCAGACGAAGAAGCCGAAGACCGCGATGGCCACCGAGGAGAACGCCACTGCCGTATAGCCGAAGACCCGCTTGCGGCTGAAGGTGGAGACGACCTCGGAGATGACTCCCATGCCGGGCAGAATCATGATGTACACGGCGGGGTGCGAATAGAACCAGAACAGATGCTGGAAGAGCAGCGGATCGCCGCCCTTGGCGGGATCGAAGACGCCGATGCCGATGGTGCGTTCGAGCGCCACCAGCACGATGGCGATGGCCAGCACCGGCGTGCCCAGCACCATGAGAATGCTGGCCGCGTAGTGGGACCAGATGAACAAGGGCATCCGGAACCAGGTCATGCCCGGCGCGCGCATCTTGTGAATCGTCACGATGAAGTTCAGCCCGGTAAAGATGGAGCTGAAACCGGCAACAAACACCGCCAGGCCGGTGGAAAGCACATTGGTGTTGAGGTAGTGCGTGGAGAGAGGGACCGTGAAGGTCCAGCCCGTATCCACGCCGCCTGAGATCATGGTGTAGAGCACCAGAATGCCGCCTACCACATACAGATACCAGCTCAGCAGGTTGATCTTGGGCAGGGCGAGATCTTTGGCTCCCAGCATGATGGGCAACACGAAGTTGCCGATGGTGGCCGGCACCGAAGGCACCAGGAAGAGGAAGATCATCACCACGCCGTGCATGGTGAATACCTTGTTGTAGGTGTCGGTGGCCATCAGGTCGGCCTGCGGCGTGAGCAGTTCCAGGCGGATCAGCCCCGCCAGCGCGCCGCCGATAAAGAAGAAAAACGTGATCGAAATCAGGTAAAGGATCGCAATCCGCTTGTGATCGCCTGTCAATAGCCAGCTCAGCAGTCCGTTCTCCTTGGTCAGAAAGTTGACCTTGGGGATTCTGGCCGTGGACTGGTCAGGAAGAGAGATGATCGTGCTGCTGCTCATGGCTTCACCACCCCTTGCCCAGCGGGCTTTACTCCGGCGGGCGCCGGCCGCCGCGGCGACCCTTCGCTCTCCGGCAGCAAGTCGGTTGTATTCAGCGTCTGCTCGACGCGATAGTTAGAGTTAAGGTTCTTGATGTATTCCACCAGCGCGATCACGCCGTCCTCGCTGATCTGTCCCTGGTAAGTGGGCATGATGGGCGCATATCCCTGGGTCACGTGCTGGGAGGGATTCAGGATCGACTCGCGCAAATAGGCCTCGTCAGCCGTCACGGTGCCGCCGGTCGAGAGCGCCAGCTTGGAGCCATAGACATTGGCCAGGCTGGGGCCGCGCGAGTCAGGGCGGCCGTTATGGCAGGCATTGCAACTGAGGCTGGCAAAGAGCCGTTCTCCATTCTGCGCCAGCGATGTGCCGCTGGTGGAGTCGGCCAGCCACTTCTTGAAATCGTCGGGCGTCATCACCACAATGTCGCCGATCATGGCCGAATGGTTGGTGCCGCAGTATTGCGTGCAGAACAGGTGATAGGTTCCCGGCGTGGTGGCTTCGAACCAGACCGTGGTGTAGCGCCCTGGAATCGCCTCGCGCTTCACGCGGAAGGCGGGAATGGAGAAGCTGTGAAACACATCCTGCGAGATCAGCGTCAACTGCACGGCGCGGCCGGTGGGCACATGCAGCGAGTTGATCTCGTGCTGCCCGCCCGGATGTTCGGCCTTCCACATCCACTGCTTGCCCACCACGTAGATGTTCATGGCATTGGCCGGCGGCGTGTAGATGCGGAAGTAGATCAGCGCTCCCCAGACGAACATGATCAGGAACAGCCCGAGAGGAATGATGGTCCAGGTGGCCTCGAGCAGCGTGGACCCCTCGATCTGCACCGCGACCGGATGGCGCTCCTTGTTGTAGAGGATGCAGAAGCTGGTAACCAGAAGAATCACGATCGTCAGCCCGACCAGGCTCACCAGGACCATGAAGAAGATCAGCGCGTCCATTTGCGGGGCGATCTTCGACGCCTCCGGCGGATAGAGCGCGAAGTTCGTCATCCACTTGACGAGAAACTGCCAGATTACTGGACTGATGTGGCTCATTCGGTTATCCGTTCACCTTTGTTCCTGTCCCTTGCTGGTGCTCCTGCCGGTAATCCCGGCGGAACATGACCAGCATGAATCCACCCAGCGAAACCACCGTGACGAGCCCGCCCAGTTGCACGACCCGCGCCACAATCAGCGAGTGCTTGTTGGTTCCGGGATCGTAGTGGTAGCAGTAAGTAAGAATGTTGTCCACCGGCGAACCGATGTGGTTGGTTGAGGCCTCGATCAGCCCCAATCGCAGATCCTTGGGCGAATACTCGACGCCCATGTAGTACTGCGCAAGCTTACCCTCCGGGGTAACGATCTGGATGGAGCTGGCGTGGGCAAACTGGGTCAGCTTGCCGTCCGGCCCTGGAATCTTCACGTAGCCGAAGCCGACCGCCTTGGTGAGGGCGTCGATGTTCTCCTGCGTGCCGGTCAAGAAGTGCCAGCCCGCGGCCGACTCCGGATGCCCATAACGCTTGACGTAAGTGCGCTTCTTGGCCGCGGCCAGATCCGTTCCCTCGCTGGGATCGATGCTCACCACAATCACATCGAAGTCCCTGCCCGGCTTGAAGCTCACCATCTGCAGCGCGCCTGTCAGGCCGTTCAACTCCTCCGAACAGAGCATGGGGCACTGGTAGTAAACCAGCGCCAGGATCGCCGGACGATGGCCGAAGTAGCTCGCCAGCTGCACCTGCCTGCCCTGATCGTCGGCAAAGGTGAGCCCCAGCGGCAACTGCTGATTCAGGTTCTGCGCGATGCCCACTTTGTTCAGCAGCGCAGGCGGCCTGTCGCTCGCCGGACCCATCTGTTTGTCGCCATAGCCGGTGACCTGGGCCGCGAGCGACGGCGCAAAAGCAGCGGCACAAAACACCACCGCAGCCGCCGCAGCCAAGCTCGCGTGGCTCCAACATCCCCGGGTTGTGCCTGCACTCTGCATCATTCCCTTCTTCCTAACGCTCCGTGCTCCATCCAGCACGCCCTACTTCGACGGCTCCGGACGCTTCGCTTCCGCGGCTTGCGCCATGGCCTGGTCATGCTCATAGCCAGTGCGCGTAAAACCATTGGTCAGGGGCGCCGTCACCACGGCCTTTGCATCGCCTGTCAGGAGCGGCGCTTGCGCGACTGCAGGCGCGACGGGCAATCCGCGCTCGGCGATCAACTCCATCGCGCGCTCAATCGGAATTCTCACTTTGCCCTGCGAGCGATCGACCCAACTGTAGTGGTCCAGCAGCAGATCCTCGCGCGCGTGCAGGTCGGCCACATCCTGGTTGCCGTCATCCAACTGCACCCTCGGCGTGGGAAATGTCTGCGCCAGCTCGGCCATCTTCTTCTGCATCGCCGGATTGTCGGGCAGGTCGCCAAGCTGGCGGATGTCCACCGTCTTGCTCCACTTGCTGTTGGGCCCGTCTTCCGTGTTCATGTGCGCGTTGATCACCTTGCCAATGCCGTAGCAGAGCACCGCCGTCACCACCACAAAGATGGCGAGTGCGCTCAGGAAGACCACAATGCCGGTGACGCGGATGTCGCTCGCCTCGTAGCCCAGCGACGTGTCCACTTCCTCGGGCCCCTGGGAACCGGGAAGGTCGTCGTTTTCGTTATGCGCTGGCATGTTCAGGCTCCAGAATCTCCGCCAGATGCGGATCGTTGGTTTGCACCAGCGGCCGCGTCTTGAGGCGGTTGCAGTAGAAGGCGACCCAGAAGGCGATCATCGCCGCCGGCACGGCCACATACTCGAGAATTCCCCAACTGAAGTGCAGGTTGCGCGCGGCGTCTTTGAAATTCGGCTCGATCAGCCAGAACAGATCGACGACGCGGGCGAAGATCATCCACTGGCACACGCGGATGAGCCGCTTCTTGTTGCGCTTCAGGTCCCGCGACAGGAGCATCGTGAACGGAATCAGCCAGTGGAAGATGAAATCCAGCGTGATGATGATGCCCCAGCCGCCGCGGATGCGATCGAGGTACCAGTTGATCTCTTCCGGCAGGTTGCCCGACCAGATGATGAGGAACTGCCCGAAGGCCAGGTAGATGTTCAGCATCACGAAGGCAAAGGTGAACTTACCCAGGTCGTGCTGTTCGGTCTGGCGCAGGATGGTCTTGAACGGCTCGCCAGCAGAAAGCGAAATCGCTGTGATGATGGAGAGCGCCAGCACCGCGTAACCCTGGCCGACCAGGAACAACAGCCCATACACCGACGAGTACCAAGTGGGATCGAGCGACATGACCCAGTAGATGGCGGCCGCCGTCATGGTCAGGGCGTAGACCACGATGCCCGGTCCGCTGATGTTCTCGAATTTCTTGATCCACAGCGGCGTATTGGCCGGTGAATCCAAGTCGCGCTGGTTGCCCATCTTGACAAGCCGATAACTATAGAAAAACCACACGGTGAAACAAAACAGACTTACGACCCAGAACATGCCGGGCTGCAGCATGGGCCGTTTGAACTCGATGGCGTGCGCCTGGGCCTCGTTGATCCATCCAGACTTGAGCGCCGCGCCCACGTCGTCAACGGCAGCCCACAGGTAGAGCTTCTTCATGAAGGCGGCGACCACTGCCCAGTAGATGACTACCAGCGGCAGCGTGCGGCTCATCGCCTCGAGCGGCCGGCGCAGCAGCAATCCCCACTTGCCGCCCGAGCAGTACTGCACCATCAGAAGCGCGAGGCCGCCCACCGAGAAGCCAAAGGTGAGCATCAGGCCAAGCAGCCAGGCGCGCAGCACATGCTCAATGGAGCCGTCCGCAAAGGCCAGCGCCGCGGCGATCGCCGCGAAAACTCCGGCGACGATCAGCGCGCGCGTTTGCCACACGCTGACGAAAGCCGGCGCGCTTAAGTCGGCTGGGAGCGTTTTGGCGTGAAATTCGTGAGCCATGCCGTTCGTCCTGAGTCCTTACTTCTGGGCCGCGGGGGCCGGTTTGGTTGTGGGAATCGTGATAGTCGGGTCCGCCGGATTGGCCGGAGCCATGCCCGGTGTTCCTTCCTTGGCTACGTGTGGATAAGCCTGGATGGCCGTCGCGGGCAGCGTCCACGGCTCAGCGTAGCCGGCCGGCAGATTCTCGCGCACGGCGATGTCCTTCAGATTTTCCACCTGCACGCCCGCGGGAACGTCCTTCTCCGTTGCCGCCTGGCTTAGTTGCAGTGCGCGGATGTAGGCCGCCACCGCCCAGCGATCCTCAGGCGTCAACTGCGCCGCGTAATCCGGCATAGCCCCGTAGCCGTGCGTCATCACGTAGAAGTAGTGCGAGACGGGCTGCGACAGCCGCACCTGGTCGTGGAGATTGCCGGCCGGCTTGTAGCCTCGGTTCACAATCTCGCCCAGGCCGTTGCCGACGCGCGAGTGGCACGGCGTGCAGTAGATGTTGAACCGCTCCTGCCCGCGCTTGAGCACTTCGAGAGTGGCCGGGAAAGGCAGCAGGTTCTGCTCCTCGCGGTAGCCGTTCGCGCCCTGAATGACTCCGGTGTAGAAGTAGCTGTCTTCGCGCAACTGGCCGCGCGCGACGGTATTCACGACCTGTGGGCGCGCGCCGCGATGATCGGCAAACATGTCAGAACCGCGCTGCGGAATGAGCTTGGGCTGGTTTTGCATATCCTGCCGGCACCCGGCAATAAGCAGCAGCGCAGAAAGGCCAGCCAGGGCTACCAGCTTCCGTGGATTCCCACCCTTTCGACTGAAAGAAGTCGAAAGGATGGGGCACGGAGCGTTGGTGGCGCTCAAGCCTTGAATCCGGGCCCCCTGATCACTGACCGTCGACCCGTGTCCACTCTGATTGAGATGGTTTCCAATCATTCGTATGGCACCTCTACCACGGAAACCGGCTGAAAGCTCTCCAGATAAGCTTTAGTTACGACCAGGTCGAACTTCGGGTCCAGTGCTTCAAGGCAAAGGAAGAACTTGTCCGTGGTGGCGCCGTCGCGGAAGTTGGGTGCATTGAATAGCGGATGATAGAGCGCGGGCAGTTGGTTCAAAGCCAGCATGCCGAAAGCCGCCGACAGGCCCGCCCAGAGAATCGTCCACTCGTAGGCGGGCACAATAAAGGCCGGCCAGGAATAGAGCGGGCGTCCGGCAATATTCAAGGGATACGCAATCACCGAGACCCAGGTCTCAAACGTAAACATGGCCACGAGGCCGAGCAGGGCGCCCACAAGCGTGACCAACGGCACCTTGTTGCGATGGAAGCCGATGGCCTCGGCTGCTTCTTCCACCGCATAAGGCGTATAGCAGTCCATGCGCCGCCAGCCGTCCTGGCGCGCCTGCCGCGCGGCCCTCACCAGGTCGCCCGGCGTGTCGAATTCAGCCAGCATTCCGTAGGTTCCTTGGCGTGGAGGCATTAGTCACCAGCCTTTGCCGCCGCCTTGGGCGTAATCTTCGCGCCGGGCAGCATCATGCGGATTTCAGACATGGGAATCATGGGCAGGAAGCGCACAAACAAGAGGAACAGCGCCGTGAATAGTCCCAGGGTTCCCACATAAATCATGTAGTCCCATTTGGTGGCCCGGTATGTGCCCCACGACGAGGGCAGGAAGTCGCGGTAGAGGCTGGTTACGACAATGACGAAGCGCTCAAACCACATGCCGGTATTGACCACGATGGAGATGAAGAACATGTAGCCGATGTTGGTGCGCAGTTTTCGCGACCACAGAGTAGTGAGCGGAATTGCCAGATTGCAGGTCACCAGCACCCAATAGGACCAGCCCATGGGCCCGAACATGCGGTTCCAGAACATGAAGGCTTCCCAGTGCGAGGCCGAGTACCAGGCCATGAAGGCTTCCATGCCGTAGCCATAGGCCACGATGAAGCCGGTGGCCAGCATTACCTTGCCCATATTGTCGATATGGCGCTCGGTGACCAGAGCCTCAAGGTGGTAGAACTTGCGCAGCGGAATGGCCAGCGTGAGCACCATGGCGAAGCCGGAGTAGATGGCGCCGGCCACAAAGTAGGGCGGGAAGATGGTGGTGTGCCATCCGGGCAGGACGGCCACGGCGAAATCGAAGCTGATGACCGTGTGCACCGAGAGCACCAGCGGCGTGGCCAGGCCGGCCAGCAGCAGGGAGGCCGTCTCGTAGCGCATCCAGTGGCGGACGGAACCGCGCCAGCCCAGCGACAACAGACCGTAGCCATACTGAGCCAGCTTGGTCTCCGCGCGGTCGCGCATGGTGCCAAAGTCCGGAACCATGCCGACGTACCAGAAGACTACCGAGATGGTGGCGTAAGTCGAGACCGCGAAGACGTCCCACATCAGCGGCGAGCGGAACTGCGGCCACACGTTCATGGTGACGGGCAGGGGCAGCATCCAGTAACCCAGCCATGGGCGGCCAATGTGGATGAGCGGGAACATGGCGGCGCAGACCACGGCAAAGATGGTCATGGCCTCGGCAAAGCGGTTGATGGAGTTGCGCCAGCCCTGCTTGAAGAGCAGAAGGATGGCGGAGATCAGCGTGCCGGCGTGGCCGATGCCGATCCACCACACAAAGTTGATGATGGCGAAGCCCCAGGCCACCGGCTGCGTGACCGCCCAGATGCCGGTGCCTTTCAGGAACAGCCAGGTCACGGCCACCAGCAGCATGGTGGCTCCCGCGCCGCCCACGCCGAACACCGCAAACCAGCCCAGCGGCGTATCGGGCGTGAGCACGATGCGCGTGATCTTTTCGGTGACCGACTTGAAGGTCTGGCCGGGCGCAATCACCCTGTATTCGCCGGTGGCGGGATCGATGCGCGGGTCGGGTTTTTTCAGGTCGCTGGTTGCCATCGTGGCTCTAACCCTTGGCCGGATTGTGTTCGTCCGGCGTTGCTTCAAGTTCCTGGTTCGGATTCAGGACCGCGGCCACATATTTAGTCCGCGGACGGGTGTTCAGATCGGCGAGCACCTGGTAGCTGCGCTCATCCCCATGCAGTTTGGCAATGCGGCTGCCCTTGTCGTTGATGTTGCCGAAGGTGATGGCCGAGGCCGGGCACGCCTGCTGGCACGCGGTCACAACCTCGCCGTCGCGAATGGCCCGGTTTTCCTTGTCGGCTTCGATCCTGGCTGCCGTGATGCGCTGCACGCAGTAGCTGCACTTCTCCATCACGCCTCGGGAGCGGACCGAGACGTCGGGGTTGCGCGAGAGCTTCAGACTCTCCGTCTCGTAATCGGAGAAGAGCAGGAAGTTGTAGCGGCGCACCTTGTAGGGGCAGTTGTTGGAGCAGTAGCGAGTGCCCACGCAGCGGTTGTAGACCATCGTGTTCAGGCCTTCCGGCGTGTGGACGGTGGCGCCCACCGGGCACACCTGCTCGCAGGGAGCGTTCTCGCAATGCTGGCAGGCCATGGGCTGAAAGTGAGCCCGCGGCGCGGCCAGGTCGCCTTCAAAGTAGGTGTCGATGCGCAGCCACTGCATGTTGCGGCCGATGCGCACTTGCTGCTTGCCCACCACGGCAATGTTGTTCTCGGCATAACAGCTCACGATGCAGGCATTGCAGCCGGTACAGCTGTTCATGTCGATGGACATGCCCCAGGCGTTGTCTTTGTATTCCCAGTTGGGGAACATCGACGTCCCCATGTCGGTCTTCTCGTGTCCAGGGCCCTCGTTGGCAAAACCCGGATTAGCCTTGTACTCGGCCAGCGTGGCGTAGCGGATGATGCCGCGCTCGCCAATGGCCTCATCGGCTTCGAGCGAGTTGTTGCCGTTGCCCTGCTGGCCAAACGTCTTGCCGCGGTGATCCTGGAAGTGGCTCTTGGTGACGGCGACGCCCCACTTGCCGTCCAGCCTTTTGATCGAGCCGGTGGTGTAGAACGGCGCGTCTGAAGTACGAATCAGGTATGCGTTGAAGCCTGCGCCCGAACCAACGCGGCCGGCAAACTCGCGCCCGTAGCCGAGGTGCACGGTAACGGAATTGTCAGGATGGCCTGGCGCAACAATGACTGGCGCGTTGACCTTGCGGCCATTCACCGTCAGCTCGACAATGTCGTCTTCTTCCAGGCCCAGCTTGGTCAGCGTCGCGCCGGAGACGATGGCTGCGTTGTCCCAGCTCAGGTTAGTCACCGGCTTGGGCAGTTCCTGGAGCCAGCCAACGTTGGACCAGCGGCCGTCGTAGACGTTGGGATCGGGGCGGAAGATAATTTCGATGGAATCTTTCGGGGAGGGCGCCGGAATCTTGGGAGCGGGGGCGCCTGTACCTGCCTTCGCCGTCTTGTCGAAAGCTGTCCCATCAATCCATCCCTGATGCAGCGCCTTGCGCCAGCCCGTTTCAAAGTCACCTTTGATCGCGGATTTCCACGTTTCGCGCACCGCATCGTAGGGGCTCAGCATCGGCTCATTCAGCAGCGTCTGAAGCACATGGTGCGCCGTCTTGCCGCCATAGAGCGGATCGATCAGCGGCTGCACGATCGAAACCGTCCCGTCGTAGGCGCGGGCATCCGACCACGACTCCAGATAATGCGCGGCGGGAATATGCCAGTGCGCAACTTGCCCGGTCTCATCGTAGTGCGAGCCCAGGTGCGCAACCGTCTTGGCCTTGTCTAAGGCAGCCGCGAACTCGAGGTCGGCCGGAGCGGTATAGACCGGATTGGCGTTGAGGATCACCAGCCAATCCACCTTGCCGGCATTGAGATCCGCAACCAGGGCCCGCAGATCCATGATCTGGCTCTTGGACGGATACGGGTTCACCGGCTCTGGCGCAACAAAAACGGTCTTTCCAACATTGCCAAGAGCATTGTTGATGGCCTGCGCCAGCATGTAGACCGATGTGTCCTGATAGAGTCCTGGAATCACTGCGCATTTGCCGGAGTGAGCCTTCAAATCCTTTGCCAGCTCGGCCAGGAATTTCTTCTGCTCGTCGGTCCAGGCATACGCCGGACCCTCGACGCCCGCCACACCCAAGGCCTTGGCCAACTCTGCCGCAAACGCCGGAATCTCGCTGGCCCGCAGACCCAGCCGATGCTCGGCCTTCAGCCCCGTGGTCGTCGGCGTGCTCTCGATCGCGTACAGCCGGTTCAGTTTCTCCGCATCCTTACGCCGGGCGGCATAATCTCCCACCAGCCTGTGGAAGCCAGGGTAGGATGCGCCGGAAAGGAAATCCGCGTCGAGCGAAACGACCACATCCGATGCGGCCAGGTCGTATCGAATGCCTAATCCGTATTCCAACCAGGTTTGAGCGAGCACCGCGTCATATTGCACCAGCCCCGCCTTCGGGTACGCCGCTTCGACCGCCTTCCACTGCCGCGCCAGGGTGGGCGAGGTAATAGTGCCGGTGAGGAAGTAGATGCCGGTGCCGTCTTTGGTTTCGGCCAGTTTGGTCCGCAGCTGCTCGGCAAACTCCGCCCATTCGCGCGGCTCGCCGCGGAAGGTGGTGTGCTTGGAGCGGTCGGGATCGTAGAGATCGAGCAGAGTGCCCTGCGCGAACGGGTCGGACGAGCCCTGGTTATAAGGATGCTCGGGGTTGCCGTCGATCTTGATGGGGCGGAACTGGTCGCTCTTCACCAGCAACGGCACCGCGCCGGTGGCAAACGGATGCGCCGTGGCAAAGTACATCGGCTTGCCCAGGATCAGGTCTTCGGGCGCCTTGACGTAGGGGTAAATCGGCTCATCAGGCTGCTTCGTGCAGCCGGCGAGGCCGGCCAGCGCCATCGACGCGCCCATCAGCTTGAGGAAGCCGCGCCGCGAAACAGGATCGACCCACTCCTGCGCCGCCGAGGGAAATTCCTTCTCGACAGCTGCCTGAAACTCCGCCGTGTTGGCCAGCTCGTCGATCGACTGCCAGTAGCGCTTGCCCTTTACGCCTTTCAATTCCTGGCGGACTTGAGCCAGCGTCATCGGCGTGGCTGGTGCAGCGCCCGATGCGGGCAAATCGCATTCCTCAGGGGCTAAAGCCCCCGCTGAGTTGGAGTCGCTCGCAGCACGACTGAAGTCGTGCCCTGTTACAGAGCTGTGATTCTCCGCCACCTCGGCAACGGTCGTTCTGATGTTTCCATTCATCTTCAGGTCGCTCATCGGTGGCAGACCTCGCAACTGGTCAGCTCTTTGGGGGTGCGAATCTTGTAACGATCGACGAGGAAATGGCCCAGCTCGTCCTGGCTGGTGAACTTCTTATAGGAAGCAGCCACGGGCAGCGTGGCCGCGGCCACATCGCCTGCCAAGCCATGCGCGGCGCCAACCGGCAGTTGCAGCGAAGCCATCTCGGGACCACCGCCCACCGGATCCTTGGTGGTGCAACTCACGCCTTGCGCCGTGGGCACGCCTGCCTTCACATCCGACACCGAACACCACACCGGACGATCTTCGGCCGGCGCTTCCCAGGCCATGTTGTAGATCTCGCCGGTGGGCCGGATGTTCTTGGCCGGGTTGCGATGGCAGTCCAGGCACCACTCCATTTGCAGCGTGTTCTGCGCATACATCAGCGGCATCTGGTCCACGCGTCCATGGCAACTGGCGCAGCCCAGCCCTTTGTTCACGTGAATCTCATGGCTGAAGTAGGCGAAATCGGGCAGGTCGTGCACCTTGGTCCACACCACGGACTGGCCGGTGTACCAACTGGAACGCACCGGCTCCAGCAATTGCGCGTTGGTCCAGATTTGTGCGTGACAGTTAATGCAGGTTTTGGTAGGCGGGATTCCGGCGTAGCTCGACTTTTCCACAGTGACGTGACAGTACTGGCATTGCAGCCCCAGTCCCTGGACATGGTGCTTGTGGCTGAAGGGCACTGGCTGATCGGGGCGCTGGCCCTGCCGCGTCACCCAGGGCGAACGCTGCAACTCGTCCAGCGTGACCCCCAGGGCGATCACGATCAGCCCCGTCAAAACCAGGCTCGCGCGAGCCAGCGCATTGGAGCTGCGTTCAAATATCTGCGCCATGAATGCTTTCCCTGCTTGGGTTACAAGACGTATGCGCTCGCTGTGCCGGCGATCACATAGGTTGTGTTCAAGTTTGGCTCTTGAGCAAGAATCACCTGAGCGGTGGACGACCCCGAAAATTCAATATAGCAGCCAAAACCCGTCTCGTGGCCCTGGTCAACCATCAATTTGCAAAAAAAGTTCAGCCCGGCCCGATTTTGTAATCGACTGAAAAGAAAACTGCTTGTGATATTTGCCGCGGCAGGGAACACACCCCCGTCTTCCTGGCCGCTTGCGTACCAGAGAATGGGATAAACCTCAAAGAAAATATCATGTCGGGTTGCTGTTCCGCTACTCCGCCATTGACCTTAAGCGCCAGCCGCCGGGCCGCGCGTCAGCCCCTCCAGAAGGCAATCACCAGCCCGCCAGCCACGATCAGCGCGCCTCCGGCATAGATCGGCGGCGTGGGAGACTGCCCGAAGCGGACCCTGTTCAACACCTGGGCCATGAGAAAAAACAGCACCACGTAGACGCCAAGCAGCTTGCCGAAATCCCAGCGCGGCACATTGACCACCGAACCGTACGCAGCCAGCACCGTCGCCCCGGCTGCAAAGGCCAGCACCCGGCCGAATCCTGCCGACCTGTAGAAGCTGACCTGAAAGAATGAGTCACCATAAGCCTCAAGAAAGGCAGCCAGGGAAAGGACGGCCAACGCGCCCAGCGGGTTGGAAACCAGCCGGTCAAGGATACCCATCAGACCTCCAACGAATGAATCAAGCCAATGATCGCGTGCCACTGGGGCAGGCATGCGGACTGCGCGTGGTTACCGGAGCCCCACCAGGCCGGTGACGGATTGAATCAGCTTGGCGGGGTCGAAACCCACGCCGTCCTTGAAGACCAGCTCAACTTTCTCGACGTTTTCAATCTTCTCCGCCGGGTTCGCGCCCAGCACCACCATGTCGGCGGCCTTGCCGGACGCGATCGATCCGATGCTCGCATCTTTGCCCATGTAGATTGCCCCATTCAGCGTGGCGATGCGGATCGCCTCGACCGGTGAGAAGCCAGCCTCGACCAGCAATTCGATGTTGCGCTGGTCGCCGAAGCCCGGCACCACGCCGCCGTAGCCGGAGGGATCGCAGCCTGCCATCAGCAGTCCACCGGCAGCCACGAAGTCGCGCTCAAAGAGCATCTCTTTTGCGAGGCCACGGGCTCCAACTCCGCTGACGGCGGAATTGGAGCGGCCGATCAGATAATCTCTGGCGGCCTCAATCGAGAGTGTCTTGAGCGCCGCATTCTCCCGCTCCATCGGAGGGTAGTTCGGAACGAAGGTCTCAAACACGGCAAGTGTCGAAGTAATCGCGACGTGATGCGCAACCAGGTCGCGGATCATCTCCCGCACTCCCGGTCCCTCCACATCCAGGCTGTTTTGGAAGTAGGTCAGATTCGGTATTAAGCCAGGGCACTCGTCCGGCTTCTTTCCCGGATAGAATTCGGTGTCGACGACCAACCCATGTTCCAGGTTGTCGATGCCCAGCGCGGCTGCCTGCCTGAACCCGATCGAACAAAGATGCCCGGTGATCTTGAGCCCGTGCGCGTGGGCATGGTCGATGGCCGCCTTCAGCTCATCGGCCGTGAGGTAGTTGTATGCCTTGATCGAGGTGACGCCCTCGGCGGCCCAATAATCCACCGTGCGCGCAGCGTCGTCTGCATCCGCAAGCGGATGCATCTGGATGGCGAAGCTGCCTTTGCCCTCGAGGTAAGGGCCCGTCACGTCGAGCTTGGGTCCGGGCAGCAATCCAGCATCGATCTCTCTCCTCAATTCCAGGTCGGTGTAGGGCTCCATCGCACCCGCGGTCCGTGCCGTTGTCACGCCACCCGCCAGGTAGAGGCGTGGGGCGCTGTCCACCGCTTCGCCATAGAACCCAGCACCACCGTCAGGCGCCTGCGGCGTGGGATAGAAGAGATGTTCGTGCATGCCAACCAGGCCGGGGATCACGGTCTTGCCCGTCAAATCGAGCACCTTGGCGTTCGGCGGATAAGGGCTGTGCGCACTGGCGGGCTGGACTTGGGTGATCTTGCCGCCGGCAATGTCGAGGCGCATGTCTTCCTGAGGCGCAGAGCCAGTGCCATCGATCAGGCGCACATGCTCCAACACCAGCACGGGCGCGCCTTCCTTCACATAAGGCGCAAGGGGAGAAGGCTGCTGCTGGGCTGAGAGAGTCAGGCTCAGCGACAAGGCAATGCACGGCAAGCTGCTTCGTTTTGCAATCAGCATCGATCAGGCCACCGGGAAAGGGAATGGATTCAGTTCTAACACATTTGTTTCGAGGAACAGGGAACGCGCATGGGACCGCCGGCCGCGAGGCCGTTTGTAACCATCTCATGCATTAGAATTCATAAAGGCGCGCCCTCAGCGACAAACTTCAGCGGCAAGCGGACACGGAGTCCGGAGGGCGGCTGTTTCTCGATTTCCAGACTCGTTGACAGGCTTGAAAGGTTGACCATGAAGTACGCAGGACTGCTGGTCATGCCAAGCGGGTTCTTTCTGACGCTCGCCGCGCTGGTGCTTTTTCCAGCGCCCGCGCCCAGGGTTGTTTTCGTGCTCTGCGGGCTGGCGGTCGAGGCGCTGGGACTGGTGGTGGCCGTGCGCGGACACATGGCGTCGCGGGGAGACACCCGCCCATGAATCCTATGCTTCCAGCACCGGCCGCCCCTCAAATGAGCGAATCCATGTTTGCGCTCACCCTGGCCCTGCTGCTGCTGACGCCGCTGGCCATCGCCGGCGTGGCGCTGGTCAACACCGGCCTGGGGCGCTCGCGCTCCGCCGCGCAGTCGCTGCTGGGCAGCCTCTTGATCGTGTCGGTCGCTGCCATTGTGTTTGCCGTAGTGGGAGCATCGATGGCCGGCACGTCCGGAGCCGCTCTCTTTCACGTGGCCGGCAAGCCCTGGAACTGGCTGGGCGCGGCGCCGCTGCTTCTGGGCGGCTTCGCCTCCAACCCGCTGCAAGTCCAACTGGGGCTGCTGTTCGAACTCTTTGCGGTGGGGATGGCGGCAATGGTGCCGTGGGGCTCCGGAGCGGATCGCTGGCGGCTCATGTCCGGAGCTGCATCGGCGGCGGTCTTGAGCGCAACCGTCTTTCCGCTCATGGCGCACTGGATCTGGGGCGGCGGCTGGCTGGCGCAGCTGGGCGTGAACTTCGCATTGGGCGCGGGCTTTCTCGATGGCGGCGGCGCGGCCAGTGTGCACGCGCTAGGCGGCCTAAGCGCCCTGGCGGTGGTTTGGATCGCCGGACCGCGCAAGGGCAAGTTCCCCAAGGAGGGCTTGTCGACAGCGCTCCCCGGCCACCAGGCCGTCTATGTGTTGTTCGGCTCGCTTCTGGCGCTGGTGGGCTGGCTGGGATGGAACCTGGCGGGCGCGGTGTTGTGGCTGCATGCGGCACCGGCTTCACTGGCTGTTTCGGCGATCAACACGCTGCTCTCGGCCGCGGCGGCCGGCGTGGCCACCTTTACCGTAACGCGCGTTCGTTTCGGCAAACCTGACGCGAGCCTCTGCGCCAACGGATGGCTCTCCGGCCTGGTGGCTTCCAGCGCCTGCGCCAGCCTGGTCACTCCCGGCGAGGCGCTGCTGGTGGGAGTTGTCGCCGGCATTGCCACGCCGCTGCTGGTGGAGTTGTTTGAGCTGGCGCTCTCCATCGACGACCCCTCGGGCGCGATCTCGGTTCACGCCGCCGGCGGGCTGTGGGGATTGCTGGCCGTGGGCTTGTTTGCCGGCCAGCCTGGGCAGCTGGTTGCGCAACTGGTGGGCATTGCCGCGCTGCTTGGCGTGGTGCTGCCGCTGGTCTACCTTCTTTTCTGGCTGCTCAACCGCGTCGTTCCGTTCCGCGTGGAAGCCGACGGCGAGCGGCTGGGGATGGACCTGCACGAGCTAGGCGGTGGGGCTTATCCCGAGTTCGTGATTCACCGCGATGAGTCGTACCGATAGCAGGTTACCGCCGTGCCAGCAGCAGCATCAGCCCAAACAGGACCACCGGAATCAGCGCCAGCCCCGCGTACAGCAGTATGCGGCGATTTACGGGCGAGCGCCGCCAGCGCGCGGCCGGCTGCCCGCTGCGCTCCTCCACGCCCACTTGATCCGGATGCTCCAGGTCCCAGGCCATCTCGTGGGCCGTCGAATAACGGTGGCGCGGGTCGCGCTCCAGCGCGCGGTAGAGAATCTCCTCGAGTTCCGGCGAAATCTCCGGATTCAATGTCCGCGGCGGCGTGGGGTCGCGGAGCACCCGCTCGTTCATCACGGCAAACGGATTGGGCCCGCTGAACGGCACCTGGCCAGTGAGCATCTCGTAGAGCATGACGCCCATGGCGTAGATGTCGCTGCGCTGATCGCCGCGCTGGCCCTTCACCTGCTCGGGGGAGATGTAGTCGGGCGTGCCCAGGGTGGCGGAGAGATTGGTGAATGTCAGCCGCCGCGCGTCCTCCTTCATAGCGATGCCGAAGTCAATCAGCTTGATGCGGTCCTGGTCGTCGACCATCACGTTTTCCGGCTTCAGGTCGCGGTGCACCACGCCGTGCTTGTGCATGTAGTCGAGCGCGTCGCAGATGGCCAATGTGATCCGCACCGCGCGGTCGATGGGCAGCTTCCGCTCTTCGTTGAGAATCGCCCGAAGCAGCCGGCCGTCTACCCACTCGATGACCATGTAGATGCGGCTGCGTTCCTCGCCGTCGAAGGTCTTGACCACGCCGGGATGGTCCAGCGTCTGGCCGATCTCCTGCTCGCGCTTGAAGCGCTCGAAGAGTACCGGATCGGACTCCATCTCCGGATGGGGTACCTTGATGGCCACCTGGCGGCCGTTGTGCGCATCCGTGGCCCTGAATAGCGTCGACATACCGCTGCGGGCAACCGTCGCATCGATGCGGTAGTGGTCCAGCGAATCTCCGGGTTCAAGTGGGATCATGGCGCGCATCAAATGGAACGCCTTGATTCTTTCATGCAAGCCGTAAAGAATCCGGTTAGGCGGCGTAAGGAACCCGTGAAGCTACTCCGGCGCCTTGTGTCCTCTTTACAGCCGGCCGCAAGGATCAATCCCGCCTGCTTTCGATTCGATCCGGAGATGAACGCTCCTCTGTGTTCCGGCTCCGGAGGGCTGTCTGATCAGGCTCGCAGTGCACGCCGCAACTGGCATTTGCCGGCCAGATGTGTTTGGATGCGGTAATGGCGCAATTCTCAGGCTGGTTTTGCGGCGGACACGCCGGGCGGGTGCTTTTCCCGACGTTCGCTGCCTCCGGACTGGCAGCGCTTTGCCTGCTGGCTCCCGCGGCGATTGCCACCACGGCCCGCCACACCCGGCCTGAGCCGCCACAGGAAACCGGGTTTCTGAATCGCAGGGTCGAGTCGCACGGGGTTTCGTACCGCTTCCAGGTCTATCTGCCAGAAGAGTGGCGGCGCGACGACCGCCGTCAATGGCCGATCATCCTGTTTCTTCACGGACGCGGCGAGCGCGGCTCCGAGGGAATGTGGCAGACCCAGATCGGCCTGCCCATGGCAGTGCGCGACCATCCGGAACGCTGGCCGTTTGTGATTGTGATGCCGCAATGCCCGCAGGGCAGCTATTGGACCGACCCGGCGATGCAGGCCATGGCTCTGGCGGCTCTCGATCAGGAGACCGAGGAGTTTCATGGCGACCCGGAGCGCACTTATCTGACGGGGCTCTCGCTGGGCGGCTATGGCGCCTGGGAGCTGGCGCGCCAGGAGCCGCATCGCTGGGCAGCCATTGCTGTCATGGCCGGCGGCATCTTTTGGAGCTACGACCCGGAGCGCTGGCAGCAGGCAGCCACGCTGCCCGGGGAGTACGCGCGCGCGGTGGGGCGCACGCCGGTGTGGCTCTTCCATGGAATGAACGACAACCTGGTCCCGGTGCGCGAGGATGAGCTGATGTATGAGGCTCTGAAGGCCGCGGGCGGGCACGTGCGCCTGTGGCTCTACCAGGGAACGCTGCACGACTGCTGGACCCGCGCCTACGACGACCCGGAACTACCCCGCTGGCTGCTCTCTTACCGCCGCATGGCCACGCCGGCAGCGAGCGAGGCGTCTGCAACCGCACCATCCGCCACCGCTCCTCAGCAAAATGCCGCAGGGGAGCCGCCGCCCGCAGCTGAGCGGCTGGTCATTCCGCTGCACCCGCCGGCCATCAAATTGGCTTCGGCGGTGCTCGACTCCCTGGCCGGGGAGTATCGCGACTCGCACGGACAGATCGAGGCGACTCTCTTTCGCCAGGGCGACCAGCTTTATCTGAAGAACCGAGCCGGCGAGATCGTCGAACTGGCCGCGGAATCGCCGGCGGTTTTCTTCTATCCCAACGGCAGCGTCAACGCCCGGCTGATTGTCGAACGCGATAGCCAGGGACACGTGGTCGCGCTGGTCTTCCATGACGACCGGCACGAGGAGCGCTGGGAGAGGCGTGTGCTGGCTTCAAGCCGTTAGTGTAGAAACAAGGGAACGCCGCGGGTGGCGGTTGCGTATACGATTCAGGAAGCCCGCAGGAGGTGCCGATGTATTGCAGCGGATGTGGTCAGGTTTTGACGCCCGGAGCAGGCGTCTGCGCTCAATGCGGCCGCCCTGCCACGATGCCGATCCCTCCCATTCCCGGCATCGCGTATCTGGTCGACAATTATGCCAGCAAGATCAGGACCCTGGGCGTCTTCTGGTTTGTTTATGCGGGTCTCAGCCTTTTGCTCGGCTTCGCCAAACTGGCCTTCCTCCAGGCTTTCTTCGCCCATCATTTCGGCATGTGGGGGCACGGGCCCTTCATGCATAGCCCATTTGAACAGGATTGGTTTGGACCGGCCTTTTTGCACTTGGCCTGGATAACGGTGCTGGTCCGCACTGGCCTGGCCTTGGCCGCGGGATGGGGATTGATGGAGCGCGCGCGCTGGGGACGTTTTGTGGCCCTGGTCGCCGCCTTCCTCAATATCATCCATCTGCCATTTGGCACCGCGCTGGCCATCTGCACGCTGGTTCTGCTGATGGGTTACCGCAACAACACGCTCTACGACCAGCTTTTGCAACAGCCGTAGGCTTGAGCCAAGCGGCCGTCGTCTACAATCGACAGCATGAGTTTTCCCGTAACCCGGATGCGGCGTCTGCGGCGCAGCGAGCCTCTGCGTGCGCTGGTGCGCGAAACCTCGCTGAACCCCGGCGACCTAATTTATCCTCTGTTTCTCTGTCCCGGAGAGGACGTGCGCCGTCCGGTCGGATCCATGCCTGGCGTCTTCAATCTCTCTGTCGACGAAGCTCTGCGTGAAGCGGAAGAGGCGTCCAGGCTCGGCCTGGGCGGCCTGCTGCTTTTCGGTCTGCCCGACGCCAAGGACGAGCAAGCCTCCGGCGCCTGGGACGACGAGGGCATTGTGCAGCAGGGCCTGCGCGCCCTTAAGGAGTCAGCGGCCACAAAGAACCTGGTGCTGATCGCCGATGTGTGCCTGTGCGAATACACCAGCCACGGCCACTGCGGCATAGTCGTGGAAACCCGCGACGGCTTTGAAGTCGAGAACGATCCCTCGCTCGAACTGCTGGCGCGAACCGCTGCCAGCCTGGCCAGGGCAGGCGCGGATATCGTGGCGCCCAGCGACATGATGGACGGCCGCGTAGCCGCCATTCGCCGCGCCCTGGACGACGAAAACTGCGCCGATACGCCGATCCTCAGCTACGCGTCGAAGTTCGCTTCAGCCTTTTACGGGCCATTTCGCGAAGCGGCCGGCTCGGCGCCCCAGTATGGCGACCGCAAGACCTACCAGATGGATGGCGCCAACCTGCGCGAGGCCATGCGGGAGATCGAGCTCGACCTGGACGAAGGCGCCGACATGATCCTGATGAAGCCGGCTATGCCCTATCTTGACGTAGTCCATGCAGCGCGGGAACGATTCGATGTGCCTATCGGCGCTTACCAGGTTTCGGGTGAGTATTCGATGCTCCAGGCCGCTTTTGAAAAGGGCTGGCTGGATCCGGGGCGCGCCATCCTGGAATCGCTGGTCGGCATGCGCCGCGCCGGGGCGGATTTTATTGTGACCTACTTCGCCAAGGACGCGGCGCGGCTGCTGGAGTAGCAATGTGGGCCTTTACGACTCACAGTGGCGAAGGTACCATCGGCTCCGGCTGCTTTCTTTGCTTTTCTGCCTTCCGTTTTTCTACATCATTCTCGGGCAGTATTTTCATTCCATGCTCGACTTGACGATCCCATTCGCAATTCTCATGTTTCTTGGCTTCGTCGGGGTAGCCGCCTGGTTTCTTCTCAACTTTTTCCGCTGTCCACGCTGTGGAAAGCTCTTCGCAATATCATGGTGGTTCAATCTCAGCGTGTTCGCTCAACGGTGCGTTCACTGCGGCCTGAAGAAATTCCGCGACGACGATTAGCTGCACAAATCTCTTTGCGATGCGGCGGCGCTGTGGTCTTCTAATAGAACCCGCCTATGCTCAAGCGACTCGAAGCGTATTTTGAATTCGCCCGCCTGGGAACCAACTGGCGCACCGAGATTCTGGCCGGCGTCACTACGTTCCTGACCATGGCCTACATTGTGCTGGTGAACCCGGCCATTCTGGCCGCTGCTCACATGCCGCTGGCGGCGGTTACCGCGGCGACATGCCTATCGGCAGCATTCGGCTCCATCCTCATGGGGATCATTGCGCGGTATCCCATCGCGCTGGCGCCGGGAATGGGCCTGAACGCCTATTTCACTTACACGGTTTGCCTCAAGATGCAGATCCCCTGGCAAACGGCTCTGGGCGCGGTCTTTCTCTCCGGCGTTATTTTTCTGGCACTCACGGCTGCGGGCATCCGGCAGATGATCCTGCGTTCCATTCCGCACGAGCTTTACGCCGCCGTGGCCAGCGGCATCGGCCTTTTCATCGCCTTCATCGGCTTCCGCAACGCGGGCCTGGTGGTAGGCGATCCAGCCACTCTGGTGGGCCTGGGCAACATCCGCAACCCCACCGCGTCGCTGGCTCTGCTCGGCCTCATCCTGATGGTGGCCCTGGAGGTGAAGAAAGTACGCGGCGCCATCCTCATTGGCGTTTTCTCCATCACTGCGATTTCCTGGGCGCTGGGCCTGGCGCATTGGGCGCCGGCTGCCGGCGGCTTCGAAAGCCTGGCCGCCACCGCCTTCCAGCTCGACATTCGCGGCGCCCTGAACAAAGGACTGCTGGAGATTATCTTCGTTTTCTTCTTTGTGGACCTTTTTGACAACCTGGGCACCCTGGTGGCCGTCACCAAGCGCGCCGGACTTATCTCTGCCGACCATTCCATTCCGCGCCTCAACCGGATTCTGCTGGCCGACGCGACCTCGACCGTCTTCGGCTCCCTGGTGGGCACCTCCACAGTCACCAGCTACGTCGAGTCGACCGCCGGCGTCATGGCGGGCGGACGCAGCGGCGTCACTGCGATCGTCACTGGACTGCTCTTTCTCTGCGCCATCGGCGCCGCACCCTTTGTGGGCATCGTGCCCCCTGCGGCCACTGCACCGGCGCTCATCCTGGTGGGATCCCTCATGCTCGCCACTATCACCGAAATTCGCTGGACTGACCCGCTGGTCGCAGTCCCTTCGTTCCTGACCCTGGTGCTTATCCCGCTTACTTATTCGATCGCCAACGGGCTGGGCTTCGGCATCATCGCCTGGGCCGTCCTCCACCTGGCAACCGGCAAGTTCCGCAGACAGGATTGGCTGCTCTACATACTGGCCGCGCTCTTCCTGGCCCGCTTCGTGTACCTGGGAACCAATTGATCTCCCGCAAATACCCACTTTCGCCACATTGACGGTGCATGCACGTCCCGCCAGCTTCGCCGTGCGCTCACGCCCCGAAAGTCGTAAACTCTTTCCATCACACCTCGGTACGACGCCGGAGACGCGGATGACGATGTTCTGGAATAGGAGTTCGGGCGGAATCCAGCGTTTGACGCTCGCCAAACTGGCCCTGGCGATGGGAGCCTCGCTAACGCTGGCCCTGGGACTCACAGCCTGCACCGACGTTGCCGGATTCAACCAACCCAGCCTGGTGCGCGTGATCGACGCCTCCTACATCGCGCCCGCCATCAATGTGACGGTGGAAGGCGTGCTGGTAGCCGCCAACATCGGCCAGGGCACCATCACCCAATATGGCACTATCGCGCCCTCAAATGCAGCGCCGATCGACGTGACCGCGGCCACGGGCGGCGCCACCCTGGTCAAGACCAACGGCACGCTGCTCTCCGGCCATCAGCACTCCGTATTTATTACCGACAATGGCGCGTCGCCGACCGAATACACGGTGACCGTCCTCGAAGACCAGCAGGTGCTCGCAGCTGGCGGCCACTCCGCTTTTCGCTTCCTCAACCAGGCGCCCAAGACCGGCGCCGTTGACATTTACATGGTTCCCAGCGGCTCCACGCTGGCCGACACGATTCCCCTGGTCACCGCTCTGCCCGTCGGCAACACCGCCGGCTACATCAGCTTCACGTCGCAGACCGTTACCATGGTCATAACGCCCACAGGGACCGTCACGCCTAAGTACACTTCCTCAGTGTTCAATCTGACTGGCGGCGAGGTGCGTACCGTGCTGATCGTCGACACCCAGCTCACGAGCAACCCGCCGGTCGAAGTGTTCATCGCCAACGACGTCGACTAAGGCGGATTCCCAGATGCGCACATCTCTGCCGCGACGTCCCCTCTTTGTCCTGTCGATCTTCATGGTTGGCGTTCTGGCTTACGCGGCCGACACCTACCAGGTCGTCCACGCCTACCCCCACGACCGGGAAGCCTTTACGCAGGGACTGATCTACCTCGATGGCCACTTGTATGAAAGCACCGGGCTCAAGGGCGATTCCTCCCTGCGCATGGAGGACCTGGAGACGGGCCGCATCCTGCAATTCCAGGACGTGCCCAGCCAGTACTTTGCCGAAGGCCTCACCGCCTGGGGCAGTTCGCTCATTCAAATCACCTGGCAAAACCAGACGGCGCTGGTCTACGACCGCTTCAGCTTCCATCTTCTGCGCACACTTCACTATGCCGGCGAAGGTTGGGGCCTGACCCAGGACGGCAAAAGCCTGATCCTAAGCGACGGCAGCGCCACCCTGCGTTTTTTTGATCCGGCGACTTTCCACGAGGTGCGACGCATCACCGTCAAGGATCATGGCGCTCCCGTGGAGGAGCTGAATGAGCTGGAATTCGTACACGGCGAAATCTACGCCAACGTCTGGCACTCCGATCGCATCGCCCGCATTTCTCCGGCCACCGGCAAGGTGCTGGGGTGGATCGACCTGAGTGGCCTGCTATCCCAGGACCAGCGGTCCAATCCGGAAGCCGTGCTCAACGGAATTGCCTACGACCCGGCGCACGACCGGCTCTTTGTGACCGGCAAACTGTGGCCCAAGCTCTTTGAGATCAGGATCATTCCCGCAAAGCCGGCAAAGTAGTGCCGCCGCGGGCCAACCTGCCGCATCGAAACAGACCACTCAGGTTTTTCTTATTGTTTAAATCGATTGGTGGTACGCTTTGGGTTCAAGCTCGATTTATGCGCATCTGCCCGATCAATGCAGGCTGCCTCTCCGGCGAACAGGAACGCCGCTTTACTCTTTCATGGCTTTGGAGGCTTGATTGTCTATGAGATGCCGTCGATGCGGTTCGGCAAACCTGCGCATTTCGCGGCCGCAGGTGTGGGATTTTCCCCGCTGGCTGCTGTTTCAGCGTCCCGTGCGCTGCCACGCCTGCTTTGCCCGGGAATTTGTCAGTTACAGGATGGCTTTGAGAATTGGCCGGGGCGAAAACGAATCGGACGACAGAGTTGAAGGCATGCGGCAAGGTTGACCCCGCGCCTTCGCAAACGAGTGCGGTTTGTCCAGATCAATTGGAAAGACGCCATCCGGCGATCTTTACGCACCATAAGAATGAATCGCGGGCTGCACCCACAATTGACATCGGCGTAATCTTATCCAGCGCTCGTTTTTATATAATGAGCCGAACTTGCATTTCTTTCCGCGATATATTTCAGTAAACGAATTCCCCACTTGAATCGCTTTTCCTGCGGCCGTCATCAGCTCAACAGTTCCCCGGATTCAGGGAGCTAACCCTCTCGATTAGACCGGATAATGGAGGCCTGAAGGCCCGATGAAATGTTACGCATGCGGATCGACGAGAATACGGCGCTCGCGGCTGCGACTGTCGGACCTCTCCCGTTTGCTGGTCCTGAAATACCCGGTGCGCTGCGAGAATTGCCGGCAACGAGACTTTGTCCTCCTCTTCGATGCGTTGAGACTACGACGGCATCGTTAGACCGGGGGAAGACTCCCCGCCGGCAATCGCAGGCGGCCAAGCCGGATGGTACCCGAACCGGCTGCCATTGCGTCCCAGGTCACTTTCCTCCTGGCTTCATCGCGCGTATACTCCTGGCCGATGCAATTTCCGGGTGTAATCCTGCTTCTCATCCCGGCTTTTCTTCAGGATACGGTCATGCTGACCGTCATCCTGGCGTTCGCCGGTTACCTGGTCACCTTTATGAGCGCCCGCATGCTGGCGCGGCGCACGGATAAGTTACGCCTCGTGAATATGCGGCTGAACGAGTTCTATGGCCCGCTGTACGTTGCCTCCCAGGCGGGACACATCGCCTACCGGTCGCTGCTGAAGAAGCAAGGCAAGGAGAAGAGCGATCCAATCCTCGACGAGGAGATGAAGGAGTGGGTTCTGTGGATGACCACCATCTTCATGCCCCTCAACGACGTGCGCGAGAAGATCATCATCGAAAAGGCCTATCTCATCATCGAGGAGGAGATGCCCCACTGCCTGCTGGAGTTTGTGACCCACGTGGTGGGGTATAAGGCGGTGCTCGCCAAGTGGGCCGAGGGCGACTTCTCAGAGCGGCGCTCCACCATCGGATGGCCTCCTGAGTTCGATGGCTATGTGCAGCGATCCTACGCCGCACTCAAAGCCGAGCAGACACGTCTCCTGCATAATTCCCTGTGGCGGCTGTATCAACGTCTTGTCCGCCGCAAGTGGAAATAGCCGTTTGGCGGATGCCCCAAGGTTCACATCCGATGCGGCTCCAGCGCTTCGTCCCTCGAATCCTCGAGGGCGAACATCTCGTGCAGTGAGCTGCAATGAGCCACTGTCTTGGTCAGCCGGGCCTCGCGCGGCCGCTTGATGCGGAAGTCCGGGCGGGTGTAAATATGCTCAACTCTATCGATGCGATACGCGCCGGGATGGAACGTCCCGCCGTTGCCCACCCCATCGCCCGGCAGGAGAACGATTTCCCCCGGTTTGGGCAGCGAGTGGAGGGTCTCCAGCGGCACCAGGTTGATGCAGGTTCCGTCGGCGATTACGAACTCCAGGCAGTTCATGCTTTGCAGCGTGCCCTCGCGCGCCGCGCGCGCCTCCTGCCGCATCTTGAACGCCTGGTAGTAAGTGGCAATGGCCGTAGGCAAGCCGATGATGAAGCTGATGAGGCTGGTATAAGGCGAGATGTGCGTGATCGGGATCAGCATAGACTCCTTCGTCTCCGGGGAGAATGACGACGTCGTTGTGGCAGGGTGCCTTGGCCTGCGAATTCCCGGAAGGCCAACTCCGCTTGGGGGGAAGCGGCTCACCGTTTCATCAAGAGCCGCCTTGCGGCTCAATCTATCTCACTGCGCAATCAGATCGGCCGCTTTGTTGAGCGCGGACGCGTGGATCAGCCGTGTGAACCCGCTCACGAGGAAGTTGACGCCCACCAGGGTTCCAATCGCCCAAGCCGAGCCGGAGGGCCAACTGAGCCCGATCATGAGCCCCAACAGAAGGGTAATGATGCCATCGGAAAGGACCCATCCCGAGCCGGGCAGCGAGCGCAGCGAGAAATACGCGAGGACTTGCATCACTCCCTCTACGCTGAGGATAATTGCCAGGACCAGGGTGAGCGAAACAAGGCCAATCTGGGAATGGAAGGCAAGATACAGTCCGCCCGCAACATAGACAATCCCCACCAGCCAGCGCCAGAGAAAGCCTCCAGCGCCTCGCGCCGCAAAGGCATAAACGAGATGCGCGAACCCGGTGAGGAAGATGAGCCAGCTTATGAAGATCGATACGCCGATCCCCGCTGCCAAGGGTAAGGCAATGGCCAGAACACCGACCAAAACCATCAGGATGGAGGAGGCGATGTGGAGAACGTTGAACCGCTTCAAGGGATTCCGCAGGTTTTCATCACTCATGGCGTCTCCGTGTGAATCGTTACGCGCGGTCTATTATGGACCCGGTTCGTGCGGGGCCGCAAAGGTAACAATTTCAGGAATTCCCGGAGATCGTCAATGCTAGATCGAAGATAATATAGCTTCTTCAACGGCAAATTAACAGGACTGGCTGCGGATGCCCCATTCTTGCAGCTTTTTCCAACGCGAGGCTGGGGATGCACGAAAGGCAGGGGTCCCAGGCCTCGTCCACCGCAGCAGACGAGGCCCCGGGAAACCTCAAGCCGGCTTAGTACCGATAATGATCCGGCTTGTACGGGCCTTCTACTGCCACGCCGAGATAGTCGGCCTGCTTCGGTGTCAGCGTGGTGAGTTTCACGCCGATCTTTTCCAGATGCAGCCGCGCAACTTCCTCATCCAGCCGCTTGGGCAGCACATACACGCCTACCTTGTAGCTGTCCTTCTTTTCCCACAGATCGATCTGCGCCAGCGTCTGGTTGGCGAAGCTGTTCGACATCACGAAGCTCGGATGGCCGGTAGCGCAGCCCAGGTTCACCAGCCGTCCCTCGGCCAGCACGAAGATGCTGTGCCCGTCGGGGAAGGTGTACTTGTCCACCTGCGGCTTGATGTTGAGCTTTTCCACGCCCGGCTCCGCGTTCAGCCGGTCCATCTGGATTTCGTTATCGAAGTGGCCGATGTTGCAGACGATGGCCTGATCCTTCATGTGCTTCATGTGGTCGAGCGTGATGATGTCCACGTTGCCGGTGCAGGTGACGTAGATGTCGCCGCGGCCGAGCGTGTCTTCAATAGTGGTGACCTCGAAGCCTTCCATTGCGGCCTGCAGCGCGTTGATGGGGTCGACCTCGGTCACGATCACGCGCGCACCCATGCCGCGCAGCGAGTGCGACGAGCCCTTGCCCACGTCACCGTATCCGCAGATCACGGCGACCTTGCCGGCAACCATCACATCGGTGGCGCGCTTGATGCCGTCGGCCAGCGATTCGCGGCAGCCGTAGAGGTTGTCGAACTTGGACTTGGTCACCGAATCGTTGACGTTGATGGCGGGCACCAGCAGCTTGCCCTGCTCCATCATTTTGTAGAGGCGATGCACGCCCGTCGTGGTCTCCTCGGAGACGCCGCGCCACGCCTTGGCAACCTTGTGCCAGTGCTGAGGGTCTTCGGCATGCACCTTCTTCAGCAGATCCTTGATCACCTGCTCTTCGTGGTTGCCCGACGGCCCATGCACCCACGGGTCGCCCTCCTCCAGTTCATAGCCCTTGTGGATGAGCAGCGTCACATCGCCGCCGTCGTCGACCACCAGCTCCGGCCCCTTGCCGCCTTTGTGGTTGAGGGCCTGGTAGGTGCACCACCAGTACTCTTCCAGCGACTCGCCCTTCCAGGCAAACACCGGCACCCCCGACGCGGCAATGGCCGCCGCCGCGTGGTCCTGCGTGGAGAAGATGTTGCAGCTTGCCCAGCGCACCTCCGCGCCCAGGCTGGTGAGCGTCTCGATCAGCACCGCGGTCTGGATGGTCATGTGCAGCGAACCCGTAATGCGCACGCCCGCCAGGGGCTTAGCAGCCGCATACTTGTGGCGGATGGACATCAGGCCCGGCATCTCCTGCTCAGCGATGGTGATTTCTTTGCGGCCCCAGTCGGCCAGGGCGAGGTCGGCTACTTTGTAAGCCAGATCGGTGATTTCCAGTGTGGGGGTGGCCATTCGGATTCTCCTTGTATCGTCAAATCGTGATATGTTGATATGTATCAGAAACCCGCTATGGCGTCAATAGTGAAAATCCTGCGCGTCGTGGCCGACCCCAACCGGCTCCGCATCCTGCTGCTGCTGCGCAACGAAGAACTCTCCGTCGCCGAGCTGCAGGAGATTCTGGTCATGGGCCAGAGTACCATCTCCACGCATCTCTCTCAGTTAAAACAGGCCGGCCTGGTGGAGGACCGGCGCACCGGGAAGAGCAATCTCTATCGCCTCAGTCCGGCGGACGGCAGCGCCTTGGACGAGATTCTCAGCCGGGCCAACGAAGAGATTCCCGAATCCGGAACCGACCTGGCGGCCATGCGCCGCGTCGTGAAGAAACGTCAGGACAAGATGCGCAGTTTCTTCGACAGCGTGGCAGGGCGGCTGGGCAAGGATTATGTTCCCGGCAAGTCGTGGAAGAGCCTGGCCGAGGCGCTGCTGCGGCTGATGCCGCCCTTGGTGATTGCCGATCTGGGCGCGGGTGAGGGAGCCTTCGCCCTGCTGCTGGCACCTTGGGCTATCAAGGTCATTGCCGTCGATACGTCGGCCAAGATGATCGAGGTGGGCCGCGAACAAGCTCTCCGCCATGGCGTGAAGAATGTGGAATACCGGCTCGGCGACATGGAAGAGATTCCGATCGACGATGCGGCAGTGGACCTGGTCTTCTTTTCGCAGTCGCTGCATCATGCATTGCATCCCGAGCGCGGCATTCAGGATGCTGGCCGCATTCTCAAGCCCGGCGGACGCATTGTCATCCTCGACCTGGTCAAGCACCGTTTTGAGGAAGCGCGCGAGATGTACGCCGACGAGTGGCTTGGGTTCAGCGAGAGCGAGGTCGAATCGATGCTGGAGAAGGCCGGCTTCGCGGAAGTCCAAACTTCAGTCGTCGACAAGGAAGCAGAGATGCCGCAGTTTCAAACGCTCTTGGCGGTTGGAAGCAAGCGGAGTTAGGCTTTCGCTCTCTCCGCCTCAAGAAGTTGCCGTTTGCGATCGACGCCCCAGCGATAGCCGGTGAGCGAGCCGCTGACGCCGACCACGCGATGGCAGGGAACCACAACGGCCACGCGATTGGTTGCGCAGGCGCGGGCAACGGCGCGGGTGGAGTTGGGAATGCCCATCTCGCGGGCCAGTTGGCTGTACGTGCGTGTCTCGCCTCGGGGAATCTGGCGCAAAGCCTGCCACACGCGGAGCTGGAAGACGGTTCCGCGCAAGTCGAGAGATTCAAGCGGCGAGTTGTTTCGACCCAGATCCGAGCCTTCGCGCACGCTGGCCAGTGCCGCGTCGACGAGCCGCGACAGCGAGGGATCACGGCGCAGCGTCGCCAGCGGGAACTCCTCGCGCAGGCTGCTTTCGGCCTCTGCTGCGGTGGACCCCAGCGCCAGCCAGCACAGGCCGCGGTCCGTCGCGCCCACAACCATCCAGCCGAAGGGCGTGCGGGCTGTTGCCCAGCCGATGCGCTCTCCTTTGCTGCCTTGGGCAAATCGCGCGGGCGTCATGCCCAGTTGCGCTCCCTCGTAGGCGCGGCTGGACGAGCCGAAACCTGCCTCATAGATTGCGTTGGTCACGGTAGCTCCTTGTTTGAGCTGGCTGCGCAGGCGGCCGGCGCGCAGCGCGCGCTGATACTGCAGCGGGCTCACGCCGACTTCCCTCTTGAAGAGGCGCTGCACGGTGAAGGGGCTGAGTCCGGCAACGCGGGCCAATTCCGCAAGCGGCACCGGGCGGTCGAGATTGGCTTCGATGTGAGCACGAACCTCGTCCAAAGGTCTGCTGCATGCGATGCTGGGCTTGCAGCGCTTGCAGGGGCGAAAGCCGGCGGCGGCGGCATCAGCGGTTGCAGCGAAGAAGCGCACGTTGGCACGCAATGGCCGGCGGCTCTTGCAGTCGGGACGGCAGAAGACGCCGGTAGTGGTGACGGCGTAGAAGAATTGCGCGGCAGGGTCGCGGCGGAGAAGCTGTTGCCAGGCGGCCTCGGGATCGATTTCCGTTCTTCTGCCGATGGGGATTGCGAGTTGTGCTTTGCTGTTCATGAAAGTATCGTCGCCCATCCGAACAACGTACGCACTCCGAATCTTGCGCGCAATTCAGATTCCTAACCCCGCATGCAGGAAGCGCACCAATGCCATGCCCAATGCAAAGGTGAAGCCGCCCGAGAAGCTCTCCAAGGGTGCGGGCATTTCCTTCCTGCGCCTCAAGTTGGAGCCGATATAAGCCATCGCTACTCCGGTCAACAGGGGGCTTACGATCAAACTGAGCCCATGGACCCGTCCCGGATGAAATACCGGAGACGGGATGATCAGGATACTGATCCATCCAACGGCAGCCCCCACCACACCGAGAAGGGGAAGAATCAGCCACAAGCTGACTCGCCTCGACTTCCACCGAGCCGCCCGAACCTTCCGCCAGAGAAAGGACAGAAGTAGCCCGAAGACCAGTTCCACTAGAAATTCAGCGAGCAAATCGAAGACTGGCTCAAGAAACGCCAGAAGAAGGTCTTCCACGCCGCCTCCGCGATGGCTTGGCTAGCAATACGCGAAGCAAATCGAGTTGGTTCCGATTTCGCCTTCGGCCGCCTAAGCCCTCGCGAGCAGCACCGACTCCGCCCTTCCGAGATCCTCTTCCGTATCCACGCCAATGGTGTCAGCGGGCGCGGGCGCGACATAGATATCGATGCCGTTGTCGAGCAGGCGCAACTGCTCCAACCGCTCGACACGCTCGAGTTCCGACGGCGGCAGCACCGCAAACCGTTCGAGCGCCGCCTTGCGATATGCATAGATGCCCAGGTGCTTGCGGTAGCCGTCGAAGTCCCCTTCGTCGCGGTCGTACGGAATGGTGGCGCGGGAGAAGTAAAGCGCGCGGCCGTCGAGCGCCGTGACCACCTTCACGGCATGAGGATTGGCAATATCCTCCGCGGGGCATTGCACGGCAAGCGTGGCCACCTCGACCTCCGGCCGATCGAACAACTTGAGCAACGGCTGAAAGAATGCCGATGTGATGGTCGGCTCGTCGCCCTGGATGTTGACATAGATATCGGCATCGATGCGGCGGGCCACTTCGCGCACCCGGTCCGAGCCGCTGGCGCAGTCCGGCGAGGTCATCTCGGCGGGAATGCCGCGCGCCCGGCACACGGCGGCCACTTCTTCAGAATCGGTAGCCACCACCACCGGGGTCATCAGCCCGCTGGCCGCGGCGGCGCGCCACACCCACTCCACCATCGGCCGGCCAGCGATCTCCCGCAGCACCTTGCGGCTCATGCGCGTCGAAGCCAGCCGTGCCGGAATCACCGCGGCGATGCGGAACCTGCTCATGCAGGCGAGTTTACAAGAGCCGGCGGGGTTTCTTCATCTGGCCTCTCGGGATGGCGCAAAAGTGCAATCCGTCAGCATTGACCTGACTTCAAGCCCCCCGTATCATCATGATTAGCCCTTGTGCGCTGTGGGGATCCTGTGCCGCACGCGCCGGGGCCGGTTTTCCAACCTGCGTCAGCTTTCTTTTGGGCGGGGTAGCTCAGATGGTTAGAGCGACGGATTCATAACCCGTAGGTCGGCAGTTCGATCCTGCCTCCCGCCACCAAACCCATTCGACGAAACACGCGAAGATTTCGATGCCGGCCGCTATGCTTGCCGCATCGAGGACCTATCCGTCATCTTAGGAGATGAGGGAAGTCCAGCATGAGCCAGAACACGCAGGCCGTCTCGGCTGCCGCGGCGGGCACAGTTCGTCTGGGGGATTTGATCGTCAACCGCCTGGGTTACGGCGCCATGCGCATCACAGGCAAGGGCATTTGGGGACCACCGGAGGACCGCGAGGCGGCGCTGGCCACGCTGCGGCGCGCGATTGAACTCGACGTGAACTTCATCGACACGGCCGACTCTTATGGTCCGTATGTGTCGGAAGAGCTGATTGCCGAGGCGCTGGCGCCATATCCGCCCGGCCTGGTGATCGCCACCAAGGGCGGGTGGGAGCGCGTGGGCCCAGGACAATGGACGCACAATGCCAGCCCCAAACATCTTGAAGCCGCCGTCGAGGGCAGCCTGAAGCGGCTGCGCCTGGAGCGCATCGATGTCTACCAGCTCCATGTGCCCGACCCGGCGGTGTCGTTCGATGCTTCGATGGAGACACTCGCCCGGCTCCAGCAGCAGGGGAAAATCCGCCACGTCGCACTCTCCAATGTGACCCTCGAGCATGTGGAGCGAGCGCGCAGAATCGTGCCCATCGTCTCGGTGCAGAACCGGTATAGCTTCGCAGACCGGGAGTGGGACTATCTGCTGAACCACTGCGAGCAGAACGGCATTGCCTTCATTCCGTGGGCGCCTCTGGGGCAGAACCGGCAGGCGCACGCGATACTCGACAGAGCCGCGGCAGAGCTGGGCGGGACGCCGCTGCAGGTGGCACTGGCGTGGCTGCTGCGGCGCTCCCGCGTCATTCTGCCGATTCCAGGAACCTCGTCGGCCGTACATCTGGCTGAGAACGTCGCGGCAGCAGGGCTCCAGCTGCCGGACAAGTTGTTTGAGGAGTTGTCAAGCGTGAGCTCGCCGCCGGTCAGCTTCCGGTGACACCCTGCCAGTTTCCGGTGGCGCCCGAAGGATTCCCAAAGAACTTCCAGCAGGAGAGACTTTTTTTCGATATAGTAAAGATGTCAGACCTGTCCCATTGAAGGCGATGGCCTGATCCCACAGGCCACTTGAATACGCACCGGGCGTTTTCCCCGCAAGGAATCCGCTGGGCGGAAGTGTATCCCCCCAGGAATTCAATTTTTCCGTGAGAAGGTAGCCATGCACTCATATCCTCATCGTAGCCGCTTTCCAGAGCCGCAGGGCCTCTATCATCCATGCAATGAACACGATGCCTGCGGCATGGGGTTGGTCGCCAGCATCCGTGGAGAAAAAAGCCACGACATCATCCGCAAGGGCCTTGAAGTGCTGATCAACCTCACCCATCGCGGAGCAGCGGGCTGCGATCCGGAGACGGGCGACGGGGCCGGGATCCTGATCCAGATTCCGCACCTGTTTTTTGCGCGCGCCTGCGGCGAGTTGGGGATGCAGTTGCCCGAGCCGGGCGCATATGGCGTGGCGATGTGCTTCCTTCCCGTTGACAAGCACAGCCGCCTGCAGTGCGAGGGCGTTTTTGAGCGCATCGCGCGGGCTGAGGGCCTGACCGTGCTTGGCTGGCGCGATACGCCGGTGAATGGCGACGCCATCGGCCGCGAGGCGCGCGCCTCCCAGCCCTACATCGAGCAGCTCTTTGTGGGCCGGCCCGGAGGCCTGGACGAGAGTGCCTTCGAGCGCCTGCTCTACCGGGTCCGCCGCCGCACCGAAAACGAAATGACCGCCTCCGACATCGAAGGCAAGAGCGACTTCTACATCCCTTCGTTTTCCTGCCGCACCATTATCTACAAGGGCCTGATGCTGGCGCCGCAGATCGAGAGGTTTTACTTCGAGCTGGCCGACCCCATGGTCATCAGCGCGCTGGCCCTGGTTCACCAGCGCTTTTCCACCAACACATTTCCCAGCTGGAAGCTGGCGCACCCTTACCGCTATGTCGCCCACAACGGCGAGATCAACACCATCCGCGGCAACGTGAGTTGGATGACTGCGCGCCAAGGCGTGCTCAAGAGCCCGCTGCATGGCGACGGCATCGAAAAGCTCTATCCCGTCATTTCGCCCGATGGCAGCGACTCGGCTTCTTTGGATAATGCTGTCGAATTTCTTTTCCAATCAGGCCGTTCCCTGCCTCACGTCATGGCCATGCTGATTCCCGAGGCCTGGTCCGGCAATCCGGATATGGACGAGGAGAAGCGCGCCTTCTACGAGTACCACGCCTCGCTGATGGAGCCGTGGGACGGACCGGCGGCCATTGCCTTCACCGACGGGCGCGTGATCGGCGCCACGCTCGACCGCAACGGCCTGCGCCCCGGCCGCTACGTGGTCACCAACGACGACCTGGTGGTGCTGGCTTCAGAGGCCGGCGTGCTCGACGTGCCGGCCGAGAACGTGCGCAAGAAAGGCCGCCTGCAGCCGGGACGCATGTTTCTTGTCGATACGGTCGAGAAGCGCATCATTTCCGACACCGAAATCAAGAAGCAACTGTCAGGCAGGCAGCCTTACGCTGCCTGGCTCCTGCAGCAGCAGGTCACGCTCGATCACCTGCCCGAGCCTTCGCGCGTGATAGCCTCCAATCCCGAGACATTGCTGCGCCGGCAGCGCGCCTTCGGCTATAGCGAAGAAGACCTGAAGATGCTGCTCGGCCCGATGGGCGCCAAGGGCGAGGAGCCGGTGGGCTCCATGGGCACCGACACGCCGCTGGCCTGCCTTTCCGACCGGCCGCAGCCGTTGTTCAACTATTTCAAGCAGCTATTTGCGCAGGTCACCAATCCGCCCATCGATCCCATCCGCGAAGAAATGGTGATGTCGCTCATCAGCTACATCGGCACGGAGCGCAACATCCTGGACGAGGCCCCTGAAAACTGCCATACGCTCAGGCTGCCGCATCCTCTGCTTACCAACCGCGATCTCGAGAAGCTGCGGCGCGTCTCGTCGGGCGATCTCCTGGCGACCACGCTGCCGGCGCTGTTCCGGGCGGCGGATGGCGAAGCCGGCCTGAGGCACTCGCTCGAAGATCTCAGTGCCCGCGCGGCGCACGCGGTCAACTCCGGCTACACGCTGCTTATTCTGTCCGACCGCGGCGTCGATTCCACCTTTGCGCCGATTCCCAGCCTGCTGGCGATGGCCGCCGTACACAACCGGCTGGTGCGGGACAAGACCCGCACTCAGGTGGCGCTGATCATCGAGAGCGGCGAGCCGCGCGAGGTGATGCACTTTGCCCTGCTCATCGGCTACGGCGCCAGCGCCATCAATCCTTACTTGGCCTTTGAGACCCTCCACGATCTCAAGCGGCGCGGCCTGCTGCCCCACAGCGTCACCGGAAACCATGCGGAGAAGAACTTCATCAAGGCCATCAACAAGGCCCTGCTAAAGACCTTCTCGAAGATGGGCATCAGCACGCTGCAGAGCTATCGCGGCGCGCAGGTTTTTGAGGCCGTGGGTTTGAATCAGGCGCTGATCCAGGCCTACTTCCCCGGCACGGCGTCGCGCATCGAGGGCGTGGGCCTTGACGTGCTGGCGCGCGAGGCCCAGCTCAAGCACGCTTACGCCTTCCAGCCGCTCACCGATTCGGAAACAGAGCTGGCTGTTGGCGGTTCCTATCATTACCGCGAGGGCGGCGAGTATCACCTGCTCAATCCGCTCACCATCGGCAAGCTGCAACATGCCGTGCGCGCCAATAATCCCACCACTTTTCAGGAGTACACCGACCTGATCGACGAGCAGAACCGCAACCTGTGTACACTGCGCGCCCTGCTCAAGTTAAAGTATGCCGAGACGCCGCTCCCGATCGAGGAAGTGGAGCCGGCCAAGGAGATTGTCAAGCGCTTCACCACCGGCGCCATGAGCTTCGGGTCCATCAGCAAAGAGGCGCACGAGACGCTGGCCATCGCCATGAACCGCATCGGCGGTATGTCCAACACCGGCGAGGGCGGCGAAGAAGAAGAGCGCTTCAAACGCGATCCCAACGGCGATCTGCGCCGCAGCGCCGTCAAGCAGATTGCCAGCGGACGCTTCGGGGTCACCGCCAACTACCTGGTGAACGCCGACGAGATCCAGATCAAGATGGCACAGGGCGCGAAGCCTGGCGAGGGCGGACAACTGCCCGGCCACAAGGTGGATGAGATCATCGCAAGGACGCGCCACTCCATCCCCGGTGTGGGCCTTATCTCGCCGCCGCCGCACCACGACATCTACTCCATCGAAGACCTGGCGCAGTTGATCTACGACCTGAAAAACGTGAATCCGAAGGCGCGCATTGCCGTCAAGCTTGTTTCGGAGGTGGGCGTGGGCACGGTCGCGGCCGGCGTCTCCAAGGCGCACGCCGATGTGGTGCTCATCTCCGGCGACACCGGCGGCACCGGCGCTTCGCCGCTCAGCTCCATCAAGCATGCCGGCCTGCCCTGGGAACTGGGCCTGGCCGAGACCCAGCAGGTGCTGCTGCTGAACGATCTGCGCAGCCGCATCAAGGTGCAAACCGACGGCAAGCTGCAGACCGGCCGCGACGTGGTGATTGCCGCGCTGCTGGGAGCGGAGGAGTTCGGCTTTGCCACCACGCCGCTCATCACCATGGGCTGCATTATGCTGCGCAAGTGCCACCTCAACACCTGCTCAGTGGGCATCGCCACGCAGGACCCGGTGCTGCGCGAGCGCTTCACCGGCCAGCCCGAGCACGTGATCAACTTCTTCTTCTTCATTGCCGAGCAGATGCGGCAACACATGGCCAGGCTCGGCTTCCGCACCGTCGACGAGATGGTGGGCCGCGTGGACAGGATCGACGCCGCGCTCGCCGACGCGCACTGGAAGGCTAAAGGCATCGATCTCTCCTCGATCCTCTACTCGCCTACACTGCCCTCGCGCGTGGCGCGGCGTTGTGTGCAGGCTCAGGATCACGGGCTCGACGCGGCCCTGGATCACGCATTGATCGCGAAGGCCGCGCCGGCTCTCGAATCGCAGCAGCGCGTTACCGGCAGCTTCGCCATCCGCAACGTGCATCGCACCGTAGGCGGCATGCTGGGCGGGGAGATCGCGCGCCGCTACGGGTCGGCAGGACTGCCAGAGGAGACACTGCACTTCCGCTTCAGCGGCTCGGCCGGGCAGAGCTTCGGCGCCTTTGTCCCCAACGGCGTGACGCTCGAACTCGAGGGCGACTCCAACGACTACCTGGGCAAAGGACTCTCCGGCGGCCGCATCATCGCCTATCCGCCCAAGACTTCGAGCTTCCTGCCCGAAGAAAGCATCCTGGTGGGCAACGTGGTGCTCTACGGCGCCACCAGCGGCGAGGTCTTCCTCAATGGCATCGCCGGAGAGCGCTTTGCTGTCCGCAACTCGGGCGCGACTGCCGTGGTGGAGGGGGTGGGCGACCATGGCTGCGAATACATGACCAACGGCAGAGTCGTAGTGCTGGGCACGACCGGCCGCAACTTCGCTGCCGGCATGAGCGGCGGACGCGCTTTCGTCTACGACGACCAGGGCGACTTCACCACGCGACGCTGCAACCAGGCGAGCGTGGATCTGGAGCCGCTGGAAACCGACGAAGACGTGGCCGAGGTGCGCGGCCTGCTGGAACGCCATCGCGAATTGACCGGCAGCCCGCGCGCCGCCTGGATTCTGGAACATTGGGCCGAGGCGCAAGCCCGCTTCATCAAGGTCTTCCCACACGAATACAAGCGTGTGCTGGGCGTTGCGCGCGCCGAATCCGTTTATCATTCCCCCGCAGGTTCGTCGCCTCTGTTGGCGGCAGCAGAGGTGCAGCATGGGTAAAGCTACCGGCTTTCTTGAGATCGAACGCGAACAGCCCAAACGCCGCAAGGCCGATGAGCGCATCCACGACTGGTTTGAAATCTACGAACCGTTCCCGGAAGAAAAGCAGCGCGAGCAGGGCGCGCGCTGCATGGATTGCGGCGTGCCTTTCTGTCACACGGGCTGTCCGGTCAACAACCTGATTCCCGACTGGAACGACCTGGTCTACGCCGGCCGCTGGCAGAACGCCATCCGCCAGTTGCACGCCACCAACAACTTTCCGGAGTTTACCGGCCGCATCTGCCCCGCGCCTTGCGAGGCCGCGTGCGTGCTGGGTATCAATCAGCCGCCGGTTTCGATCAAGCTCATCGAGCGCAGCATCGTGGACCGCGCCTGGGACGAGGGTTGGATCCGTCCTGAGCCGCCCGAGCACAACACCGGCAAGCGCGTGGCCGTAGTGGGCAGCGGTCCCGCGGGCCTGGCAGCCGCGCAGCAGCTGCGCCGCGCCGGCCACTCCGTCACCGTGTATGAGAAGAACGACCGCATCGGCGGCCTGTTGCGCTACGGCATTCCCAACTTCAAGCTGGAGAAGCACGTGGTCGATCGGCGCATCCAGCAGATGCGCGACGAGGGCGTGGCCTTTGTGACCAACGCGCATGTGGGCGTGAATGTGCCCGTCGAATCGCTCACCGGCCACTACGACGCCATCCTGCTCTGCGGCGGCGCCGAGCATCCGCGCGATTTGAAAATCCCCGGACGCGAACTCAAGGGCATTCACTTTGCCATGGAGTTCCTGCCCCAACAGAACAAGCGCTGCGAGGGCGACGCGGACGAGTCCTTTCTTGCCGATCCCTCCCATGCCATCAGCGCGGCGGGCAAGCGCGTGGTGATTATCGGCGGCGGGGATACCGGCGCGGACTGCCTGGGCACGGTGCACCGCCAGGGCGCCAAAAGCGTTCACCAATTCGAGATCATGCCCAAGCCGCCCGAGCAGCGCGCTGCCTCTACGCCGTGGCCGCTTTGGCCATTGCAGTTGCGCACCGAGGGCGCGCACGAAGAGGGCGGCATCCGCGACTGGAGCGTGAACAGCGTGCGCTTTACCGGCGACGAACACGGCAATGTCTCGCAGCTGCACCTGGTGCGGGTGGGCCCGCCGCCGGCCTTCGCGCCGATTGCGGGTTCGGAGTATCTGCTGCGCGTCGACCTGGTCCTGCTGGCAATGGGCTTCCTGGGGCCGGTGCGCTCGGGCATGATCGAGCAGCTCGGCCTGGCCGTAGACAACCGCGGCAACGTGGCGACGAATGCTGAGTACATGAGCTCAGTCGAGGGAATCTTTGCCGCCGGGGACATGCGCCGCGGCCAGTCGCTGGTGGTGTGGGCCATCTCGGAAGGACGCAAGGCTGCCGCGGCCGTCGATCGCTATCTCGCCGCCGACGTCGAGCCATTGCGTCTGCGCCATCGCGTACTGGCTTAACCGCAAAGAAAGGGTAGCGGACCACCGATGTACATCCACATGTTTGCGTTTCGCTGGCAGACCGGCGTCACACAGGAACAGAAGGACCGCGCTGCCACCGAGATTCGGGCGCTGCAGGGCCAGATCACAGGGCTGCTGGAGGTCTGGGTCGGGACCAACATCTCTCCGCGCGGGCAGGGATATGAGTTTGGCGGCGTGATGAAGTTTGCCGACCAGGCAACCCTCGAGGCTTACCCCGGCCATCCCGCGCACCAGCGGCTGGTGGCCTGGCTGATGCCGCTGATCAGCCCCATCGAAGTCGACTTCAAGATGTAAGCATGCCGGCGCGGGTTCCGCAGTTGCGCCCGATGGTAGTCTCAAAACAGATGCTTCAAAATCTCACGAGCATCTTCCATGCCACATTTCAGAGGATGCTTCAGGCAACGCGCCTATGTTGGATGTTGTGTACGGTCAGGCCACCGACCCCGGCAAAGTCCGTAAGAACAATGAAGACGCGATGGGCGCCTACATCCCGTCCTCGCGGCATGAGGCCCGTTCCCACGGCTACCTGTTCGCCGTTGCCGACGGGGTGGGCGGCCTCGACCTGGGCGAGGTAGCCTCGTCCACGGCCATCTCCGTGGTGACCGAGGGCTTCGCCAAGGCGCAGGACGGCACCATGCTGGTGAGCCTGGTGCCAAGGCTCATCGCACACGCTAACGCAGCGGTTCACGATGCCGGCCTGGAGCGCGAACTGCGCGGCAAAAACATCGCAACCACGCTGGTGGCCTGCGGAATCCGCTACGATCAGGCCGTGGTCTCGCACGTGGGCGACTCCCGATGTTACCTGGTCCGCAAGGGCAAGGCCAAGCTGCTCACCGAGGACCACACCTTTGTGAACCAGCAGCGGAAGCTGGGCCTGATCTCCGCCGGCGAGATGGCCGACTCGCAATCGCGCCATGTACTGATCCGCTCGCTGGGCCCGGAGATGTTTGTCTCCGCTGACACCACCGCGCTCACCGTGCAGGCTGGAGATGTGCTGGTTCTCTGCTCCGACGGCGTGCACGATGAGATGAGCGATGCGGAACTGGCCCGGATCGTCTCGCAAAACAAGGAACCCGAGCAACTGGCCCGCGAACTGGTGGCCCGCGCCGTGGAGATCGACGGCAACGACAACACCACCGCGCAGGTCATCCGCGTCCGTTCGGTTGAGCAGGTGGGCATGTACCGCGGCCGGCCTTACCGGCTGCCGTCGTGATCCATCGCTCCCAAAACCGCTCCGTTCCCATCCTTGTGAATGCTTTACGCCTTCACCCGATACATTAGGGATAGTCCTCCAGGAGTACGACGCCCGATGGGCATTCACGACACGATTGAAGCCGGCTCGCAGATCGACTCCTATCGCATTGATGCGCCAGTTGCCCGCAGCGGCATGGCCTCGATCTTTCGCGCCACCGACCTGCGCGACAACCGCATCGTGGCCCTGAAGATTCCCCATCCCGACCTGGAGTCCGATCCCATCCTCTTCGACCGCTTCCAGCGCGAGGCCGATATCGGCGAAAAGCTGAATCACCCCGCGGTGATGCGGGTCTTTGGCGACCAGGAGCGCTCCCGCGTCTACATGGTGATGGAGTGGTGCGAGGGCCGCCTGCTGCGCGACATCATGGCTGAGGGCAAGCTTCCCCAGGGCCGGGCCATTCGCATCGCGGTTGCCGTGCTGGACGGCCTGGAGTACATCCACGCCAACGGCATCGTGCATCGCGACCTGAAGCCGGAAAACATCATGGTCGACGAGCACGACAACATCAAGCTCATCGACTTTGGCATCGCCGGCGACTCAGCCGCGCGGCGCCTGACGTATGCCAACTTCACCGCCACGCTGGGAACTCCGGACTACATCTCTCCCGAGCAGGTAAAGGGCCAGCGCGGCGACGGGCGCTCCGACATCTATGCGGTCGGCGTCCTTCTCTATGAAATGCTCACCGGCAGGCAGCCATTTTCCGGGCCCAACCCGCTGGCGGTGATGAACGACCGGCTGTTGAACCATCCCACGCCGCCGCGGGTCGCCGATCCCTCCATCTCGCCGCAGTTGCAGGAGGTTCTCTACCGCGCCCTGGAGCGAGATCCCCGCAACCGCTATGCAAAGGCACAGGAATTTGCCTGGGATCTCGAGCACCTGGACCAGGTAGGCGTGGAAGACCGCGCGGAGTTGCGCGACTGGCAGAAGCGCAAATCACAGCTCACCCGCAAAATCCTCTATTACGGCGGACTGGCGCTTATTCCCGTTGTGGTTCTGGCGCTGATGTTCCTGCTTGCCCATCGCCGCTGACGGCGGGAGTTTTCCCGCACGCCCGGCTCGATTTCTTCATGGATTCTTTACGCGGCAGACCCTAGGATTTCCTGAATACCCCCTTATTTTCCCCACGCAAAGGAGATCCATGACCAAGTACAAACTGGAATACATCTGGCTCGACGGCAGAAAGCCCATTCCTGAGCTTCGCGGCAAAACGCAACTCAAATCCTTTGAGGAGCCTCCTACACTTGCCGATCTCCCGCTATGGGGATTTGACGGCAGCTCCACCATGCAGGCCGAGGGCAGCAAGTCGGACTGCGTGCTGAAGCCGGTTGCCCTGTATCCCGATGCCAGCCGCAAAGACGCCTATATCGTTTTGAGTGAAGTGATGCACCCGGATGGCACGCCGCACTCCACCAACTATCGCGCTACCATCGAGAACGACCCTGATCTATGGGTCGGCCTGGAGCAGGAGTACTTTCTTTACAAGGAAGGCCGGCCGCTCGGTTTCCCCAAGGACGGCCTGCCGGCGACTCCGCAGGGGCCGTACTACTGCGGTGTCGGTTACAAGTACATGGGCAGCACGGCTCGCCAGATCGTCGAGGAGCACCTTGAGCTCTGCCTGGCCGCCGGCATCAACCACGAAGGCATCAACGCCGAGGTTGCCAAGGGCCAGTGGGAGTTCCAGATCTTCGCCAAGGGCTCTGCCAAGGCCGCTGACGACACATGGGTCGCCCGCTATCTGCTCATGCGTCTCTGCGAGAAGTACGAGGTGGATGTGGTGCTCCACTGCAAACCGATCCGGGGCGACTGGAACGGGTCGGGCATGCACTGCAACTTCTCGACGAAGTACCTGCGCGAGGTGGGCGGCAAGGAGTATTTCGAGGCTCTCATGGAGGCGTTCAAAGACAACATCGCCGCACACATCGCCGTCTATGGCCCGGACAATCACCTGCGGCTGACAGGCCATCACGAGACGCAGGCGATCGACAAGTTCAGCTATGGGCTATCCGATCGCGGCGCTTCGATCCGGTTGCCCGTCAACTTCATCAAGAACGGTTACAAGGGCTACCTCGAAGACCGCCGGCCCAACTCCGAAGGCGATCCCTACCAGATCGTCTCCCGCATTCTGAAGACCATCAAGAGCGTTCCCAAGCCGGAGCTTGTTCTGGCATAGCCTCTACTTGTCAGGCCATTAGATTGGTTGCCCCAGGTTTCAACTCCTGGGGCGCCAGCCTAAAACTGCTGTGAATCGATATCTTGTCCGCCACTTCCACGAGTCAGGTTTATTTCTGCCTAAATCGTGAGGGTGATTCTGTGATCCTGTGAGGGAGGGTTGTGGAACTTGCTGATATTGCCTGGGTTGGGGGTTGGCCCACAGTTTCACAGCGAAAATTGCTTGTTGTCACCCAGAGGGGTGGCCTTTGGCGGCCGGCATCGCTTTTCAGGGGGCTTTTTGTGGTTCCATATTGATTGTGCGCCAAATGGGCATAATTCTCTGCAATTAATTTTGGGGTGGTTTTCTTTGGGGATTCCCGGGGCTCGGAATGGAGGCCTGGGTCGCCCCGGCGCTTCGAGGTTCGCAGATCCCCAGATCTCAATGGCGAAGCCTGGGGCGCCCGGCCCGCTCATCGCGATAAAGCCGCGATGAACGGGGCACATTCCCGAACACCGTGATGAGTGGGCCACCTGCCTCTCGTCGTCGGAGAATTGCAGCGGAGGCAGAGACTCGGACGCCTAAGCCGCGAAAGGCTCGCATATCGGTCAGGCGCGTGGCCGATATGCGAGCCCTTAGCGGAGAGAAGGGGATTCGAACCCCTGATAGAGCTTTTGGCCCTATAACGGTTTATCAGACCGCCGCCATCGACCGCTCTGCCATCTCTGGAGAATAGCCTTCAGCGGCTGCTCTCCAGAAACGGTAATAGTTATTTTATCAAATCCGTTGCCTCGACTGAAAGGTGTTCAATCCTCATTCCGATCCAGAGGCCACAACACTTTTGAAGCCCCTCTCACGGTGCGGGAATGCACGCCTCAGCCTGAGCCCTCAGGCCGGAACGCTCACTCCGTTGAGCGTGACCCAACGAACCTGCCGCGCCAATGCGCGAAAATCGTTGTTCGTCGCGACGAGCAAGTCGCCCGCCCAGCCAGCGGCGAAATCCGCCGCCTGTATATGATCGCTCGAAGTTGAGGGAATCTCTCTTACGGGCGCCGCTGACGCCAGATGCGCGGCAACCCCTCTGGGAATGCCCGATACCTGCGCGATCTGGCCAACCAGCTCGTTCAGCAGGGGGACGCTCTTCGCATGCTCAACATCGAAGACGTGAGCGAGCCTCTTGATCCGCTCCAGATTTTGGGAAAGGCCACCCCCGTGCATCGGGCCGGCAACCAGGAATCGAAGTTCCTGGAATTCGCTGGGACTGAGCATCGAGTGAGCGCGGGCTGCTAGAACCTGCACGTCCCTAAGCTTCCCTCCGGCTCTTTGCCTGATTGCCTGCGGGTCGAATTTCGGCAATTCCTGAAGCGCATCGGAAAAGCTCTGGCGCGTGAGCGGCCGATAGCTTCCGTCCGCCGGCAGTCCGTGGTACATCTCCTCTGATCTCAGGCTGAACGGACTGTCGCGAAGCATGTCGTCCGCTGCCATCCGATGAAGGGTACCCAGATCAAAATCGCCCCCCGGCTCCGCACCTTGGTCAATCAAGTCGAAATAGGCAATCGTTTTATAACTCTCAACATCCATGATCGTGAGTTCGGCTTCGGCCAAACCCTTATTGAGATTCGCCTGCACTCTTGCATTAGAAGCGACGTGCTGCTTTCTCGGCGAATAATCCCTGTACTTCAATTCCGGGAGATTCAGGAAGGATCGCAGTTCGACCACCCACCCGAGGTTTGCGTCCGCCCGGAAAGATGCGAGAACGTATTTGTTGTCTCCCGTTCGGGTGGAATCCCCGTAGCCAGTCCAATCCATGGCAATTGTTCACACCGTCCGAACCCATTCTTACAGACTGGAACAATCGACCTCTCTCGGTGGGTCTGCATCTTCCCGCCAGTCGGTTTTGGCGGTTGACCAGCCAATCTGCCGCGTCCCCGGTGTT